>FQKF010014240.1_pt1 | contig 11030 bp, 8 predicted proteins | sample 1504521 | NCBI WGS metagenome assembly FQKF01 (sample SAMEA4475357, study PRJEB15587) | soil metagenome | biome: Soil; feature: Field | place: India | collected 2015-03-11 | depth 0 m
TGAAATGAATTTTCTTCCCGATGTTTATGTTCAATGTAAAGATTGTAACGGGAAACGTTATAACCGAGAAACACTTGAAGTAAAATATAAAGGTGAGTCAATTGGCGATGTACTGGATATGACCATTGAACAGGCTGTTCAATTTTTTAGCAATATTCCTTCCATTCATCGTAAACTCGATACACTTCAAAAAGTTGGATTGGGTTATGTCACCCTTGGACAGCCCTCAACCACTTTATCAGGAGGCGAATCGCAACGCGTAAAATTGGCCGCTGAGTTGGCCCGTAAAGATACTGGTAAAACCCTATATATTCTCGATGAACCAACTACTGGTTTGCACTTCGAAGATATCAGAATATTAATTGACGTCCTTAACCAGTTGGTCGATAAAGGTAATACAGTAATTGTAATTGAACATAACCTCGATGTAATAAAAATGGCCGATTATATTATTGACCTTGGTCCAGAAGGAGGAAAAGAAGGAGGAATGGTGGTCGATTGTGGCTCGCCCGAAGAAATTGCTACCCGACTGAAAGGAAGTACTGCCCACTTCTTAGCACGTGAATTAAAGCATTAATTATGTTAAATGACATTGCAAAACAAAAACAACAATTAAGAGAATATATTAAAAGTTTACTTGCTCGATTCGACGATCATCAACTTCTTGAACAATCGAATAGGGTAGTGCAGCAATTATTAAGCCATCCTAAAATCATGCAAGGTAAGGTCATAGCCTGTTATTGGCCGCTTCAAAAAGAACTAAATTTAATTTCGTTTATTCAACAATTATATCTATCAAAAACAATATTGTTACCTTCCATTCTGAATGACCAAATGGTGTTTAAACCATTTAACGGGGCATGCCATTTAAAACCTACCAAATATGGATTTCTTGAACCTGATTCAGAGATATGTTTTGATTTAAATCTTATTGATGTAATTATTGTCCCGGGTCTGGCATTCGATCACGAAAATAACAGGCTTGGCCGAGGAAAAGGATTTTACGATAATTTTTTAAACCAATGTCTGGCTTATAAAATCGGAGTTGGTTATAACTTTCAGCTATTAACAAAAATTCCATCTAATTCATTCGATGTGAAAATGGATGAGGTTTTAACTGCTTAATTTTCTATTCTATAAAAAGGATTTTAGCTATTTAAGTTGTTTCACATTTTTTAACAATCTTAACAGTAAAAATTTTTCTTCTACTGTCCTACGATTTTCTTCAAAACGCTAATTGTAAAGAATTAATCATTTTTTTCATTTCAATCAATTTATTAACTTTGCCACAATTAAACATTTTTATTTTTTTGAAAATGCTTAATTAAACCTGGAGCCATAGGTGGCGAAAAAAATATATTACTGAATGAGAAAAGTCAAAGTTCTTCTCCTGTTTCTTACCTTGGTATTCACAAGCTGGTCGGTTTATTCCCAGAAAGGTTATGAAATTAAAGTTAAAATCCATGGTTTTCGTGACACTTCTATTATTCTGGGACATCATTTTGCCGGAAATATGTACCCCGACGATACTATAAAACTCGATAAAAATGGTTTCGGGGTTTTTAAGGGTAAATCGGCCTTACCACACGGAATTTATCTCATTTTTCTTCCTAATAAAACTTATTTCGACATTATAATTGCTGATAATCAACATTTTAGTGTTGAAAATGATACAACAGATCTATTTCGCAAAATCAAGTTTACCAATTCAAAAGAAAATGAAATTTTTTACAGCTATCAGTATTTTTTAAGCAGCAAGCGCGACGAAATGAAGACATTGATGGATAAGAAAAAAAACGCAACTACTGAGGCCGATAAAAATGCGCTTACTGAAAAAATGAAAAATATAGATAAAGAGGTAAAAAAATATAAAGAAGAGGTTCAAAAACAGTTACCCAATAGTTTTGTATCGAAGTTTATTAAGGCTACCATCGATATTGATGTGCCTGAACCTCCAAAAGATGCCAATGGAAAGGTTATTGATTCATTGTTCCAATATAAATATTATCGGGCACACTATTTCGATAATTTCGATATATCCGACCCAGCCATGTTGCGCACTCCTTTGTATGAAGATAAAATTTTAACTTACCTTGATAAGGTAATACCCCAAATTCCTGATACCATTATGGCCGAGGTTGATAAACTGATTGCGAAGTCTCGAACCTCGCCCGAGTTATTCCGGTATATGTTAGTTACTTTGTTTAACCATTATGGCAAAAGCCAAATTATGGGGTTCGACGATATTGCCCTGTATATTGCTGATAAATACTATTTAAAAGAAGCCACATGGAGCGATTCAACATTCCTTGCCAAATTGCGAAAGCAGGTTGAAAGTAAAAAACCCACCATGTTGGGAAAAACAGCGCCCGATATTGACCTTATTCAAGTACCAACCGAGCATTTTTTGCATGCCATTGACGATACAGCTGAAAAACGTAATGTTTATGTTGGTGTTCCATTCCGTTTAAGCAATTATACAAAAGACTTTACCATACTCTATTTTTGGGATGTCGACTGTGGACATTGCAAAAAAGAAACACCCATTATGTACCAGGTATTTGAACGATTAAAAGATAAAAATGTACAATGTATAGCCATTTCTTTAGTATTTAGTGTCGAAAATAAAATAAAATGGGTAAACTATGTAAATGAACATAAACTATACGACTGGGTAAATGCTTTTTATCCATTTAGTATTAAGTTTAAAGAACTTTATGATGTCAGCAGTACACCTAAAATATTTGTGCTCGATAAAAACCGAAAGCTTATTGCTAAAAATATAGGTCCTGAGCAATGTGAAGAAATTATTAATTATGAACTTAAAAAGAAAATTAAATAATTAGGGGGCAAATACATGATAATGAAACGAAAAGTAAAACTTATTCTGGAAGATGGAACAGAAATGCAAGGATACTCTTTCGGTAGTGAGGTATCAGTAGCCGGCGAAGTGGTTTTTAATACTTCAATGGTGGGATATCCTGAAAGCTTAACCGATCCATCTTATAAAGGTCAAATACTGGTGTTAACTTATCCTTTAATAGGCAATTACGGAGTGCCTGGTTATGAGATTGAGAATGGGTTATATAAGTATTTTGAATCGGACCGCATACATATTTCTGGGTTAGTAATTTCTGATTATTCGTTTAATTATTCACACTGGAATGCGAAAATGAGTTTAGCCGATTGGCTTAAGTCCGAAAATATCCCTGGTATTTACGGAATTGATACACGCGCTCTTACTAAACGGCTACGCGAAAAGGGCACCATGCTGGGGAAAATTTTATTCGAAGGTGATGACATTCCTTTTTACGACCCAAATAAAGATAACCTAGTTGCTCAAGTTAGTACAAAAGAAAAAATTGTTTATGGTAATGGCAAATTCAAGGTTTTACTTATTGATACGGGTGTAAAATATAATATTATAAGAAACTTACTTAAGCGTAACGTAACTGTAATTCGAGTTCCCTGGGATTACGATATTTTTAAGGAAGAATTTGACGGTTTATTTATCTCAAACGGGCCTGGAGATCCCAAAATGTGTGTGCCTACCATTCAAAATTTATCGAAAATGTATAATTATAACATCCCTATAATGGGGATTTGTTTAGGAAATCAACTTATGGGACTTGCTGCAGGTGCCGATACCTATAAATTACGATATGGGCATCGTAGCCATAACCAGCCTGTTATCATGGTTGGAACAAATAAAAGCTATGTTACCTCTCAGAATCATGGATTTGCCATCGATAATAATACGCTATCCGACGAGTGGGAGCCCTACTTCATTAATCTGAATGATAATACCAACGAAGGAATGCGGCATAAGTCGAAACCCTATTTTTCTTCACAGTTCCATCCCGAAGCTACCAGTGGGCCTGTCGATACAGAATTTCTTTTCGATATTTTTGTCGAAAACCTTGAAAAAAATAAAAAAATTATGGTTAGTGTTTGCTAACATAACTCAACTTTAACCTCCTTTTTCTAAAACTGCGTCGAAGTATGGCGCAGTTTTTTGTTTCAGACTTAATTGAAAATTTTTTTATTCTCTATTCTTAAGACCAATTTTTATTTACATTAATAATAAATTTACTACTTTTGACTCAATTGTTAAAATATGTTTATTGCTTTTTAAACATTAACAATTGAAAAGTCATTTATAACATAATTAATCTTGTACTATAATGAAAAAAATTTGCAGTATTTCATTGTTATTATTTATAGCAATATTTACCCATCTGGTTTCTGTTTATTCGCGTAATTTTGATTTAGATCAGCCAATACCATTTGATTCAACCATTCGAAAAGGTGTTCTGCCTAATGGCCTGACTTATTTTATCAAGTATAATCATCGTCCTGAGAAACGAGTAGAACTCCGTTTGGTTGTAAATGCCGGTTCAACACTTGAAGATTCCGATCAATTGGGACTTGCTCATTTTACCGAGCATATGGCCTTTAATGGTACCAAAAATTTTCCCAAGAATCAGCTCGTAAGTTATTTACAATCAATGGGCATAAAATTTGGACCTGAAATAAATGCTTATACCGGATTTGATGAAACAGTATACATGTTGCAGGTACCTACCGATAAACCTTCGTTAGTAGAAACATCCATTCAAATTCTTGAGGACTGGGCTCATCGTTTGCTTTTCGATAGTGTTGAGATTGAAAAAGAAAGAGGAGTGGTCATTGAAGAATGGAGGCTTGGAAGGGGTGCCGACCAGCGGTTAGAAGACAAATATTTGCCTCTAATATTTTATCAGTCACAATATGCTAAAAGACTTCCCATTGGTGATAAAACCATTCTTGAAACATTTAAGCATAGTTCTTTAAAACGTTTTTATTATGATTGGTACCGACCCGATTTAATGGCAGTAATTGCTGTAGGTGACATCAATGTTGATTCAATTGAAAACCTTATTGTTAAAAATTTTTCCAGAATACCAGCTCCTACTAATAAACGTGAGAGAATAATTTTTGATGTACCACCACATGAAAAAACTTTATATGGAGTTTTTACTGATAAAGAAGCCTCGGCCACACTGGTGGGAATATATATTAAAGTGCCATACTCAACCGAAAAAACTATAAAAGAGTATCGAAATAGTGTATTACGCATGTTATATTTTCAGATGCTCAACCAGCGTATAGCTGAACTAATTAAAAAACCAAATCCGCCTTTTATTAATGCATTTACTAATTTTGGCAATATTGGTGCTCGTAAAACCTATGCATATTATTCAGTTGCTATTGTCGAAGAAAATAAGGTTGATAAAGCCCTTACAGCCTTATTAGTCGAAAATGAACGAGTGAAAAAATATGGATTTACCCAGAGTGAACTCGAACGTGCCAAACTCGAAGTGCTTAAGATGTATGAAAAATATTACAATGAACGCGAAAAAACTGAATCTGATAATTTTGCCGATGAACTGACTCGTCATTTTTTAACTAATGAACCTGTACCCGGAATTGAAACAGAGTATCGGATTGTAAAAGAAAATTTGCCCAATATTACTGCTGAAGAAATTAATCAGTTAGCTCATCAATGGATTACTGATCAGAATAGAGTTGTAATTGTTACTGCTCCCGAAAAAGAGGGGGTTAGTTTACCTGATACTAGTCAATTACAACAAATAGTAGAAGCAGCAAAGCTTCTTCAAGTTGAACCATATACCGATTTTGAGCCTCAAAAAAGCTTAATAGATACAAAAATTAAGAAGGGGAAAGTAGTTAAAGTTAAAAAATTAGATCAGGTTGAAAGCATAGAATACGAATTAAGTAACGGTATAAAGTTATTATTAAAATCTACCGACTTCAAAAATGATGAAGTTTTACTTTCTGCAATTAGTAAAGGAGGTTATTATCTGGCTCCTGACAATGAACATTTTTCGGCTAAATATGCTACTTCTATAATTATGGAATCGGGTGTAGGAAAATTTTCGGCTGTGGAACTAAAAAAAGCACTTGCTGGGAAAAATGTGAGTGTTTCACCTTTTATTAGTGAATATACAGAAGGTATAAGAGCCTCGTCAACCCCCCAGGATTTAGAAACAATGTTTCAGCTTATTTATTTGTACTTTACTCAACCTCGCCTGGATTCAATAGCTATACAATCATGGATGACCAGACAGAAGGCTTATTTAGCAAATGTTTTAGCCGATCCCAGAACGTATTATAGCGACAGACTAATGAGAATTCTTAATCAAAATCATCCTCGTGGCAATAGAATTCCAACACCCGACGATATAGAAAAAATTAATCCAATGTATTCATTTGAATTTTTTAAACAACGATTTGCCAATGCTTCCGACTTTAAATTTGTTATAGTTGGTAATTTTAATATCGATTCTATTAAACCACTATTGGAAAAATACATTGCCAGTTTACCATCTAAAAAAATACAAGAAAACTGGATTGATATAGGCATTCGTCCTCCTAAATCAATAAAAGAAAATGTAATTAAAGGAACCGATCCTAAGAGTTTGGTTACTTTATTCTTTAGCGATACAATGACATATAAACCAGATGATGCTTATTATTTACGTTCGCTCGAAGATTATCTCGATATACGTTTAATTGAGGTTCTGCGAGAAGAAATGAGTGGTGTTTACGGCGTTGGAGCCAGTTGTAGTTTAGAGCGTGTTCCCTATCAACATTATAAAGTAATTTTTAGGATTCCTTGTGCACCTAATAATGTAGATTCATTGGTCAATGAAACATTGGTTATTATAAACGATATTCAGAAAAATGGAATTTCTGATGATTACCTGGTTAAAATAAAAGAAACCCAGATGCGTGAACTTGAAGTAAACCTGAAAAAAAATAGTTTCTGGCAAAATTACCTCGAAAATTCGTTATTTTATAACGATGACATATATCGGATCAATTATCGGACACAGCAGATAAAAAATTTAACTTCAAAAAATATTCAACAAATAGCTCAACGTGTATTTGGCCAAAATTTTGTATGGGTTACTTTATTTCCCGAAGCGAATAATGAATAAATGGCTATACTATGTTGAAGTTTTTGAAGGACCTAAAAAATGTAGGTGGTCACCAACCTAATTTTAGTGGTCTAGAGATACTGAAATACATTGGACCAGGTCTTTTAGTCACTGTGGGTTTTATTGACCCGGGAAATTGGGCTTCAAACATTGCAGCTGGCTCAATGTTTGGATATAAGTTGTTATGGATTGTATCCCTTTCGACTGTTATGTTAATTATTTTGCAGCATAATGCTGCCCATCTCGGCATTGCAACTGGTTTGTGTTTAAGTGAAGCGGCTAACAAATTTTTGCCCTCTAAAATAAGTAAACCAATTTTATTTACCGCCATGGCAGCTTCGGTATCTACCTCTCTGGCCGAAATTTTAGGTGCAGCCCTGGCATTAAAAATGTTATTTGATTTGCCAATTCAAATAGGCGCTGTTCTGGTTGTGGCATTAATTATTTATTTGCTTGTTTCAAATACGTACCGTAAAATCGAGAAATGGATCATTGGCTTTGTATCTCTTATCGGTATTTCTTTCATATATGAAATTTTTATTGCCGATATTAATTGGCAACAGGCAGTTATTTCGGTCGTAAAACCTCAAATTCCTGAAGGAGCAATTTTAATTGTGATGAGCGTTTTAGGTGCTGTAGTAATGCCTCATAACCTATTTCTTCATTCCGAAATTATCCAAAGCCGCCAATGGAACCTGCAAAACGAAGCCGTTATTGAACGACAACTTAAATATGAGTTTGTGGATACTTTTGTTTCAATGATAATAGGGTGGGCTATTAATAGTGCCATGATATTACTCGCCGCTTCAACTTTCCACAAAAATGGTATTCAGGTTACTGAATTACAGCAAGCTAAAGAAATGCTTAACCCATTATTGGGTTCTTTCGCAGCGGTTATTTTTGCAATTGCTTTGTTATTTGCTGGAATAGCTTCTACCATTACCTCTGGTATGGCTGGCGGTTCTATTTTTGCTGGTATATTTGGCGAACCTCTTGATCTGAAGGACAATCATTCTCGTTTAGGTATATATATTTCTCTTATTACTGCTTTACTAATCATTTTTTTAATTGGTGACCCTTTTAAAGGCCTTATAATTTCTCAAATGTTATTAAGTGTGCAATTGCCTTTTACAATTTTTACGCAAGTTTACCTTACTTCATCAAAAAAGGTGATGGGTAAATATGCAAATAGAAAATCGACCATTGTATTGCTTCTTACAATTGGAGTTATTGTAACCTATTTAAATATTCGATTGTTAATCAGTCTGTTTTATTGAAAAATTGGGATTATAAACTTAAAATATGCCAAAATCAGTTGCTGTTATCGATTTAGGAACCAATACTTTTAATATTATAATTGCTGAAAAAACTGACAATCAAATTCATTATCTTTTTCGTGACCGAAAACCTGTATTGTTAGGAAAGGATGGAATACACAAAGGTATTATTACCAATGAGGCATTATCGAGAGCCGAAAACGTACTGGTTGAATTTAAGAAGATAATTGGACATTATAAAGTTCACGATATACTTATTATTGGAACATCTGCAATACGTACAGCCTCTAATGCACCTCAATTAAACGCTGTGGTGTATCAATTGTTTGGAGTTAATATTCAAATTATTTCGGGCAATGAAGAGGCAAACTACATTTACCATGGCATAAAGCAAACAATTAGTTCAGCTAACGAACCATTTCTGATTGTGGATATTGGTGGAGGTAGTAATGAACTAATTGTGGCTGACCAAAATGGTATCATTTATAAAAATAGTTTTCCTATTGGTATGGCTCGAGTTTTAGCCCAATTTTCATTTTCTGATCCAATTACCGCAGCCGAACAAAAGGAGCTTGAAAAATATTTTAATACCGAATTAGCCAATTTTTTTGAGGCTATAAGTATGTTAGAAATTAAAACCTTAATTGGAGCTGAAGGGGCATTCGAAAGTTTTGCAACAATGGCTGTCAAAGATTTTGGTTATGAATTAATGCTTAACTCATTATCGGGCAATAAAGCTTTATTTTTTCCAATCAATTTGTACTTTTCTATTCATGACTATCTTATTCATTCAACCATTGAGAAACGAAAAACCCTACAAGGTTTAGAACCTCATAGGGTGGAAATGATAATTCCTGCAACAGTTTTTGTAAATTATCTTATTGAAAAATGCTCAATATCTAACTTATATGTTTCTCCATTTTCTTTAAAAGAGGGAGTTGCTTGGCAATACTTTTTTAATTAAGCTTTTTCAATGCGTGCCCCATCCCCAATTTTTACAATGTAGGCTTTCATGGTTTTTCCTGTTTTTTGAAGATAGGCTGGTGCTAAATCATCAATAAATGTATCCACACTATTGCGCTTAACCAAATTAATGGTACAACCACCAAAACCTCCTCCCATCATTCGAGCACCTAACACTTCATTGTGTTGTCTGGCTAATTCAACCAGATAATCAAGTTCCGGGCAACTAACTTCATATTTGTGCTGTAAACCTTCGTGACTTTGATACATGAGTTGGCCAAATTCTATAAAATTATTATTTGTGAGGGCATGGCAAGCTTTTTCTACTCTTAAATTTTCTTCTACTACGTATTCACAACGGTTGTAAACGATTGGGTCCATTTCGTTTTTAACTGCTAAAAGCATTTCGTTAGTTACATCGCGTAAATTTTTTACTTGAGGAAATTTTTTACGGATAATTTCTACTCCAGCCTCACATTGCGAACGCCGAACATTATATTCCGACGAAGCCAGCGAGTGTTTTACATTAGTATCACAAAGAACTAAGGCAAAATCAGAAAAATCGAATTGAAAATATTCGTGCTGCTGTGTTCTACAGTCAAGTTTAATCACATGATTTGTTTTACCAAAAATACTGGCATATTGGTCCATTAATCCACATTTTACGCCAGCATAGTTGTGTTCTGCAGCTTGAGCGGCCAGGGCCAGTTCTAATTTACTTAAACCACCATTATAAAGAAAATTTAATCCTGTAGCCAGTGCACTTTCAAGTGCAGCCGACGAAGACATGCCAGCTCCCAGAGGTACGTCACCGGCAAAGGCAATATCGGTTCCTTCAACTTTTACTCCACGTTTTGCCATTTCTGCAAAAACACCTATGACATAATTTATCCATCCATTCCTGACTTCAAAATTTTCAATTGAAAACTCACCGCTTTCATTCATGTCGAGCGAATATACCTTAACCTTTTTAGTGCCATTTTTTTGCATGGCAAATACTATTTCTTTATCAACAGCAGCGGGTAATACAAACCCATCATTGTAATCAGTATGTTCGCCAATTAAATTAACTCGCCCCGGTGCTCTGGCTATCACAGGCTCACTTCGATATAAGTTTTTAAATACTCCGATTAATTGTGTTGTATCCATAAGTTATTGAGTTGATAATTAAACATTTATTAATATAAAAATGCTAAATGATTTATAGTACAATTATCGTAAATTTTTAGTGTAAAAAATACAATTATTATAAAAATATGACAATCCGATTATTTAAAAAAAAGAAAATAATAACAGTTTAAAGGCAAATATGGATATGTATTAGAAGAAAGAAGCCAGCTGTGAATTAGATGTTTTATTTTTTAAAAATAAAATACACTGCCAGAATTAAAAAAATGAAACCAATGAGGTGGTTTAACCTGAAGGTTTCGTTTTTAAATAGTAATATAGAAAATATAACGAATACCACCAATGTTATTACCTCTTGCAGCACTTTTAATTCAACCAATGAAAATGGTCCACCATAATCTTTATATCCCATTCGGTTGGCTGGTACCTGAAAAAAATATTCGAATAAAGCAATTCCCCAGCTAATTAACACTACTGCAACTAATGGCAGAGTGGAGAATCCTTTTATGTGTTTAAATTTTAAATGGCCATACCAGGCTAAAGTCATAAATGTGTTTGATGTAACTAATAGAAGAATAGCATACAAACCTCTCATGTTATCCATAACCCAAAATTTTCGTTACATGATTAATAATTAAAATTGGCAAATTTATGATTT
>FQKF010307746.1_pt1 | contig 11016 bp, 9 predicted proteins | sample 1504521 | NCBI WGS metagenome assembly FQKF01 (sample SAMEA4475357, study PRJEB15587) | soil metagenome | biome: Soil; feature: Field | place: India | collected 2015-03-11 | depth 0 m
TACAACCGGACAAGTGGTTTTGGCCGGTGAGGTTAAATCCAAAGCTTATTTGGATGTTCAAACAATTGCCAGAGATGTAATCAGAAAAATTGGTTATACGAAAGCCGAATATATGTTTGAAGCCAATTCTTGTGGTGTAATTTCGGCTATTCACGAACAATCTCCTGATATCAACCGCGGTGTTGAAAAAAAGAAAAAGGAGGAACAAGGTGCCGGAGACCAGGGAATGATGTTTGGCTATGCCACCAACGAAACCGACGATTATATGCCCATGGCGTTAGACCTTTCACACAAACTGCTTATTGAACTGGCCGCACTTCGTCGGGAAAATAAAGAAATCAAATACTTAAGACCCGATGCTAAGTCGCAAGTTACCCTGGAATATAACGATAATCATCAACCGGTAAGGATAGACACCATTGTAATTTCCACCCAACATGACGAATTCGATTCGGAATCTGAAATGCAAAAAAGAATTCGTAAAGACATGATTGAGATTCTTATCCCCAGGGTAATGAAAAAATACCCCCAATACAAACACCTTTTCAACAAGAATATTAAATATTACATTAATCCCACCGGAAAATTTGTCATTGGCGGGCCGCATGGCGACACCGGTCTAACGGGAAGAAAGATTATTGTAGATACATACGGCGGTAAAGGCGCACACGGTGGCGGAGCTTTTTCCGGTAAAGATCCCAGCAAAGTGGATCGTTCTGCTGCTTATGCAACCCGTCATATGGCTAAAAACCTCGTTGCAGCCGGCGTTTGTGATCAGGTTCTTATTCAGGTTTCATATGCCATTGGCGTAGCTCAGCCAATGGGACTCTATGTTAATACCTACGGAACTTCAAAAGTAAAGTGGGATGACGGAGAAATTGCCCAAAAACTCTTGAAAATTTTTGATATGCGTCCTTATGCCATTGAAAAGCGCCTGAAATTAAGAAATCCTATTTATCAGGAAACTGCCGCCTACGGACATATGGGAAGAAAAAATGAAATTGTAACCAAAACTTTTAAAACTTCTGAAGGAAAGACAATTCAAAAGAAAGTTGAGTTGTTCACCTGGGAAAAACTTGATTTTGTGGATAAGATTAAAAAAGAGTTTGGTTTGAAATAAAATTAATAATCCAAAAAAAGAACCCCGGAAATTTCCGGGGTTTTTTTATGCCTTAGCCGCTGCTTTGGCTTTCGCCTTTCTTCTTTTATTCTTTTTTGAAAGACGAGTGTTTCCGCTGGTACCAATGTGAATTTTACCGCGCTTGGATCTTTTATCTCCTTTTCCCATAAGTGAATTTTCGGCAAAAATAGGAATTTTAACAGAAAATCATAAAATCATTAAAACCTTTTAAACAAATTAAATGGTCTGACGGGCTTTTCAATTTTTGTCAGAATTTCATTATAATAATTTTTATTTTTAAGCAGTTCTATGCCTTTGAGTATTTCCTGGTCTTTTTTAAGATTGAAGCGGGTAAGGCCGCTTTCCATAAATTTTTGCTTTACTATTTCTCGCTCTATAACATACAGAATCAAATCCTTTTTTCCTGATAATTCTTTATCCTGAAAATCCATGATTTTCTGCTTTAAATTTTCAGCAGAGCTTTGGACGTTTTCCCAACGGTTTTCATCTTTCAGCGATGCGATCAGATTTTCCATATTAATAAAAGACTCACTTTTGTAAATGTATTTTTTTTCTTTTAAAAAACTCAAAAAATCTCTCCAGTCATTATCATCCAAACTAAAATTTTCAGCATTTGAAATCTTAAAGGATTTTTTTTTGATGTATTCAACCGCAAAATCAAATATCATCCACTCTTCATTTAACGATTTTATAATTCCTTTTTCCAAAAAATTATCTAAAACTATGTCGGGATTAACGCCGGCCCCGTCATAGACAATTCTTCCTTTTTTGGTTTTAAAAGCCGTAATCAAGCTGTCGGGAATTTTTTCTACTCTTCCTTGTTCATCTTTATTGGAGTAATCAAGCGCTTGTACGCACCGACCGCTGGGAATATAATACTTGGCCACTGTAAATTTTAATTTGGTGTTATAAACCAAATCTTTCGTTTGTTGTACCAAACCTTTCCCGAAAGTTCTTCTGCCCACAATAACACCGCGATCTAAATCCTGAATGGCTCCCGCAACAATTTCAGAAGCGGAGGCAGAGTTTTCATCAACCAATATGCATAGCGGAATGCTTATATCCAAAGGTTGATAAACGGTTATGTACGTTTTATCCCAAGTTGAAAAACGACCTTTGGTAAATACCACTTCCGTGCCCTTTTCAAGAAAAAGATTAACAATATTGACAGCTTCATGCAATAATCCACCCGGATTGCCTCTTAAATCCAGTATCAACGATTTTAAACCGCTGTTTTTCATCTGGATAACGGATTCCTTCAATTCCCGTGAACATTGATCGGTAAATGCATTCATTTTAACATATCCTATTCCGTCAGTTCCGGGTAAAATTCCAAAGTGGGGAATATTTTTTGGTTTTACCTCTACCCTATTTAAAACCAAATTTTGTTCTTTGTTCTGAAAAACGGAAAAATACTTAACCTGTACGGTGGAACCCGGTTGGCCTTTTAACAAAGAAGAAATTTCATCGGCTGTTTTATTTTGAATTGAAACTCCGTTAACTTCTAAAATATAATCTCCCGGTTTTAATCCTGCCCTTTGCGCTTCGGAATTTTCTATAATTTCGGTGATGATCGGCTTATTATCCCGTATAAGAAAAGAAGCACCTATTCCACCGTATTCACCGGAAAACATAAATTTATAATCCTCCAACTCGTTTTCAGTGTATAGCACGGTATAGGGGTCCAATGAATTTAAAGCAGCATCCGTAGCGGTTTTAATAATTTTCCCCGGTTCCACCTGATCCACATATCCGGCATGTATTTCCCTGAATACGGAATTAAAAATTTCAAGGTTTTTGGATATTTCAAAGTAAGGGTCACCATACCTGAATCCTAAAATCAGGAGCGACAAAAAAACAAAAACAATTAAAATTATTTTATTTTTTTTTAACAATGCCATTTGACGGTTTTTTTGTAAATTTACAATAATAAACGGCATTCCTATGAAAAGGTTTTTAACCATAATGGCCATTTTGGCAGGTTTCATTCTCGGCTCATGTAAAAAGGACAATGATGTTCAAACTCCGAAGCCTAACGATACGCCTGAGTCCACAGCCAATCTTCATATACACTTCACCCATCAGGCCGACTCTTTAACTCTTTTTGCCGGTCAAACCTATACGCTTCCGGCCAACCGTTCTTTCTCTGTTGATGTATTTAAATATTATATCAGTAACATAGAGCTTCATTATACTAACGGAAAAATATTTAAAGAAGATTACTCCTATCATTTAATCGACTTTAAGGGTAAAACGGAAATTACTTTAAATGGTGTTCCCACGGGAAATTTAGGTATGATAAAATTCATGATTGGTGTAGACAGTGCTAAAAATGTATCGGGGCCACAAACAGGCGATTTAAGCCCAAATTTGGGTATGTTCTGGACCTGGAATACCGGATATATCATGGTTAAATTTGAAGGCGGCTCGCCGCAATCAGGTGCTCCGGATAAGTATTTGGTTTATCATATAGGTGGGTTTAAAGGACCAAACAAAGTACAACGTAACGTCATTATAAATTTACCGCCCAAAGCAACTCTTACAGAAAATAAAACTTCCGAACTTTCATTATTAACCAATGTTTCCAGGTTGTTCTACGGAGTTTATGACATCGATTTTACATCCAATTATCAAACGATGATTAATAATAAAAACGCCTCGGAAATTGCCGATAATTATACTTATATGATTTCCTTTAAAGGGTTTCAGCCATGATTCAGAAGTATTTTCATACCATTTTGCTTTTTCTGATTCTTTTTACCGCTTGTAAGGTTGATCCCAAAGTAAAGCCGTTGGTTAATACCAATGAATTAAAAGAAATCATTCCACCCGGATGGCCGGAGCCCGTATATAAATTTCAGAACAATCCTATTTCCAAACCGGTATTTGAATTAGGGCGTTCTTTATTCTATGATCCCATTTTGTCTTCCGACAGCACCGTCTCATGTGAATCCTGTCATCAGCAATTTGTGGCTTTTGCACACTCCGAACATCCTCTGAGCCATGGCGTAGCCAACCAATTAACCGTTCGAAATGCACCGGCTCTTTTTAATTTAAACTGGCATCCGCTCTTCATGCACGACGGAGGTGTAAATCATATTGAAGTTCAACCCCTTGCTCCCATAAACAATCCGGTTGAAATGGGCGAAACAACATCGAATGTCGTCAAAAAACTTAAACGTTCAGCACGTTACAGAAAAATGTTCGAGGATGCCTTTGGAAAAAACGTTGAAATTTCGGATTACTATATGCTGAAGGCCTTGGCCCAATTCATGGGCTTAATGTATTCTTATAACAGCAAATACGACCGCGTTAAACGAGGAGAAGACGAATTTTCTTCTGATGAAAACAGCGGTTATCAGGTTTTTAAATTAAAATGCAGCCAGTGTCATCCGGAACCGCTCTTTACTGATTTTCAATTCAGAAGCATCGGGCTATCCGTAAATCCTGCACTCATTGATTCCGGCCGTGCACATATCACCGGAAATCCTAACGACCGTTATAAATTCAAAACCCCATCATTACGAAATATCACACTGACAGCACCTTATATGCATGACGGTCGTTTTTTGACTATTGACCAATGCCTGCAACATTACGTATCGGGCATAACCAATACCGTAAACCTTGCTCCTGAGTTAGCTTCTGGCATTCCACTATCAACATCGGAAATCCAACATCTTAAATCTTTCCTGCATACACTCACGGACTATACTTTTATCCAGGATCCCAAGTTTTCAAATCCTCATGCAAACTAAAATATTAATTTTTATCATTTTACTTTCATTCATTGCCTGTAAGAAAAATCAAATAGGAGGAAAATCGGATGTGGTAGGCATAGTAAAGCATCATAACACTCCTATGCCCGGAGCCCGGGTATTTGTAAAATATGGGTCAGAGGATTTTCCCGGGCAGGATACGACTAAATACGATTATGTGGTGAAAGCAAACGATAAAGGTGAATTTAAAATCTCATTTTACAAAGGTAAATATTACCTATATGGAGTAGTATTTGATTACTCACTGAATCCCCCTGCCTGGGCAACCGGAGGACTTCCGTTAAAGTTAAGAACAAACGAGGACATGAGTATAACGCTGGCCGTAACCGAGCAACATTAACTATGCTACTCACCGCACGCATAATGAAATCAACCGGCAGCCATTATAAAATTCTGCTCCCCGATAAATCTGTGAACGAAGCCGTTCTGTCGGGAAAAATTCGTTTGGAAAACCGAAAAACCACCAATCCGGTATGTGTGGGCGACTATGTGGATGTGGAATGGGTTGAAGAAAAATATGTAATAAAGAAAATCCACCCCCGAAAGAATTATATTATTCGAAAGTCAAACAACCTGAGCAAACTCACGCATGCGCTGGCTTCCAATTTAGATCAGGCCTTTCTGATGGTAACCTTTTCGGTTCCCTTTACACCGCCCGGATTTATCGATCGCTTTCTGATTACCTGCGAAGCCTATCGCATACCGGCCTTCATCGTTGTAAATAAAATCGATTTACATGACAGTGAAATTCAGGCCTATGCCGATCACTATAAAAAAATATATGAAAATGCAGGTTACAAAGTTTTCTTTATTTCATGCAGCACCCATCAGGGAATTGATGCATTAAAAAATTATTTACGGAACAAAACCACCCTTATATCCGGAAATTCCGGAACGGGAAAATCCTCACTCATTAAAAAACTCATACCGGATATTGAAATTAAAATTTCGGATATATCTTACAAACACCTTAAAGGGAAACATACCACCACATTTGCCGAAATGTACGAGTTGGATGAAAACTCATACATAATCGATACGCCCGGAATTAAAGACCTGGGGCTTGTTGAAATGAAACCCGAAGAAGTGGGCCATTATTTTCCGGAAATCAGGAAATTCATGAACCAATGCAGGTTTAATAACTGCACGCATGATCATGAACCCGGTTGCGCCGTCCAAGAAGCCGTGGAAAAAAATCTTATATCCGAAGAACGTTATAATGTTTATTTGCAAATCATTCACGGCGATGAAATGGAATGGGAGGCCTGGAAATTAAAATAATATGAGAATTTTTATATTTTTATTTCTTTGGATTGTTGCGGAAGTTATATTTTATTATTTATTAAAGAAAACTTTTCATCATTCAAGGCGTAAAAAACACTTATTGTTCTTCAACTTTTTTCTACTGCTTTTTACAATATTATTAATGTCAGCCATCAGCATTTATCCCCCTCATAAATGGAATCATGCTTTTCGCATTTTAAGTGCAACAGCCATGATGATATGGTTCTGTAAATTCATCAGCAGTATTATTTTTATCCTTATTGCTCCGCCGGCCTTTATTATTAAATTCATAAAAAACGGCATTTCCAAAAAAACAAAAAGAAATGATGATTTCTTAAATCAAATCAACCCTAAACCCATAACCCGCAGGGCTTTCATTGAAAAAACGGCGCTGGCAAGCGGGGCCCTTATGTTTGGCGGATTCTCTTTTGGTATGGTCAAAGGGGCTTATAACTACAAAATTCATAAATTAAAATTATACTTTCCGCAACTGCCCTATAAATTCAATAACCTCAAAATGGTTCAAATATCCGATATTCATATCGGTTCATTTCTCAATGATGAGCCCCTCATGAGGGTTTCGGATATCATCAACGGTTTAAATCCTGATCTTATTCTTTTTACGGGCGATATCGTGAATAACTACGCTAAAGAACTTTACGGATTTGAAAAAGTATTAAGTTCCTTAAAAGCTCCAATGGGCGTTTTCTCCATTTTGGGAAATCATGATTACGGTGATTACGTTCGTTGGAATTCGGATAAGGAAAAAGAAAATAATTTTAACGAAATTCTTACTTTTCACCGGGAAATCGGTTGGAGATTATTACGAAATGAACATGTCATACTCCAAAGAGAAAACGACAAAATTGCACTGTTGGGGGTGGAAAACTGGAGTAAACGATTGCATTTCCCACGCTACGGAGACATGAAACCTGCCTATAACGGAATTTCAGACATTCCTTTTAAAATATTGCTAAGTCACGACCCCAGCCATTGGGATGAAGAAATTTCCAAAATGTACACGGATATTAACCTTACACTTTCCGGACACACCCATGGTTTTCAGTTCGGTGTGGAAATTCCGGGCTGGAAATGGAGCCCCGTTAAGTATATTTATCCGCACTGGGCAGGACTTTATCAATCCAACGAACAATTCCTTTATGTTAACCGCGGGCTTGGTTTTATCGGATATCCCGGCCGACTGGGAATTTGGCCGGAAATAACATTTATCGAACTGGTGAGGACCTGATTTCCTTGTTTGATAAATACTGATACGTCCTTCTGATTCCATCACGGATGTCAGTAAATTCCAACTGGGAAAATAATTGCTTTAATTTTTTGTTGCATGCATGTGCATACGGATTATCACTCTTTCTGGCCTCTTTATATTCCACGATAAAATCAGGATTTATTTCATGTAATATGCTGATTATATCATTAATCGAATATACATCATCATGGCATAAATTAATCGGTTCGGAAACAGGAGGTTTTTCATGAAATTCGGACATTACCTTAACTACATCGTCTATATATATAAAATTCCTGTACACGTTACCATCACCAAAAACCACTATCTTTTTTTCATGCAATATTTTTTCAATCATGGTATTGATAACACCCAATCCTTTAGCCGTATTCTGACCCGGACCATATACATTGGAGATCCTGAAAATATCATAATCAATTCCCTTTTTAACGCGGTAATACTCTAAAAAATACTCTAAGCATAATTTCATGATACCGTGCGGAGAAAAGGGTTTGCATGCATCATCTTCATTTGGCTTACGTTTACCCATCCCGTAAACCGTTCCGGCACTGGAAATGAATACGATTTTCCGAAGATGAACAGAGCTTAATTTTTCCATAAAATCAATGAAAACAGAGATGTTTAAATCGAGCTCCAATTTGGGATGGTTCCAACTGCCGGCGGGAATAGTTTCGGATTTCAAGTAATAGATATACTCCAGTCCATCGTAAACTTGAAAATTATTATTGAGCGTATCCTTAAAATTATAAGTATAAATTCCTTTTTCAGGTTGATGTAAAGATTCTTCTTTTTCTCTTCCAAACAGATGGAATTCGGCATTTTCATATTTCTCCGAAAGCTTTTTTAATAATGCCGATCCTATGAAGCCCTTATATCCGATGATGCCTATTTTCATTGAAATAACCTGATAATTGTGTGATGATTATTTGATTTTATCCGTGTTCAGCGACAATGCCCAAAGCATCCAGCCGGGCAGAGGTTTGCCTAAAGGACGTTTTCTTAAATCCAGATACCAGCCCCATTTCTTTATCAGCGGAATTTTTTTGGTTTCCACAAATTCAATCAAAGCCCCGTCGGGGTCTTCAATATAAGTGAAGTGGCCTGCAGCTTCACCCATTTCAAACCCCTCGCCCCCATCCACCATGAAAGGATGTCCTTGCCTTTCACAATGCTTCTGCAATTCACGCATACCTGATACATCAAAGCACCAATGAATAAATCCCAAATCGCCCCACTGCCTTCCTTCAAATATCTTACGAGGAACCCTCCCATTGGCCTGCCACAACTCAACCATGGCGGAACCTAAAACCGGTGCAAAGGGGCCTTTCATCGAATTGGGCTTAAACAATATTTTTCTTTTTACCGAAAGATCTTCCCCGCATAAAAAATTTAATTCCTCTTTCAAGCAATTACCCTCGCCGCGAAATTCCGTAAAACCAAGCACTTCCTTATAGAACTTTTCGGAACGCTCTATGTCGCTGACACCCACTGCAGCACCCAAAACGCCCCCCACCGGATGTCCGGTCCTTTTAAAAACTTCGGAGAACTCCACAACTTTAAAAGGATTTCCGTATAAATCGAAAAAATAAAAATATTTACTGTTTAAAACATTAAAGATTCCCGAAACTTGAATGCCGTTTGCGCTTAATTTACCGTGGGCATTGGTTATATCCGGTGTTTTTAACAAGCACACATTCAATCCCAAATCGCCGGGAAGAATTTTAAAAGCAGGCGGTTGGGGTATGCGTTCGGTGTATTGCCAAATTTCAAAACCACCGCCGCCCAACATGTTTAATGCAAGAATGGCATGTCGTTTCTGGGGTTTGCCTCCGGTATAGGGCAACATCATTTCGGCCACGGCGGCCTCTTCGAATATTTTGACGTTAAACCCCAAATGACGATTATACCAACGATAGGCCTCGTGAACGTCTTTAACGCCTATGCCGATCTGCTGAATGCCGGATATGATAAAATTCATGATGAAAATTAGATATTTTAAAAGGAATGAATTATAATATCAGGAACAATTATCAACACTACCACACCAAAATTTTCGGTTCCATATAGTCGCGGATGGCATAAGCAACACCTTCCCTTCCGATCCCGCTGTCTTTAATCCCTCCGTAAGGCATGTGGTCGAACCGAAGGGTGGGAACCTGGTTGTGAATGATGCCTCCAACTTCTATGTTTTCAAAGCAGTATTTCATAAACTCTATGCTTTCCGTATAAATACCGCATTGTAATCCAAAGCGGGAATTATTCACCTTTTGAACCGCTTCTTCCTTATTTTCAAAGGACTCAATCGTTATCACAGGTCCGAAGGTCTCCTCGGCATAAATTTTACAATCAACAGGAACATTTTCCACTATAGTAGGATATAAAATATTTTTTTCTCTTTTATTTCCGCAACACACAACGGCCTTTTTACCGACTGCTTCATTTATCCAATCCTCCACCCTGTCGGCATTTTGTTCATCAATCATCACGCTGATGTCGGAGGTTTCGTCCAGCGGGCTGCCGGTCTTTAGTTTTTTTGTTTGTTCCGAAATTTTTAGCTTAAACTCATCATAACATGCTTCATGTACAATAAAGCGTTGGGCATGAATGCAGATTTGTCCGGAATAGGCAAAAGCGCCATATATAAATGATGCAAGGTGTTTATCAATATCCGTGTTTTTATCAATCACTACGGCTGCATTGCCGCCCAGTTCCAGAATCACCTTTTTCTTCCCGGCCATTTCTTTCATTTTCCATCCCACTTCCGGCGAACCCGTAAACGACAAAACCGAAATATCGGGATGACGGACCAACTCGTTCCCGGTTAATCTGTCGGTGGGAAGGATGAACAAAAGATGTCTCAGATTTTGCGTTTGGTTTACGATTTCGGCCAACATTAAAACCGATGTAGGTGTTAAGGATGAGGGCTTAAGAATGATGGGACACCCGGAAGCAAACGCCGGAGCAATTTTATGCACGGCCAGGTTCAAGGGAAAATTGAAGGGCGATATGCCGGCCACTACGCCCGCCGGAAACCACTTTACCAACCCTTCGCGGTTTTTTCCGTTGGGTGTCCAATCCATGGAAAGATATTCTTTCGGCAAGCGCTTGGCTTCTTCGGCAGCTATGGTAAACACCTGAACGGCACGCTCCGCCTCGGCTAAGGCATATTTTAATGGTTTTCCCGATTCAATGGCAATGTTTTTTGCCAATTCCTGTTTTTTCTTCTGCACTTCCTGAGCTATGAACAAACATTCTTCATACTTAACATAGGAAGGCAGATTGCGATATTTATAAAAATTTTCTTTTGCTTTTTTAACGGCTAATTCCAAAAGGGATTGATCGGCAGCATGAACAAGGGCATGTTTTTCTCCGGTGTATTTATCGGTAACCGTAATGAAATTATTTCCATCCACCCACTCCCCTGCCAAAAAGCAAGCCCAAGTATTCATCCGTGAATGGTTTGTTTTTTTCCGTAGTCGGCAATCAAAGCCGCTTCAAAATCGAGCCATTCTTTCCAGCGTTGATTTACCCATTCTTTATCC
>FQKF010128910.1_pt1 | contig 10991 bp, 13 predicted proteins | sample 1504521 | NCBI WGS metagenome assembly FQKF01 (sample SAMEA4475357, study PRJEB15587) | soil metagenome | biome: Soil; feature: Field | place: India | collected 2015-03-11 | depth 0 m
GACCCCCTGCTCCCAAGGCAGGTGCGCTAAACCGAACTGCGCTACGCCCCGGCATAATCTATCAATACCTACAAACTTACCCTATTATTTTACAAAAAAATTAAAAAAAAGTCAATTTTTGAAAAAATCATTTTTTTTATTTCAAAAAATGTCCATAGTTCAACTTAAATTTGACAAAAAGATAAGGTAAAATTATAATAAACAATTAACTTTTTATGGCAGGTTGGTTATGATAAGAGTCATAATTACTATTCTTCTTTTAATACTTTCCAATATTTTTATGACATTTGCCTGGTATGGACACCTTAAAAATTTACAAAACAAGCCATGGATAATCGCTGCTGTTTTAAGCTGGAGTATAGCTTTTTTTGAGTATATTATTCAGGTGCCGGCTAATAGAATAGGATATAATGTTTTGACTCTCCCACAGCTAAAAATACTTCAGGAGGCAATTACTTTATCTGTTTTTGTGCCTTTCAGTATTTTTTATATGGGTCAAAGCCTGAAGTGGAATCATTTTGTAGCAGGATTTTTTATAATCTGTGCTGTTTATTTTGTTTTTAAAAATTGAGGTATATATGGAATTTATTGATTTGAAAAAACAATATTCTCTTTATAAAAAAGAGATTGACAGTCGCATACAAAAAGTTATTGAAAGTGCATCTTTCATAATGGGAAAAGAGTTAAAAGAACTTGAAACAAAACTTTCAGATTATGTTGGTGTAAAGCATGCTATAGGTTGTGCTTCAGGAACAGATGCTTTACTTCTTCCTCTTATGGCTTATGGGGTTGGTGAAGGAGATGAGATTATAACTACACCTTTTACATTTATAGCAACAGCAGAGGTTATCTCATTTCTTAAGGCAAAACCAGTGTTTGTTGACATAGATGAAAAAAACTACAATATAGATGTGAGAGAGATAGAGAAAAAAATAACATCAAGAACAAAAGGAATAATTCCAGTTTCTCTATATGGACAGCCAGCAGATATGGATGAAATAAATAAAATAGCTAAAAAATACAATCTTTTTGTTATAGAAGATGGTTGCCAATCCTTTGGTGCTATTTACAAAGGTAGAAAGTCTTGTGGTTTGAGTGATGTTGGTGCTACATCTTTTTTTCCTTCAAAACCTCTTGGATGTTATGGTGATGGAGGAATGGTATTCACAGATAGTGATGAACTTGCAGAAAAAATGAGGTCTTTACTTAATCATGGGCAGGTGGCTCGATATGTTCATCATTATGTAGGGCTTAATATGAGACTTGATAATTTACAGGCTGCAATTTTACTTTCCAAGTTTGAGCATTTTGAGAAAGAGGCAAACTTAAGACACGAAATAGGTTTTAAATACAACGAATTGCTTAAAGATAGTGTAATAACACCACATATTGAGTCTTATACAGATAGATGTGTTTTTGCTCAATATTCCATTAGGGTGAAAAATAGAGAAGAAGTAATAAAAAAACTTAGTGATGCATCTATACCTACTGCAGTTCACTATCCTATTCCTATTCATTTGCAGAAGGCATATAGCTATCTGGGTTACAAAGAAGGGGATTTTCCTGTAAGCGAAAGAGTATCAAAAGAGATAATGAGTCTTCCAATGCATCCATTCCTTACGGATGAAGACCTTAAATTTATTACTGATAATGTTAAGAAATCCCTTTAATTTTCGATAATATAACGGGAGATAAAATGAAATTTAAAGCAAGTTTGATATTATTGTTTTTACTTGTAAATTCTATCTTTTCTCAGGTAAAAAAAACAAATACGTATAATTATGATTTTAATAATCCAGAATCTCTTGTTATAAATGTATTTCTTATGCTTAAAAATACTGATTATAATGAAATGCTTAAAATAACAGATCTTTTTGAGAAAAAAAGGGTTGAAAAATTGCTTACAGAAATCTCAAACAACCCCTCAATTCTGCCTGTTTTAAAGCAGGAGTCGGCGAAAATAAAGAATTTTGAACTTATAAATACAGAAGTAATTACAAACGAAGGAACAAACGAATATGTTATAATTACTACAAAATGGTATATGTCAAATGATTCAAAGAATGCAAAAAATTCAGATTTCTATAATTCTATTGAGAATCAGATTCATCCTGAAAAGCCAAAAAAAGATACAGTTGTTTATGTAGAATACTTATTAAAAAAGATTGATAAAAGATGGAAAATAATTTCAAAAAGAAGCAAATAAAGTGTATAGTCGCTGGTGGAAAAACTGGCGGTCATCTTATTCCCGGAATTTCTATTTATAAGGTTTTGAAAGAAAAAGGTTTTGATGTCAAGTATATTTTGAATTCTACAGACGTAAAATTCCCGGTTGTTAAAAATATTGAAGAAGCTGATAGAATTTTTCTCTCTATTTCAAGCATTTCAAGAAAATTTTCTTTAAAGACTTTTATTGACCTCTTTAAAATTTTTGTGGCTTTTTTAAAGATTTTTGGTAAAATTTTTAAATTCAATCCAGATTTTATTGTAATTACAGGTGGATATATATCAAACCCAGTTGCTCTTTCTTCAATTATTCTTTTTAAGCCTCTTTATATTCTTGAGCAAAATAGTGTTGCTGGTATAACAAATAGATTCTATTCATTTTTTGCAAAAAAAATATTCACTTCATTTGAGAGAACACTTAAAATTCCAGAAAAAAAAGCCATATATACAGGAAATCCCATTCTCTATAACGAGAAAATAGATAAATCTTCCGCTAGAAAATTTTTTGGTATTGAAAATTATGATAAGGTTGTAGGGATAATGAGTGGGAGTCAGGGAGCAAAAGTAGTAAATAATTTCATTCTTCAAATACTTGATTTTCTTAAGGAAAATAATATTGGAGTGATATGGAGTCTTGGGGCTGTTGAGTATGAGAGGCTTAAAGATTTTGATTTCAGTGAGTATCCAAATGTTAAAATCTATCCTTTTATAGAAAGAATGGATTATTTTTATTCAGCAATAGACCTTGTAATTTCAAGAGCTGGAGCTACTTCTATATCTGAAATAGTGTTTTTTGAAGTTTTATCTTTATTTATTCCTATAAAGAATTCCCCTGACAATCATCAAGAACTTAATGCAAAATCCTTAGTAGAAAAAAATGTTGCAAGAATGATTTTTGAGGATCAACTTACAGCCCAAATTTTGATTGATAATATAGTTGATTTACTCAATAATCTTTATTTTTATAAAAATAATTTCAATAATTTTCAGAAAATGAATAAATTACCTCAAAATAAAATAGTAGAAGAGATAATGATGGAGGAAAAATGGCAATTTTAGTGGCTGGTGGTGCTGGTTATATTGGTAGTCATACAGTTAAAATGCTTTATAAAAAAGGTTATGATGTTATAGTTTATGACAATCTTTCAAAAGGATATAGAGAATTTGCAAAGTGGGGAAAATTTATTGAAGGTGATATTTCTGATGATAAAAAATTAAAAGAGGTTTTTAAAAGCCATAAAATAGATGCTGTAATGCATTTTTGTGCCTTTATTGAAGTAGGGGAATCTGTTGTTGAGCCTGAAAAATACTACAAAAATAACCTTGTAAATACGATTACATTGATTAATACAATGAAAGACGCAGGGATCAAAAATTTTATTTTTTCTTCTACAGCGGCTATTTTTGGAGAGCCAAAGCATATTCCTATCAAAGAGGATGATCCGAAAAATCCTATCAATCCCTATGGTAAAACAAAACTTTTTGTTGAAGAAATACTTGAAGATTATGAAAAGGCTTATGGCTTTAACTCAATTTGTTTCAGATACTTTAATGCCGCTGGTGCAGATCCAGATGGAGAAATTGGAGAGGCTCATAATCCAGAATCCCATCTTATTCCTCTCATTCTTGATGCTGCAATGGGTAAGAGAGAAGCTATTAAAATTTTTGGAACTGATTATCCTACAAAGGATGGCACCTGTATAAGAGATTATATTCATGTAAATGATCTTGCAGAAGCACACATTCTTGGGCTTGAATTTTTGCTGAAGGAAAAAAGATCAGAAAGGTTTAATCTTGGTTCTGGAGAGGGATATACTGTCAGGGAGATCATTGATATGGTGAAAAAAATTACAGGTAAAGAATTCAAGGTTGTTGAGACAGAAAGAAGGGCTGGCGATCCACCTGTCTTGATTGCTGATAGTTCTAAGGCAAGACGTATGTTAGGCTGGCAAACAAAATTCACACTTCAAGAAATTATTGAGACAGCCTGGAACTGGCACAAAAAAAGGTAGTTTTTTATTTTGAAGAATCAATTTGAAATTTATTCTATTTTACTTTATAATTTTTACTAAACTAATTATGGAGATATAGAATGGCTTTTGAGAAAATAGTTATTCCCGTAGATGGAGAAAAGATAAAAGTTGAAGATGGGATTTTAAAAATTCCTGATAATCCTATCATTCCATTTATTGAAGGAGATGGAACAGGTCCTGATATATGGAGAGCAACAAAACTTGTTATCGATACAGCAGTAGAAAAGTCATACAAAGGAAAACGAAAAATAAGCTGGATGGAGATCTATGCTGGGGAAAAAGCTGAGAAAGTCTATGGTGTTTACCTTCCTGAAGAAACACTTATAGCCATACAGGAATATATTGTAGCTATAAAAGGGCCTCTTACAACCCCAGTTGGAGGAGGAATAAGAAGTCTCAATGTAACTTTAAGACAATTGCTTGATCTGTATGCATGTGTGAGACCTGTGAAGTACTATAGTGGAACGCCAGCTCCTGTTAAAAAACCAGAAGCAGTAGATATGGTGATCTTCAGAGAGAATACTGAAGATGTATATAGTGGGATAGAGTGGCCAAATGGTTCTAATGAAGCTCTTATGATCATTGATTTCTTAAAAAAGAATCTTAACAAAGAAGTAAGAGTGGATTCTGGAATAGGTATAAAGAATATAAGTGAGTTTGGAAGTAAGAGAATAATGAGAAAAGCAATAAAATTTGCAATAGAAAATAATAGAAAGTCAATAACAATAGTCCATAAAGGTAATATTATGAAATATACGGAAGGGGCATTCAAAAATTGGGCATATGAGGTTGCAAAAGATGAATTTAATGATTATGTAATTTTTGAATCTGAATTAACTGGTACAACTGATAAAATAGTTATAAAGGATAGAATTGCTGACAATATGTTCCAGCAGGTTTTACTTAAGCCAGAGGAATATGATGTAATTGTCACAACAAACCTTAATGGAGATTATTTATCCGATGCTATTGCAGCTCAGGTTGGTGGACTTGGAATGGCTCCAGGTGCAAATATTGGTGATTTTTATGCTGTATTTGAGGCAACACATGGGACAGCACCAAAGTATGCAAACCTTGATAAGGTTAATCCAGGTTCATTAATTCTTTCTGGAGTAATGTTGCTTGAGTATATTGGCTGGAAAGAAGCTGCTGAAATGATAAAGAAAGCACTTGAACTTACAATAAAAAATAAAGTTGTTACTTATGACCTTGCAAGACAGATAGAAGGTGCAAAAGAGGTAAAATGTAGCGAGCTTGCAAAAGCAATTTGTGAGAATATGTAATTCTCACAGGAGGTTTTAATGAAAAAATTGGGAATAATTGGACTTGGTAATATGGGTTATGCACTCCTTGCGGGAATTTATAATGCTGGTTTATCTAAAGAATTTGAGATTAAAGTTTACGATCTTGATAAAGAAAAGTTGAAAAAAGCTATTGATATGAAAGCTAAGATTTCGGAAGATATGAGAGATTTAATTGATTTTTCTGATTATGTTGTTCTGGCTATTAAGCCAATTGATGTTGAAGAGTTTTTGAAGCAGGAAAAATTATCTCTTGATAAAGATGAGAAAACTTTTATCACTATAGCTGCTGGCTTGACTGTCAAATTTTATAGAAAATATTTAAGTAAGGTGAAAATTGCAAGAGTAATGCCAAATACTCCCTTTCTCACTGGTTATGGCGTAAGTGGGGTTTATTTTGATGGAAATTTTAAGGAAGAAGAAAAAGAAGATGTAATAAATATCTTCAAGAGTGGTGGAATAGTTGAAGTATTTGCTAAAGAAAAAGAGCTTGATATAGTAACAGGGCTTTCAGGGTCAGGGCCTGCTTTTGTTTTCAGTTTTATCAATTCTCTTGCAGATGGTGCTGTGTATGCTGGAATGCCGAGAGATAAGGCGAGAAGGCTTGCTACAATGACAGTTCTTGGTGCTGCTATGTTATTGGAAAAGGAAAATATTCATCCAGAAGAATTGAAAGACAGGGTGACTTCACCTGGAGGTACAACAGCGGCTGGTCTTTTAGCTCTTGAAGAAGGGGCATTTAGAAGTACTGTTATGAAGGCGGTTATTAAAGCCACAGAAAGGGCAAGGGAAATAGGTGAGAAACAATGAGTTATTTTGTAATTTTTCTGCTTTATTTACTGAGAGTTTATGAGATTATTTTTATAATATATTTTTTGCTCAGTTTTTTTCCAGTAAATAGAAATAGTTTTATCATTAAAATGATAGATAGTGTATGTGAACCAGTTTATTATTTTGTTTTAAGATTCTTACCAAGAATTGTTATAGGTTTTCTTGATCTTTCACCGATTTATATTTTCATTTTATTTACTGTTATAAGATTTTTACTTTCAAGGTTATTAATGATTACTCTATGAAAGAAGAAAAGTCAGTTTGTATAAGTCTTAAAGTCATTCCACGAAGTTCAGTTAATAAATTTGAAAAAAGTGGTGATGAATATAGATTGAAGATAAAAAGCCCACCAGTTGATGGAAAGGCAAACAAGGAGATAGTTGACTTTCTGTCTGATTATTTTTCTATTCCCAAGAAAAATATTATCATCGAAAGAGGAGAATTATCGAAAAACAAAGTTATAAGGCTTATAGGTATTTCTGAGGAAGATATTAATCTATAACAAGCTCTTTTTGATCATATAGTTTAAGTATTCCAAAAAGCGAAAAAAATGCTGGTATTAATGTACTTAACAGAATAATATTATTTTTCATAGGTTTGGTTAACGAAGTTATAGAAATATAGCTAACAAGTGAAAATTTTGTTGCAATCATTTTGAATGCATAATCAAAAAGATTTATAGCAAGAATACCTGCAAGAAAACCAAGCAATGCATATTTAAAAATGATAGAAAAGACTATGTAAGTCTTTGATGAACCAAGAATTCTTAAGATTTTATAGTATTCAAATCTATTTGAGACAGCAACAACACTACCAAAGGCAATAGCTATTGAAGCAATGAAGATAACTATGATTATAAAGACATTACCAATTATTGAAACAAAGTTTTTGAGTTTTAAAATTTCTTCGGATAGAGTCTTATCAGATTCTACAATCAGCCCCATTTCTTTTAATTTTTTGGTTACTGATACCATTGAAGCATGGTCAGCTACCTTTACATACAAATGAATATATTCAGAACGAACGTTAAACTTTTCGTTGTAATATCTCATTACCCTTAAAGGCAAAACAAGACAGATGTTTGCGACTTTGTCTGTAAAACCTGCCACATAAGCGTTTTCTGTTGAACTACCGTTTAAGGTTTTGAGAGATGATTTTCCAACGTTAAGTTTGAGTTTTACACCTATAAGCATATCTTTTGAGACCTTAGGAAGGTTGTTTGGTTCAGCCATACTTGAATTATAAGCCTGAAATAGAATTTCTGGTATCATAGTGGGAATTTCATTTCCTTCTTTCCAGTTATTCCAGAGTTTTATTGCATTTTTATCTTTCAAGTCCTGAGCTATTAAGTTATAATCCACTCCAATACATATGAGGTCGCTACCATAATTGAGACCAAAAATACTTACCATTACCTGCATTGGTATCCTTGAAGCAAGGAGTGGGCTTACTTCTTTTACACCTTTTATTTTTTTTATTTGATAAAGGATATCATCATCTATATATGTGCCTTTCGGTTGTTTTAACTTCATTCCGAATAGTCCAGTAATTTTTGGGGTGGATGTTGGCCTTGGGCTTACCTTTATCATATCTGGAGAAATCGATTTTGAGAAGGTTTTGTCGATATAGTTTGAAAAGTTAAGCACAACAATTATAAACACCAGTGAAAGCAATGTAGAGATCATAACCACAATCAAAAGAATGAAATTAAGAAAGAAATTTCCTCTCAATTCTTTTAATAAAAGCAATATTTTACCCATTTTGTTTCTCCAGTTTTCCGTTTGTTAATTTATACTTTTCTTTTGTAAAACTTATTAATTCTTCCTGATGTGTGACCATAATTATTGAACAACCATCGTTTGCCGCAATGTTTTTGAAAATTGAGACTATTTCTGCCGATGTTTCCTTGTCAAGGTTTGCAGTTGGTTCATCAGCAAGAATTAAAGAAGGATTGTTAATCAAAGCCCTTGCTATAGAAAGCCTCTGTTTTTGCCCGCCTGATAGATAACCAGCTTTCATTTTCTTGAATTCTAAAAGTCCAACATCCTTAAGTAAACTTTCAGCTCTATCCTTAATTTTTTCCCCGACAAATCCTTTTATCTTTGCGGGGAGTAATACATTTTCTAAAACAGTTTCTTCTGGCAAAAGTTTAAAAGTCTGAAATACAAAACCAAAATGTCTATTTCTTAAATAGGCTGTATGAATGTCAAGAAAATGAATTACTCTTCTATTTCTGTAGTAAATTTTCCCCTTCTCTGGAACAATTATGCCAGCAATTATATTGAGTAAGGTTGTTTTACCTTCTCCCGATCTTCCTGTTATTGCGACGACGTCATGTCCATTTACCTCAAGGTTGATATCTTCTAACACATATTTTCTTTTGCCATCAATCTTAAATGACTTTGAAATTTTTTCTAAAACAAGCATATTATTCCTCTAAAGGCTTTTTTATCGTTTCTTCTACTTTTTTTACAAGTTCATTTTTGTCTATTTCTGAATAAGTTTGTGGATAAACTGGGTCGTGAATTATAAGCTCAACATTTGCTTTTTTTATTTTACCTGTTTCTTCAAGCATTTTATAGGTGTTTTTTATGGTAAGTGGAACTATTGGCACAGAGCTTCTTAATGCAAGTTTAAAACTACCAACCTTGAAGGGAAGGGTTTTGTTTGATTTACTTCTTGTTCCTTCTGGGAATATAAGCATATTATAGCCATTAAGGAGATTTTTTACACCTTCATCGATATATTCATTTGCCTTTCTTAAATTTTTTCTGTCAATAAAAACACAGTGGATTCTTTTCATCCAGAAACTTAAAAGTGGTATTTTCTTAAGTTCAATCTTGGCGATAAATCCTACAAGCCTTCTTGTATAACCAAGAATCAATGGAATATCAAAATATCCCTGATGATTTGAGATGAAGACTACATTACTTTCTGGTAATTTTTCAATACCTTTTACCGTTACTTTTGTGCCTGTTCCTGCTATTTCAAGTCTTGCCCAGAGTGAAACAAAATAGGTAAAGAATTTTTCCCATGCTTTTTTTGCCCTGAAAATCATAAAAAAAGGATATATAATCATTATAAAAATTGATAAACTGACCATAACAATTACAAAATAGATGACATAAAAAATATTGAAAATCACTTTTCAACTCCTTAATTAATAGATTAACACAGATTTTTAAAAAATTCCAAAAAATTCTACTTCATTGCCAAAATAATTAAATTGTAATATAATTTAATGGGGAAATAATATGATTCACAAAATTGTAAACAAAAAAGGCAAAGAAAAAATTGTAATGTTGACTTGTTATGATTATCTCACTGCCAAAATACTTTCTGAGACGAATATTGATTTGATACTTGTTGGGGACTCTCTCGGGACTGTGATAAAAGGTGAAAAAACGACTCTTTCCGTGACTGTAGAAGAAGTTATTTATCATACAAGGATTGTAAGAAAGGGTGCTCCTGATGCTATAATAGTTGCTGATATGCCTTTCTTGAGTTATGGGACGTCTGTTGAAGAAAGCGTGAAAAATGCTGGTAGACTTATGAAAGAAGGTGGGGCTAATGCTGTAAAACTTGAAGGGGGAAAAGAACTTGCTCATTTTGTGGGTGCAATGACGAATGTAGGAATTCCTGTTATGGGACATATTGGGCTTAAACCTCAATCTATAAATCTATATGGCTATAAGATAGCAGGTAAAACTGAAGATGAAATAAAATCACTCATTGAAGATGCAAAAGCCCTTGAAAATGCGGGTGTTTTTTCGATTGTTATTGAAGGGACGACGGAAGAAGCAGCAAAAATTATAACTGAGAATGTTAAAATCCCTACGATAGGTATTGGTGCTGGAAAATATACTGACGGACAGGTGCTTGTGATAACTGATATGCTTGGAATGGATAAAGATGTAAACTACAAGCATAACAAAAGGTATACAAATCTCTATGATATAATAAAAAATGCCGTTGGTAGTTATACTGATGAAGTAAAAAAAGGCTTATTCCCTTCAGAAGACAACATTTTTCACAAATAGAATAACTTTTTGAAAAATTAATGAGAGATTGTTATGACTTACGAAGAGGCTTTAAGTTTTATTACAGGTCTTATAAATTATGAAAAGAAATTTGCCCAATATAACGAAGAGAATTATAATCCAGAGAAAATAAGCCATGCTCTTAATTCTGAAAATATCTCTTTGAAGGCAAAAATATTTCATATAGCTGGAACAAAAGGTAAAGGTAGCACTTCCATCTACCTTGCAGAATTGATATATAGACATAGTGGTGAAAGCACTGCTCTTTATACCTCTCCACATATTGATAAAATAAATGAAAGAATTGTTGTAAATGGAGTTGCGATAAGTGATAATGAATTTGCTGAATTAATTACAGAATATAAGGATAAATTTGCTTTTTATGGGTTTACTTTTTTTGAGGCACTTACTTTTATTGCGATGGTTTATTTTGAGAGGAAAGAATGTAAATATATTGTTCTTGAGACAGGTCTTGGTGGTAGACTTGATGCCACAAATTTTTGTAAGCCTGTGCTATCTATTATTACCCCTATAAGTTTTGATCATACCGATATTCTTGG
>FQKF010007443.1_pt1 | contig 10984 bp, 7 predicted proteins | sample 1504521 | NCBI WGS metagenome assembly FQKF01 (sample SAMEA4475357, study PRJEB15587) | soil metagenome | biome: Soil; feature: Field | place: India | collected 2015-03-11 | depth 0 m
AATAGACCCGCCACAGTGCCCGGAACGGCGATCGCCCCCAGCCCAATATGAAACTCCTGCACCGCCGTTCCAAAGTCCACCAGCACTGGATAAAACTCGACCGCCTCGACGGGTCTCCGCTGGCGCGGAGTCTGGGTAAAAAAATCGAACAGAATATTTTGCCGCTCCGCCGTGTGCGCCAGCAAAAACCCCCCGCCTCCCAGCGACGTAAGGGTTGGTTCTGTAACGCAGGATGCCAGCATCGCCGCCGCCGCCGCATCAAACGCATTGCCCCCCAGCCGCAGCATCTCGGCTCCAGCTTCGGCGGTTTTGGGGTGTCCGGCGGCGATCGCACCACGGGTCTTGGCGGGCATGAGGCAGGTCTGAAATAAAGGGGTGACGGGTTCGCCTGCTGGCAACGAGTCATGCAGGCTTCAGCCTATTATGCAGGCTTCAGCCTATTATGCAGGCTTTCGCCACCCCATTGGTTCAACCCTGTCTCCTGCCTGCCAAACTCCTCCTACCGAAAGAGATCTGGATTCAGCCGATAGCTGCCAGAGTTTGAGCGGGCGGGAACCGCAGAACGCAGGCGATCGCCCGTGCCCCCATCTGCCGGGTCGAGGAACGGCCGCAGGTTGATACCGCCGGCGGATGCAGGGGAGGAACGGCGGCTGCGGGGCAGGCGGAGATTCAGCGCATCGCCAATTTGCTCGATCAGCCGACCGTCGCGCCCCTGGAAGGTCGTCACGCCCTCGGTGCGCTGGCCGCTGTCGGCCACGGTCAGGTTTTCAAACACGCGATCGCGCACGATGATCGGGTCTTGTCCGGGCGGCACTGTCAACACTAGGCGACAGTCGGGAACCTGCTGGGTCGTGGCGCAGACGACGTTATAGCCGTTCAGCGTCCCGGTTTTCAGTTCCGTCAGCCCATCAGGACGATAGGACTCCAGCCGCCGCGCAATCTCAGCACAGCGGCGATCGGCCGTCCAGCCGCCGCCCAGCGTTGTGGGACGCGCCCAGGGATAAAGTTGCCCTGGCTGGCTGGCGGGCGAATACATCACCTGATATTCGCCATTTTCAAACTGGCAGCTAAAGCGGGTGCCGCTGGGCACGGTCTGCGCGGCGGCGGGTTTGGGCATCGTCATGGCCCCCATGCCGACCACCACCGCGACACCTGCTGTGCTTGCCAATCGTTGCCAGAGGTTAAATTGTTGACGCATGTGAGGCTCTCCCTTTCCTGATGTGCCTGCGAATGAATTGGTCAGGACTTACACACTTGCGATAAGTTTTCTGGTTTTTGGAGGATTTCTTGCGGGCTGCGCCCGCAAGAAATCCTCCAACTGCGTAAGTCCTATTGGTAATAGAAGGAAGTGGGACTGGAACAGGGGCGATCGCCCATTACCCAGCAACCCAGTGCCAGACTGATTCCATCGATTCAGTCACCTGTTAGGCCCAGTTCTATACAAACCCTGGACGGGTCGCCTCAGAAAAAGTGCCTGAATCAGCCCCGGTTTGGGACAAGGCTCCAAACTTTGCTCACAGGGTTTAAGCCTGGAGAAGCGCTTTGGGGGAGGGCGATCGCCCTTACAAGCCAGCTTCTCACCGATTCACTCGTCCATTGATTAAGTAGGGTTATGTCTAAAGGCAGGGATTGGCGTAAAGTTTTATAACAAAATTGCTGTGTCTCTTGTTACAATCTCCTGTAGGGAGGAAAGCGAAATATTCCGTGCCTGTTTTGAGATAGCCTGTTCGGGATAGCTTATTTCAGGGCAGACTGCTCGGAATGTTTCCGGCTGTCTTCTCACGCCCTTCTGCACGAATTGGGAACGCGCAGTTTGGGTTTTCTCCAAGCTAAAAAGACAACGTCATCAAACATGGTAGGGGCTGGCTCATTGGGTCAGCCTTTTTTCATGTTCTGAAATTTTCATGTTCTGAAATCTGCCTTGAAATCTGCTACTTGAACACCGCAAATTGCCACCGGAACGTCCACAAAAATCCTGCAAAAATCCTGCAAAAGTCCCATAAAAAGAAAGAAACCCCCGGCCGAAGCCGGAGGGTTCAATCAGGGTGCATCTACCTATAGCTTCAGAGTTCAGGGCAGCCTATCCGGAGAAAACGAGGCCAATCTCGCCAACTTTCTGGTCAATTTTGCAGAAAATCAGGCTGCACGGCGGGACTATTCAAACCCCTGATTGCGCCAGGGCACCGGATCGACGGACTTGCCATTGACAAACAGCCCCCAGTGCAAGTTTGGCCCGGTCGCAGAACCCGTCGCGCCGATCGCCCCAATTCGCTGGCCCGGCTGCACAAAGTCGCCCTCCCGCACGTCGATGCGGCTGAGGTGGATGAAGATGCTGCTAACGCCCTGGCCGTGGTCAATCCCAACCGAGTTGCCGTGCAGCACAAAGCCATCCTCTACGCGCCCCACCAGCACCACCCGTCCCGCCGCCGGAGCCACCACGGGTGAACCCTGTCCACCTGCATAGTCCACGCCGCGATGATAGTAGTTCTCAGCAAACACGCCGTTATAGTAGCGCCGCACGCCATATTCTGAACTCACCCGTCCACTGGCGGGACGCGCAAATGCGCCACGCCAGTATTTCTCCGGCGATACGATTTGCTTTAGCGCATCCACACGAGAAAACTCGTACTCGGTGCCGCCAGAGCCGCCGCCTCGCACCCGAATCCGCTGCACAGGAAACGAGCGATCGCGCAGCGTGATCGCCACGTTTCGCGGCTCCCCCATACCCGACACCTGGATCACCTTGCGCCCCGGCCGGTCGAGCGGCGTGGTGGGCAGCAGCGCCCGATAGCGATTTCCACTTAGCGGAAACACAGGATAGGCCGTGCCGTCCATCGTCACAGTGGGTGCGACCTCACCAGGAACCGTGGGCCGCAGCACGACGGCGATGGTATCTCCCAGACGGGGATTGGTCGGCGCGATTTGCAAATCGGTTGCCTGGGCAGGCGCGATTAGAAGGATGAGCAGGGCGATCGCCCCTAGCCCAGCCCCCAGAAGCATCTGACGGCCCTGACGGAGCTTGCGAAAGGCTGCGGTTACCGAAAGCGACCGGACTTTGAAGAGAGGAGTCATGGCAAGGCGCTAAAACTCGACAGTGGTTGCCCAGAAGGTTACCATCGATCGCCCGTCCAAGTCTAAGGCCGAGTCTAAAAAGATTGCGTCTGGCTGATCCCAGAGTCTTAGAAGCCATGCCAAAAGGCTCCGTCTAAAGCGATCTTAGAAAGATGTTAGAAATCTGCATTAGGAATCTGTGGGCATGGGGCGATCGCCGTTCCGCGAAATCGGAGATTGCCTTAAAGTGAAAGAAGGTTAAGTTTTTTTATTTTTCTGAGTATTGGGTAAGGACTCAGAAACACTCGAACACACGAGGAACCCTTCAGCCCGTGCAAGAAGATTTTCGTCTCATTGTAGATTTAGTCGTGGTGCTGGCGGCGGCGGCCGGGGGCGGTCTGCTGGCGGCGCTGCTGCGACAGCCCGTACTGCTCGGATACCTGCTGGGTGGGGCAATCGTCGGGCCCGCGGGGCTAGGACTGGTGAAGGAACTGATCCAGGTGGAAACGCTGGCCCAGTTTGGCGCGGCGTTTTTGCTGTTTGCGCTGGGGGTGGAGTTTTCGCTAAACGAACTGCGGAAGGTGCAGGCCATTAGCCTCGGCGGTGGGGCGCTGCAAATTCTGTCTACGATTGGCATTACGGCGCTGGTGTCAGTTGGCATTGGCTGGGTCACGTCGCCGACGCAGGGCATTTTCCTCGGCTCGATTCTGTCTCTGTCTTCCACGGCGGTCGTGCTGAAGTGCCTGATGGAGCGCAACGAAACCGAAACCCTGCATGGGCGCGTCATGCTGGGTATTTTGGTGGTGCAGGATTTAGCCTTGGGGCTGATGCTGGCAGTGCTGCCTGCGCTGGAGGCTCCATCGGGCGAAATTGGCGCGGCGGTGGGCGTGGCACTGCTGAAGACCGCGATGATTGCGGGCGGGGCGATCGCCGCTGGGATCTGGCTAATTCCACCGCTGCTGCGCCTGCTAGCCCGTACCGAAAGCCGCGAACTATTTCTGCTGGGCGTAGTGGCGCTGTGTCTGGGCATTGCCCTGCTGACGGAGTATCTGGGGCTGTCGATTGAGATGGGCGCGTTCATCGCGGGTCTGATGATCTCTGAGGTGGAATACGCCGACCAGACCCTCACCTACGTAGAGCCGATTCGAGATATTTTCGCCACGCTGTTTTTTGCAGCCGTGGGCATGTTGATTGATCCCCGCTTCATTTGGGAGAATCTGGAGCTAATTTTGGGGCTGGTGGCGCTGGTCTTTGTTGGCAAGTTTTTAATTATTGCGCCCCTGGTTCGCGCCTTTCGCTATCCGCTGAAGACAGCGCTGATCACCGGCCTGGGGCTGGCGCAGATTGGCGAATTTTCCTTCGTGCTGGCAAGCAAAGGGCAGGTGCTGGGTCTGGTGTCGCGCCGGGTGTATCTCCTGATTTTGGGCACAACTGCGGTCACGCTGGTGTTTACGCCGTTTGTGCTGCGGCTGGTTCCCAAAGTGTTTGCCTGGGCAGAGTCGGTTCCGGCGCTTCGCAACTGGCTGGAGGGGGGCGAAGGCCCCCAGGAGATTTCCGAGGCGCTGCCGCAAAAAGATCACGTCGTGGTCTGTGGCTATGGGCGGGTGGGTCGCACCATCGTCCGCCTGCTGCGGGAGAACAACTACCCCGTGGTGGTGATTGACCAGTCGGAGCAGCAGATTCAGAAACTGCGAGAGGAGCAGATTCCCTATGTTTATGGCAATGCGGCCAGTGTGCATGTGATGACGGCGGCGGGCGTAGAGCAGGCGCGGGGGATGGCGATCGCCCTGCCGGATGCCATGAGTACGCGCCTTTGCCTGAAGCGATCGCTCGAACTAGCGCCCGATTTAGACGTGGTGGTTCGCGCCGCGCAGGACAAAGACATTGAACTGCTGTATCAGCTTGGGGCGAGAGAAGTCGTGCAGCCAGAGTTTGAGGCCAGCCTGGAGCTTTCGGCGCACCTGCTCATTGGCACCGGGCGATCCGTGACCGAGGTGCTTCAGGAAGTAACCGAAATTCGCAATAGCCACTATCGAGAACTGCGTCCTCAGCAGGATTCCAAAGACGTATCTCGCGATCTCCAGGCCGCCACACAGGACATGAACAGCAAGTGGTATGCCCTGCCTGACCAGTCGCCGCTGACGGGCATGACGCTGGAAGAGGCAGACCTGCGGCGGATTGCAGGCGTGAGCCTGATGGCGATTCAGCGGCGAGAGGGCGATCGCATCGACTATCCCGACGCGCAAACCGTTCTGCAATCGGGCGATCGCCTGCTGCTGGTGGGCGATGCATCAGAAATTGCCACCTTCAAGGATCTGGCTACTGGAGAAGTGCCCGTGCCCGCCAAAGACCTCTCCTGCCAGTGGGTTGCCGTACCTGATGCCAGTCCGCTGGCGGGACAAACCCTGGGCGATCTGGATTTGACGCAGACCTACGCCGTGCAGGTGCAGGCGGTGCGCCGAGAGGGACAGTTCATCCGCTTTCCCGACGGCTCCATTGAAATTCAGGCGGGCGATCGCCTGTTGCTCTGCGGCACGCTCTATCACCTCAACCACGCTTACCAATGGATCACTGCCGCCTCGCCCATCTTGCCTGCGCTGTCTCCGCCTACGCTCAGTGTCCCGGTGATGGATACCGTCCCACGGGGCGATCGCGAGGCTTCTTAAATCAAACGCTGTTGCAGTTCAACGCGGTTGAACCCTAGCTGGCCCGTGAGCTAATCTGCGGCCCCGCCCAAAGATGCGTCTTGATCAGCCCAAAGGTCAAAGGCTGATCTTCTGTGGCGACGTGCGTTTGTCCCCGCAGATCGACCGTGCAGTAGTGAACTTCGGGATCGCCCAGGTTGCAGCAGCGAAACAGCGCCCGATCAGGATATTGCTGACTCCAGCCCAGCAGCACCGCATTGGTATAGTTCACAAAGCTGGGCGCAAGCGTGTAAACATTGCCCGAAAACTGCTCCCACACCACGGCATAGTCCGACGCATGGCTGGCAGCAAAGCGCGACTCAAACTCTCGACACAGGAGGCGATCGCCCGTTTCTGACCAGGCAATTGGAATGGCGATCGCAATACTGCCCGCCAGATCCGACTCACCCTGCTCAGCAAAAGGATTATTCGACAGGGGCGAAGTCGGCGATACGGTTCGCAGCTCGCGGGTCTGCAAATTTTCCACAAACAGGGCGCTGCTGACCCGGCTGCGGCTGATATCCGTGCCAACCTGCATTTGCAATCGGCTATAGGCGATGTACTGACCATCTGGCGACAGCAGCGCCGACGTGCGATAGGTGTGTAGACTGGCGGCTGGCGCTTCGGTTTGGGTCGTCAGCACCCAGTTCCAGGGGACGGGAAAGGGGCTGTCGATCGGGTCAAGCTGGACAGGCGGTTGGTTCATGGTGGGCAAGCAACTCAAAAACGGTGTTTTCAAAAAGGCAATTCAAAAAGGCAATTTTCTAAAAAGGAACAAACTGCTGAATCACAATTCAATAGAGAAGTCCGGCCGATTGCCTGTTTTAACCCAGCGCCGCAAGCACTTGTTAGCACAAGTGTCAGCATGAGGCTGCAATCAAATCGCTGCTTGAACCTGATCCAAATCCAGTCCAAGCATCAACGATTTGTCCAGTTGGGTTAAACAAACTGGGTGAATAAAAAGTACAAGAATGCCGGGTTCAAACCCATACAGGTTCAACCCACTTGGAGCAAAAGCTCAGGTTTACTCAGGCTTTAGGGTTTGTTAGACCTAACATGATTGAATGATTTCTGGCAGGCACAGCCTGTGAGCAATCCGTGAGCAATCTTTCAAACCTTAAGCACTAATTTCAAGCGCGTGAATCCTTTCTATTAGTCTGTTAGATTTTCGGCAAAAACCTTTGTCAGACTTTAAGCAACTGAAAGGAAGCAGCAGGGTGACAGGCGGTAAGGACGACTAGCCTCTGAACCTAAAGCTTCTAAGACCTGAGGATCAAAGGCAACAGATCAAATCGAAGGCAACAGATTCAGAGGTAACGGAGAAAATGAAGACCGTCTGCGAGTGTGCTACTGAGCAAATTCCACACACCATATCTTAGGTATAGCAACTCTTAGCAAGATTGACGAATGTCGCGTCGAACTTTGTAACAACTCAAAGTAATGCTCAAAGTAATGCTCAAAGTAACAGCTCAAAGGCAAAGCTTGGAGTCATAGAGTCAGAATCGTGATTTTCGGAACGGAATTTTTAGAGAGAGGCAGGGAGATTTTCTTGAGTGGGGCTTGTTCCGCTCCCGAATTCTTCCACTATGATTGGAACAACGCCGCGCTTGGAGCGCCTGTACTTGAATTATGACCGCTGCACCCCGTCCTCCTGCCAGAAGCCGTCGCCCCCCTGTGCCTACTCAAACGGCCCGTCGTCCAAGTCCCAGGCGGTTTGATGCAGCATCGGCCCATAGCGGTGGCAAGCTTGCCCCATTTCCCCAGCGGGGAGAACTGGCTCCGCTGCCTCCGCGTCCTGTCCGAAAATCGCCGCCAGTGGAGTTGATTGCGTCACCCCGATCTGGGGCAACACTCCAGCCTGCTTCCCTCAATCCGCCGCCGAGGCTTCAACGAACTGCGCGGCGGCTGGCTCGATCGGCTCAGCAGCAGGGCGATCGCCCAGTGGTTCAGTCCATTCCGGTGGCTCGAAAACCGCGCTGGCTCAATCAACTGTTGCGGACGCAGCGGGCCTCGACGGTGATTACCACAGGGCTGGTGACGCTGAGTTTCGCAATGTACGGCTGGACGGTCTACATCCAGCATCTCTGGCGCGGCGAATTTGACCGGATGCAAGCGCTAGAGCGACAAGAACGCCAGCTAACGGCAGCCAGCGAAACCCTGCGGCAGCATCTTGCAAATCAGGCCGAGCGCCCCGACTCTGGGCTGATCTTGCCCACGCCCGAAAGCGCGATTTTCCTGCCTGCACCGTCGCCCGCGCCTGCCCAAAGCGCAGTCCAAAGTCCAGTCCAAAGCCCAGCCTCGGAGCCTGCTGCGCCCCTGCCCGCAGAAGTGCCAATGGCCTATTAGCTGCCTATTAGCTAAAGCGACTTGGGCTAGCGCGGGATCGCTGGACAGGCTCAGGCTTCCAAAATCTGGCTCGCCTGTCCCAACGGGGCATTTTTATTCTCAGTATTTTTGGCTCAGTATTTTTTGGCATTGTCATGACCCAATCGGTTCCCCCACCCTCTGGTCTTCGACGATCCCAGCGTGCGGCTGGCAAGCGTTCTTCTAGTCCTGCAAGTAAACCTGCAAAGACGACGGGACGACCAGCTACCAGTCCGCCCCGTCGTTCTCCTGCCGTCTCTGTCCGCCGCCTGCTGCGACAGTGGGGGCAATCGCTGAACGCAGCCTGGCAGGTTCTCCATGATCTGGGCGAGGGGCGATTCCCGCAGGGATCGCTTCGCAAATCTCCCGCACAAGGGGCAACTCGGTCTGCTGCCCAGCGGACGGCCCGTTCAGTCGTATCACCTCAGCGGCCGTTGCGGCGTGCATCGCTGGCGGGCCCATCTCTGGCAGGCGCATCTCTGGGGGGTGCGTCCCAGGGGCGATCGCCCCGTCAGAGAACGCCTGATCCAGCAAGTCCGGGCCGTTCTGCTCGATTCCCCCAACCCCGTGTGAAATCGTCGGGATCGCGCCCCCAGCCGGGGAAACGGCAGACAGCCCCTCGATCAACAGCCCGCCCAGCGTCGAAGTCTGTGCGTCCGCGTCGGGTCGATCCCGCCAGCCATCCCTCAGCGGCACGGATGCTGCTGGTGTGGGGCGTGTTGACCCTTGGCGCAATCGGGCTGACGGCAAATCTGTTTCGCTTGCAGGTGCTTCAGGCAGATGTCTTGTCCAGCCGCGCCCAAGCTCAGCAGACGGTGAGGTTGCAGCCGATTTTGCCGCGCCGCCCAATTGTCGATCATCAGGGTACGTCGCTGGCGGTGGATCGGCTGGTTTACATGCTCTACGCCCATCCCAAGCTGTTCAAAAAGTCCAAGGATGAGGTGGCCGAGGCGATCGCCCCCATCCTCAACCAGTCCTCAGTAGATTTGGCTAATCTGTTCGACGAGCAGGACAGCGGCATCGAGGTTAACTTTGGGCTCTCGGAAGATGCCGCCGACCGGATTCGGGCCCTGCGGCTGGACGGGCTGGAACTGCTTCCCCGACAGCAGCGCTTCTACCCGCAGCAAGACCTGCTAGCGGAGGTGGTGGGCTACGTCAACCTGGATCGAGAAGCGCAGGCAGGCGTGGAGTATACCCAGCGGGCAGCCCTAGAGCGGTCGAACCAGGTGGCTCGCTTTTTGCGCGGCGGAAAGGATCTCGTAAAACCAGGCGAAATTCCCAGCTACGTGCTAAAGCAAGACGACCTGCGGCTGCAACTGACGGTGGATCGGCGGCTTCAGCAGGCAGCCCGCACAGCCCTCAAGCAAAAAATGACCGAATTTGGCGCAAAGCGGGGCGCGGTGCTGGTGATGGAGGTGCAAACGGGGGCGCTGCGGGTGATGGCGACGGAGCCATCCTTTGACCCCAACCAGTACTACACCTACCAGATGGATCAGCTCCGCAACTGGCTGCTGACCGATCCCTACGAGCCGGGTTCAACCTTCAAGCCAATCAACGTGGCGATCGCCCTAGAAGCAGGCACCGTCCGCCCCAACGACAGCTTCTATGACGAAGGGCGGATCTACATCGGTCCCTGGCCGATTCAGAACAGCGACGGCGCGGCGCGGGGTTCCCAAACCGTCGGGGAAATCGTCGCCCACTCTAGCAACGTCGGCATGGTGAGAATCATGCAAACGCTGAAGCCAGAGATTTATTACGACTGGCTGGCAAAGATCGAACTGGCCCAGCCCACGGGGATCGATCTGCCGTTTGAAACAGCCGGCCAGGTGAAAAAACGGGATCAGTTCCTGGGCGATCCGGTGGAGGTGGCGGTGACTGCTTTTGGGCAAGGCTTTAGCCTGACCCCGGTGCAACTGCTGCGGCTGCAAGGGGCGATCGCCAACGGCGGTTTCCTGGTCACGCCCCACGTCGTCGAAGGACTCTTTGACAGCAGCGGCAAACCCCACTGGCAGCCCCAATACCCGCCGCCCAAGCAGGTTTTCTCGCGTGAAACGGCGCAGGCCGTGCTGGGCATGATGGAAAAGGCTGTCGAAGAAGGCACAGGCACGCCCGCCCAAATTCCTGGCTATCGCATTGCTGGCAAAACGGGGACGGCTCAAAAAGCCAGCGCCACGGGCGGCTACGACAACGTTGCCCGAATCACCAGCTTCGTCAGCCTGTTTCCGGTTGAGGCTCCCCGCTATGCGGTGCTGGTGGTCATCGATGAACCTCAGGGCGACAATGCCTACGGCTCCACTGTTGCCGCGCCCATCGCCCGCGACGTGATGGAAGCGCTGATCCGCATTGACCTGATTTCTCCCAGCAAGGCTCCGGATACGACGGTCGTGGAGCAGTAGCGCAATGTGGAGCAGTAGCGCAATAATGAGTGGCGCAAATGTGAATGGCGCAAATGGCGGTCCATCCCCCTTCACGGCTGAGACACGGGATAAAAGCTATACCCAAACTGGGACTGACTGGGGACGATTTCCACGAGCTGCATGGCCTGATTGCGATCGCCCGATGGTAGGAACCGCACCACACCCGTCGCACCTTCAATCGTGTCCTCATTGGAGCGCAGAGATTCCGCAATAGCAGCGCGATTGGTTTTGCCAATAGAAATGGCTTTTATAAGGGCGATCGCCGCGTCGTAGGCCATGGCGGTGCGCCAGTTCACGTCGCCCCCCCAATATTGCCGCGAGGAGCGCACAAAGGGCGCATTGGGGTCTGCCAGCAAGATCCACGGCACGGCGACCACCATGCCCACCGCCGACTCGCCGCCGACCTGCAACACGCGGGGATTGTAAAGGCTATCGCCCCCTAAAATCGGCAGCCGCCGTCGATTAATT
>FQKF010054850.1_pt1 | contig 10984 bp, 11 predicted proteins | sample 1504521 | NCBI WGS metagenome assembly FQKF01 (sample SAMEA4475357, study PRJEB15587) | soil metagenome | biome: Soil; feature: Field | place: India | collected 2015-03-11 | depth 0 m
TTCGCACATTCGTGCAAAGGTCTCGAAATATGAAAAAACCAAAAGAAAAAGGCGTTTCCTTTCAGGAAACGCCTTTGAGATCAAAAGAATGTTTTCTCCTACGAATACAAAAATCTCTTGATACTCTTCTTGGGGGTTTTCTCAAACTCTTCGGGCATGATTTCTATCCGCACCACCTTCGCATAGGCGGGAAGTTTTTCATTGAGCGTTTTTCGATTCTGTTCCATGATCTCTCTCAGCTGGGATTCAGAGAGTTTTTCCCTGTCCACCCGTTCCATATCAGGGTACACAAGGCCGACAAGCTGGTGATCGCGAGAGACCACAAGGGATTCCTGAACATACGGCATCACATTGAGCTTAGCTTCAATCTCTTCGGGATAGATATTCTGTCCTGAGGGGCCAAGGAGCATGGTCTTGCATCGTCCATTGATATAGAGAAAGCCATTTTTGTCCATATAGCCCATATCCCCGGTATGAAGCCACCCATCTCTGTCTATGGTCTCTTTTGTTGCTTCAGGATTTTTGTAGTAGCCTGACATAACATTGGCCCCACGGACAAGGATCTCTCCGCTGGTATCTCCCTCGTGGAGAGGAACAATCTTCACCTCCATTCTATCCACCACACGACCAACCGATCGGGGGGCATACTCCGTCCAGCGGCTATAGGAAATAAGAGGGGCACACTCTGTCATCCCATACCCTACGGTAAAGGGAAATTCAATACTCCGGAGAAAATCCTCAACCTCCTGACTGAAGGCCGCCCCTCCAATAACCACCTCTCGAAAGTTCCCTCCAAAGGCTGCCACTAACTGGTTTCTGATTTTCTTTTTGATGGTGCGATTCACCCCTGGCAAAGCCCGAAGAATTTTGACAATCGCCTTTTCAAGAGAAGGCTTGATTTTTTTATAGTACATTTTTTCAATGATGAGGGGAACAGAAAGGATAAGCGATGGTCTCACCCGCGCAAAGGCTTCAAGGAGAACGGTAGGGGTTGGGGTTTTGGAAAGAAAATGGATATGACATCCCGTAAAGAAAGGAAAAAGAAACTCAAAAGCACAGCCAAAAGAGTGGGCAATGGGCAAAAAGGAAAGGATGGTCTCTCCAGCAAAAAGAGGCATCGTGTCCTGGGCATAGACAATATTGGACATCAGGTTAGAGCAGGAAAGACAAACCCCCTTGGAGAAGCCCGTGGTTCCCGAGGTATAGACCAAAGAAGCCCATTCATGGGTACCTACTTTGGGGAGAGCAAAGGATTCTTTTCTCAGACTGAGCTGGGAATAGTGCTGTGGGATAGAGGTGATTTTTTTCTCTTTCTTCTGCCAAAGAATCTCCATGTCAAGAAGGGAAACAGCTACTTCGAGAGAGGAAAGGCTTTCGGTATCGATCCCCTCAAAAAGGGAAGGCAACACAAAGAGGACTTTACTCTCCGAATGATTCAAAAGGTGGACAATATCCTCTGGATGAAAATCGGGAAGAAGGGGAACAGTGACTGCCCCATAGGAAATAGTGGCAAGGTAACTCACTGCCCAATTGGCGGCATTTCTCCCGAGAATGGCCACTCTCTCCCCTTTTTTGAGACGACAATCAGCAAAAAAGTGGTGAATAGCCAAAAACATACGAGCGCATTCTCCATAGGTATAGGCTGTTTTTCCTCCATAATCCGAAACAGCCATACGATCCCAGTTTTCTTTGAGGGTCTTCTCAAGACGCTCAACAAAGTTAACCTCGCACCGAAGATGGGAAGGCGTTTTCATATCTCCTCCTTAACTCGAAATTTTGCACCTCCGCCTTCCTTGGTATTTTTCTTATCCAAAGAGAAGTTTCATCAATTCGTTTCCTTTGAGGCCAACGTATTTCCCCTGAGGAGCGGTTCGTTCACTGTATTGTTTCATCACAGGGTTGGGCTGGATGTTTTCTCCCCATATCATAAATGGCACAGGGGTCCTTGTATGTTTTCGCAGTTTCACAGGAACAGGATGATCGGGCAAAAGAAGCCCTCGCCACGGTTCACTGCCAAATTCCTTTTGATAAACTCGGAGGAAAGTACCCAAAAGTCTCGCATCAGCCTCTTCGATGGCTTTTATCTTGAGTTCAAGGTCTCCAAGATGCCCACATTCATCAATAGCCTCAAGATGGAGATAGACAAAATCATGGGTTTTCAAAAGCTCCACAGCGGCTTTTGCCTTGTTTTCATAGTTGGTATCTATCCATCCCGTAGCCCCCTCCGGGCGGCAAACCGTCATCTTCCCCAACCGTCCCAGTCCAAGGATCACATCCACAGCCGCCACCATGGCTCCCTTTTTGCCATACATTTCCTCAAAAGAAGGCACATCAGGTTTTCCTCCCCCGGACCATGGCCAGATAAGGTTGGCTTCATTTTTGCCCTGCGCCCGCCGGCGTTTATTCACCGGGTGGTCGGCAAGAATCTCAAAAGACCTGTGAATCAGAGAAAGAAGAATCTCTTCTGTGTACTTCGCCCTTTCATTTTTTGCCCGAGGAAGAATCTCCTGCCACCTCATCCCATGAGAAGAATCCGGTTTCTCATAGAGAATATCAGCAGAAAACTCCTTTCCCTTGAAATAGAGGATATGGCGATAACTCACCCCTTTCTGAAACTGTATCTTTTCACTGCCCAATTCTTTCTGAAGAAAGGCGATAATCTCAGTGGCATCCTCATCCTCAATATGACCGGCCGAATAATCCTCCAGTATCCCATCCTTGACCGTGATCAGATTCAGGCGAAAGGCTATGGTCTCTTCATCTAAAGGAATCCCCATCCCATAACTCTCAATAGGCCCACGCCCCGTATAACTTCTGGCAAGATCCCAGCCAAGCACAGACATATTGGCCACATCCGATGAGGTGGGAAACCCCTCAGGAAGGGTGAGAAAGGTACCAAATTCGGCTTGTCTCGCCAACTCGTCAATCACAGGGGTGCGCGCATATTCTAACGGCGTCATTCCCCCCAATTCAGGAAGCACCTCATCAGCCATACCGTCAAGAAGAAATACGACATACTTCATCGCTACTCCCTTATGATGATTTTTTCGATTCCACAAAATACCGAATATAATTCACCACATAGGCCAACCCGGAAAAGAGAAGAAGCCCTATAACCCCTATCATGAGAGAGTGATTTACAGGCCCCAACCAGGCCAAGGTATTTGCCCAGGAGGTTTTCTCAAAGAGAATACTACAATAAAAAAGTCCCAGGACAAAGGTGGTGAGTTTTCCGACCACAAGAGGCAAAAAAACATATCGGTACATATTGATGGCATAGATAGCCCCCACCGCGATAATAATATCCCTGGCCGCCACCACTGCAAAAAAGAGAAAAGGCACCTCCTGTCGAATATAAAGCACCGCTGCCAAGGTAATGGCTAAAAGCTTATCCCCAATGGGATCAAGGATAGTACCAACCCGACTCTGACAATGAAACACACGGGCAATCATCCCATCTAAAAAATCAGTGGCATAAGCTATCACCGTAAGAAGAAAGACATAGACTCTCATTGAGGGAAAACGAAAAAGATACAGAATCGGAAAGACAAGAAAAATCCGAAGAAGAGATAACACATTGGGAACTGTCCAGAATTTTTCAGAGAGTTTTGTTTCGCTCATGAGGAACTCCTTGGGTTATTTGTCTGAATGGTCACCGAGAGAACCGTGACATCATAGAAGAGGAGAAAAGGGAGATCTACCTTCACAGGAGCAAACGAAAAACGCCTTGACTCCCGACCCACATTTGGTCCTGTTTCTACCCACTCCCAGTAACGTTTTGGGAAAGCGGGCAATTCTCCCCTCTCTGTGCGAAGGGAAGAAGAAGGAATCAAAAGACCACACCAGAGCTCTGAGGGATTGGGGGAAATTCTCTCCTTTGCCCTGTAATAACGAAGAAGTTCTTCATAGCTCAGGATATCAGAAAACACCTTTGATTCATTCTCTACATACCGAGAAACTCCCTGGACATCACCAATAACAAGTGAGTACTTTCCACTGCTGAGGTAGAGAGGAATAGGGATCTGAATGGTCTGCCTGTACACACGAGAAAGATCGTCTCTCATCTGAAGAGAAACCCTGATGGTCTCTCCTACCTGATAGGCGGCTTTGTCAACCCAGGCCCGTTCCACAAAGCCAACTCGAGAGGGAATTGACTTTTTGATGGTAAGTTCTACCCTTTCCATACGAATGGTCTCTCCCCCCCATACCCCCACGTTCTGGAAAAAGTCCCAGAGATCACCCACAAGCCTGGAGAAGGTAGTGGCATCTCTTTCCCAAAAAAGGGCAAACTGAGAGAGAACCGTATTGGTTTTGCCCTGGTAGAGAACAGATACCTTGGCGGACACATCAAGGACATGTCTTTCCTCTCCTCCCAGTGAATTCTGAAGAAGGGCAAAAAGCCCCGAGAGAAGAAAATAATTTTGATAAAGCGGACTTCTCACGACGCGATAGCGATAGGTTTGAGTCCTCGTCGGTTCTGTCAGCGTCGTTACCACTTCTATCATGTCTGCTTTTTTGCCTATCTTCCCCTCGACGGCAAACGCCCCATCATACACGACACTCCCCACTTCCTCGCCGGAGGTCCCCAATTTGAAGGACACGGTATAGGCCGGCATGACCGTGTAAATATAAGCCCTGGAAAATGGAGCCTCCCATGCCCCGGCCTGAAAAAGGGGGTGTCCAAACATCCAGACACTACCCTGGGAAACAGCGGTTACCGTTCCAATGGCCTGGATACGCACATCCCCATCCACCAAGTGGATGGCTACTGCATCCCCTGGACGTATCTCCCTGGGGCCGTCCTTTTTCGCGCTTCCCGCTGCCTGCAAGGGGAAAACCTGTACAGGAAAGGAAACTTTGTTTGAAAACATTTCTATCGCTTCCCTACCCTCTGACCAGAGGTAGAGTGAGGGAGAAAAGAGGGTGTTTCGTTTTTTCCCCGGCTGGGATGGTTTTGAAGAGGGGGAGGTATTCTCTGAAGTTCTTCCTATCATGGCCTGAATAGGGGTAATCCCGCAGAGAGCCTCTTTGGAAAAAGACCAGGCGTAAGCCACAGCCCCTATCAGTTTCCCCTCTATATACACAGGGCTTCCACTCATGCCCGCCACCACACCACTCTGTTCTAACTTCTGGCCTGAGAGACGGGCTAAAATAAGCGTCTCCTCCACTGTCGTTCCCTGCATCACATCTATCACCTCAACCTCAAAAGGAACAGGATCCCAGCCCGAAAAAACCGAATACCCCGTTCCCTTCATGCCGGGACGAATCTCCGAAAGGGGCAAAACATCCAGTGCAGCCATCACATTCCAGAGGAGAAACAAAACCCATATCCACTTTTTCATACTCATATTATAGCATTTTTTAAGAAAAAAAGAAAAGAAAAAGGGGGATTTTTCTCCAAAAGGCTTTGTTTTAATTGACACATCTTTTTTCTACCTTTACAATAATTTATCTTAAAAGAAGAGGTAAGAGATATGATCCAGGAAAACAAATACGTCGAAATGGCCTACACGCTGAAGGATACAAAGGGTGTTGTGATAGATTCTTCTCCTAATTATGCCTACATTCACGGACAGGGACTCATCATCCCCGGTCTTGAAAAATACCTTGATGGCAAAAATGAGGGTGATGAACTCACCGTTACCATTCCTGCCGCAGAGGCCTATGGGGATTACAACCCGGAGTTTCGCTTTGAGGTTGAAAAATCCCAGATAGAAGGGGCTGATCGATTTGAAGAAGGCATGTTTGTGTACGGCCAGGATGGCGAACATTATCATATCTTTCGTGTGGTGGCCATTGGTCCATCCACAATCACTCTTGACGGCAACCATCCCCTTGCCGGTATGGATCTGGTCTATGAGATCAAAATTCTCAAGGTGAGAGATGCCACAAAAGAAGACTTTGATGAACTCATGGGCCATGATAGTTGTGAGGGGTGCAACTGCGACGACGACTCCTGCGATTGCCACTAAGCATAGACACACGAGGTGCGCATGCCCTGGGTATCTGAGATTGTCTCCTGGTATATGGACCACATCAATTACTGGTCCGTGTTTCTTCTGATGACTATTGAGAGTTCCTTTATCCCCTTCCCTTCCGAGGTGGTTATCCCACCGGCTGCCTATCTTGTCGCCAAAGGGACACTGAATGGATGGGGGGTCATGCTCTCCGGTACACTCGGGGCACTGGCCGGGGCTCTCATCAACTATGTCCTTGCGATTATCATTGGAAGACCAATTCTCTATGCTTTGGCTGATACAAGATGGCTCCATTTTCTTCTCATCACAAGAGAAAATGTAGAAAAAGCGGAGAAATTTTTTGTCAAATATGGCAATCTCTCCACTTTTATTGGGCGCTTTGTGCCGGCTATAAGACAACTCATTTCCGTTCCTGCCGGTCTTGCGAAAATGCCCCTGGTTCCTTTTCTCTTTTATACTTTCTTAGGGGCCGGACTCTGGAACGCGGTACTTTTTGTGTTGGGTTATCTCTTCTATCAGCAAAAAGCCTTCTTCGAAAAGTATTATCATCTCCTGACGTATGCCGTTATTGGAGGGGCTATTCTCTTTGTGGCATGGCTTGTGTATAATGGCCTGAAACCAACTAAAAAAGAGGGAGAAAAGGCATGAAGACGGTGAAATTTGGAGTGGTCGTTTTCCCGGGAACAAACTGTGATAGGGATACCTCCTGGGTGATTCAATCCGTATGCAAGAGTGAGGTGCGTTATGTATGGCATACGGAAACAGATATTTCTGATCTTGATGTGGTGATACTCGCAGGGGGATTTTCCTACGGGGATTACCTTCGGAGTGGGGCTATTGCCCATTATTCGCCTGTGATGAAAGCGGTAAAAGAACACGCCGATAGGGGCAAACTTGTCCTCGGGATATGCAATGGCTTTCAGATACTGGTAGAGAGTCATCTCCTGAAAGGGGCCTTTCTCCACAACAAAACGCAGCACTTTCTCTGTCAAAAACAGTATCTCAAGGTAGCCACCACCGATTCTCCCTTCACCATGAAGTATGCAAGGGATGAGGTAATCCAGATACCCATCGCTCATGGAGAAGGGAATTATTATCTTCCTCAGGCTGATTTAGACGAGGCTCTCACTTATGATCTTATTGCCTTCCAGTACTGTGATAAACAGGGGGTGGTAAACGAAGAGACCAATCCCAATGGGTCCACAGCAAGCATTGCCGGTATTCTCAACAGACAAAAAAACGTCTTAGGCATGATGCCTCACCCTGAACGAAGTAGCGAAGTGGAAATGGGCTCCACGGATGGCAAAAAAATCTTTGAAGGGATTCTCCAATGGATCCAGAGCGTCTAAAAAAGCTTTTGCGGCCTGAGGTTTTGTCTCTTTCTCCCTATGTGGCGGGCAAAACCCCGGCTAAAAGAAAAGGTCGTACCCTCAAATTAGCCTCAAACGAAAACCTCGTCATAGATAACCGCGAGGTGAATCGCTATCTCAAGAGAGTCCTGCAGTCCCCTTCATCTCTTGCCTATTATCCTGATTCCCATCAGCACAGGCTCAAAGAGGCCCTGGTGCAGTTTCTCTCTCAGAGCGGCTTTGTTATTTCCGAAGATCAGGTGGTATTTGGGGATGGATCCGGCGAATCTATTCAGATGGTGATGAACTCTTGTCTCTCTCCCGGGGACACGGTCGTCATCCCTGAGAAAAGTTTCAGTCTCTATAAAACCAGGGCGCTTCTTGCCGGAGCCAAGGTCATAGAAGTTCCAAGAAAGGAGTTTGCTGTCAATCTTGAGGCTCTTGTGGATGCCGTTTGTGGCTCTCGGGCCAAGCTTGTGGTCTTTTCCAATCCAGACAATCCCACTTCCACTACCCATTCTCTCAGTTCTATAGAGCGTTTTCTTTCTTCTCTTCCTGAAGAGACCCTTGTGCTTCTTGATGAGGCCTATATGCACTTTTTTGACTGGAAACAGAGCGCACTTTCTCTTCTTTCCCGTTATCCCAATCTCATCGTGATGCACACCCTCTCCAAGGCTTTTGGACTGGCGGCTCTTCGGGTAGGATATACAGTCTCTCACAGAGAACTTGCTCTTGAAATGGAAAAAACAAGACTCCCTTTCAACCTTGGACTTCTTCCCCAACAAGGGGCTTTCTACCGGCTCTCCCATCCAGAAGCGGTCTGGAAAAGTGTTTCGATTATCCAGAGAGAGCGAGAAAAACTTGTGGCTTTTCTGAGGGAACAGGGGCTTTTTGTCCTGCCGGCGGGTGGGAATTTTGTCTTCTGTGACTTCGGACCCTCCTACCACTCTCTCTTAGAAGGGTTAGAATCCCATGGGATAACCGTGCGATCACTCGGTTCCTTTGGTTTTGAGCCTCATTTTGTTCGAATTACCGTGGCCTCGCCAAAGGATATGAACTATTTCAAACGGTTTTTTCTTTCTGTTCGAGAGGAAGTTCGACGGTAAAGGTACTCCCCTTGCCTTTTTCACTTTGGACAGAGATTTTCCCCCCATGACGAAGAACCAAGCTTTTCACAATGGCCAAGCCAAGACCTGTTCCCCCTGTCTGTCGAGAGCGGGATTTATCTACTACATAAAACCTGTCAAAAAGGTACGGAAGATCCTTCTCCCCGATCCCGATACCTGTATCCTGACAGCTCATAGACAGCCACCCATCCTTTGCAGAAACAGAAAGAATCACCTCACCGACATCCGTATAACGAAGAGCATTTTCCACTAAGTTAACAAGAATCTCCTCAAGGGCCACAGGATCAGCCTCAATCAGGGGGATATCCTTTGAGACTTCTACCGCAAAACGAAGACCCTTTTCCTCAAAACGGGGAGAAAAAATAGCCTGAATCCTTCTCACGATATCCTTCACATGGCATTTTTCCAAAGAGAGAGGCCCCAGCTCAAAACGATTGAGAGAAAGCAGATCCTGAGAAAGCCTCACTAAACGGGAAACATGCTGAGCAATAATCTCAAAGCCTCTTCTCTGTTTCTCCGTAAGAGTAGGCTCCATGAGTTCTAAATACCCTTGAATGGCCGTAAGAGGCGTTTTGAGTTCATGGGCCGCATAGGCAATAAACTCTTTCTCTCTCTCTTCTCTTTTGATTTCCTCTGTCCTCTCAAGAAACATGACCAAGAACCGATTTTCCATCAGGGGGGAAACAAAAAGGCTATAGTACCTCTCCCGAATAGGAATTGGCTCACTCTGTCCCTCTCCCTGTTGCAAAAGATGTTCCAACGCTCTCATCAAAGGATAGGATGGAATCTCCCAGCAAAATCCCTTGGCCTCAAAATTTTTCTGAAACGCCGTATTGGTGAAGAAAAGTTTCCCATGAGTATCGGTGAGCATCACAGGAAAAGGAAGAGCCTCAATAATCTCATGCCACTTTTCAAGTTCTTTTTGAAGAGAAGCCTGGGTTCTTGCCGCCTCTCGAAGAAGATTTTTCCAGGCAAAAATCTCTTCATCAAACTCACGAAGCCAGCCTTCTTTTTTTCCTGATCCTTCTTTCAAAACCGACCGAAACAAAAAGAAAAATCCAGCCGTCCAGAGTGTCTGGATAAGTATCAGAACCAAAAAAGCCAGGGGGCTTATCAAGCCGAAAAGCACACACAAGGCTACACTGGCACCCTGTCCAAGCCAGCCCAAAAAAAACCACCAGAAAAGGCTCATGGGTTCTGCTCTGCAAAAGGCTTCAAAAAGAGTTTGGCTATCCCTGACCGCCAACCCGCTGGCACAAGTCCAAGAAGAAAGGCCAAAAAGCTATTTCCACTACTCGCATAGATAATAGGCTTCCGTTTCAAGATACGGGGAAGCACATACGAAGCCACCTTCTCCACCTCAAGCCCAAGAGAGGCAGAAATCTTGAGGTAGCGTTCATTCCCTATCCCCGCTCCTGTATCAAAGCCTGTTCGCATATAGCCAGGAAGAAGGCAAATCACCGTGATTCCCTTGTGTTTCCACTCTCGAAAGAGAGCCCTTGAAAAGTGGAGCACATAACTCTTGGTGGCACTATAAACGGAAAAATAGGGGGTGGGTATCATACCAACAAGGGAGCTCACATTTACAATGATCCCCTGCTGCATTTTTGGTCCAAAGCGATGACAGAGAAGGGTGAGCGCTTCTATATTCAGATAGAGAAGATGGTGAATATCCATTTCCGACTGATGCTCAAAACACCCAAAAAGTCCTCTCCCTGCATTATTGATAAGAATGTCCGGCCAGAGTTGTTCTCTCTTGCACCATTGCCAGAGAGTATCAACTCCTTCAGGCTTAGAGAGATCCACGGCAATCGTATGAACATCCACCTGGTAGGTCTCTCGAAGAGAATGGGCCATCTCATCTAAAATCTCTTTGCGTCTTGCGGCAAGAACAAGGGAAAGCCCTCTTTTTGCACACTCAAAAGCTAGGGCCTTGCCAAGTCCCTGACTACTCCCCGTGATAAGCACCCACCGGGGTTTCCACTGTTTCTGGATAGAAGATCTGTTGATAGGCAAGGAGAACCTCCTCTGCTTTTTCATATTCCCCACGGGCCATATGATGGATAGATAAACGACTCGCAATGGCCATCCCCTCAAACATGTCATAGTTCATAGGGTGGGCTATCATATTTTCATAGGATTTTTTTGCCTCCTCGTATTCTCCCGCATCCTGAACAATCTCCTCAAAGGTTCGCGGTCTGCGCATCTCTGGATACTGTTCAAAAAGAAGCTTGAGATATATCTGATACTCTTCATCTGCCTTTTCATATTCCCCGAGTTGGAGATATACATAGGTGAGCATCTCATGCACCTTGAGATTCGTAGGGTTGGTCTCTGCCAAGGCTAAAAATTTTTTGAGTGCCTGTTTGTACTTTTTTTTGTGGTAAAGTTCCACAGCCTCATAGGTAATATCACGATACTCCTCAAAGGTACGAATAGCCATAACGCCTCCCTTTTTTCTTGTCGGAAAAAACAAAAAAAAGTTGAGACCCCTGCACAAGTGTTTTCTTCCCCTGTTTGGGTCAGGGGC
>FQKF010004386.1_pt1 | contig 10981 bp, 7 predicted proteins | sample 1504521 | NCBI WGS metagenome assembly FQKF01 (sample SAMEA4475357, study PRJEB15587) | soil metagenome | biome: Soil; feature: Field | place: India | collected 2015-03-11 | depth 0 m
TTTCGTGTCGGCCGTGATTTTTCCCGTAAGGATGCTTTGATTATATATTTTCACAATTTCCGGCAAATCGGCTTCGGAGGCAAATCGAAAAAAAAATTCATTTTCTTGGAAGCACATACGGATATCGAACGGAGTAAATTTCTTTTATTTTTTCCAACAATTTATGTCGTAATTCATCCAGATTAATTTTCTTCAAAACACTGATGAAAACCACATCATCGGCTGCTTTACTCATCCAGGTGTTCTTTATAAAGTTTAATGATTTTTTTTCATTTTCTTCTGCATGAATTAAATCAAAAGGATCATGTTGAAATTCCGGATAAGCATCGATTTTATTAAACACTAAAATGGTTGGAATATTTGCCGCACCGATTTGTTTTAATGTTTCGTTCACGACCTGTATATGTTCCTCAAAATTTTTATGAGAAATATCCACGACATGTAACAGGAGATCAGCCTCTCTTACCTCATCCAAAGTGGATTTAAAACTTTCAATCAGGAGTGTGGGAAGCTTACGGATAAAACCTACCGTATCGGAAAGCAAAAAAGGTACTCCGTCGAAATTCACTTTTCTTACAGTGGCATCCAATGTGGCAAATAATTTGTTTTCAGCCAAAACATCGGACTTACTCAAAAAATTCATGAGCGAACTTTTACCGGCATTGGTATAACCAACCAAAGAAACCCGAACCATTTGACCGCGGTTCTTTCGTTGCTGAAACATCTGTTTGTCAATTTCTTTCAGGCGGTGCTTTAGTTTGGCTATTTTATCCTGAACGATTCTTCGGTCGGTTTCGATTTCTTTTTCACCTGCTCCGCCGCGGGTGCCTGTTCCGCCGCGTTGGCGTTCCAGGTGGGTCCACATTCCTTTCAGGCGAGGTAAAAGATACTGCATGCTGGCCAACTCAACCTGTGTTTTGGCATGGGCTGTTTGAGCACGTTGTTCAAAAATGTTCAATATGAGCTGCGTTCGGTCGAGGATTTTACATTTCAGTTCTTTTTCGATATTTCGTTGTTGTGAAGGACTGAGTTCATCATCGAAAATAACATATCCGATTTTCTCCCGATGAACAAATTCTTTCACTTCATTTAATTTTCCTTTTCCTATAAAGGTAGCCGGATCGGGCTTTTCTAATCTTTGAATATATTTTTTACGTGTATTGAGTTGATAAGTGTGGGCCAAAAATTCCAATTCGTTCAAATATTCCTCAATGATTTCAGGGCTTTCCGATTTATAGGAAATACCTACCAAAACACATTCATTTAATTTAACAGGATTTTCTTCTTTGGGCATCAAAAAGCCTGATTACTTTCTGAGTGTAAGAACAAAATCGGCCATTAAATTGGCCTGATTTTCATCCACTCCGGCGGGCGGCATGCTGCCTTTTCCTTTTAAAATAATTTCAACAATTTTATTTTTATCCAAAACGGAAGACGATAAATCTGTGGCTCCGGCCATGCCCAATTTTCCGTCTTCTCCATGACAAAGCTTGCAATTGGCTTCATATAAAGTTTTACCATCGGCTGAAGCTGTTAAATTCGAAGATTTATCTGTAATATTTTTTCTCCTGGAATAGCTTTCGGCCAATCCGAAAGAGGAAATAATCATCAACAAACTCAGTGAAGCCAAAATTTTATTGTGTTTCTTAAACCCGATAACGGCCAAGGGGATGGAAGCCAACACCAATAAAATTTTGACCCAGAAAAGATAGTCATATTTACCTCCGAAGGGGAGTTGAGTGGCCATGGCAATACCGGTAACCAAAAAAAGCGTACTGATAATCATTTCAAAAATTCTTGTCTTTTTAGAAAAGACAGACAAAATATCCAACCGATTCCCCAGAAGCAGAATGGTCTTAACGGTATACAGCAGAAGAAAAAGTATGACAACCAAATAATGGGTATGCAATAGTCCTTTATACATAATTTTTTAATTACCTGTAAAATTGGGTTTGCGTTTTTCCAGAAAAGCACTCACGCCTTCACGGAAATCCTTTGTACCGAAAGATTTGCCGAATTCTTCAATTTCAACTTCAAAACCGTTTTCAAGGTTATTGAACCCGGCATTAATGACGCGAATGGCCGTACGTATGGCCGTAGGGCTTTTGGAGTGAATTTTTTCGGCAATTTTTTGTGCCAAAGTCATTAATTCTTCACTTGGGCAAATATGGTTGACCAATCCCCATTGATAAGCATCCTGAGCCGAAATATGTTCGCCGGTCAGAATCATTTCAAACGCCTTACCTTTTCCCACCAATTGGGCCAAACGCTGCGTTCCGCCGTATCCGGGTATGAGCCCCAGACTAACTTCCGGTAAGCCAAGCTTTGCGTTTTCCGACGCAATTCGAATATGACAGGCCAAGGCCAGTTCAAGTCCTCCGCCCAGAGCATATCCGTTTATGGCAGCAATGACAGGCTTCCTTAAATTTTCAATAAAATTAAAAAGTTTGAAATGCCCGATGCTGCTCATTTGCTTACCTTCTTCCACTGAAAAATTGGCAAATTCGGAGATATCCGCTCCGGCAATAAAGGCCTTGTTACCGCTACCGGTTAAAATAATGCTCAAAATTTCCGGATTATTCTCGGCTTCTGCCAAAGTCTCGTGAAGTTCGTCAATGGTCTGGCGGTTCAAAGCATTCAGCTTATCGGGACGATTTATGGTAATAATCAAAGATTTGCCTTTTATTTCAGCAAGAATACGTTCAGAAGCCATGATATCCATAAATTTAAATTTGCGTCAAATATATATCATTCAGCATTAGGAAAAAAACAATTTATCAACCAAAGAGTTTTAAAAAATGTCAATCCTTATATATGGTTAAGTGAATTATTCCTTTGTGAGTGGTTGAATAGTCGCTTAATGAAATTACAAAAGGACGCCGTTCACCTTCCACGCAATTATAAACAACATAGCCTTTTTCTTCAATGTTTTCGGGAACAATAAATGAATAATAATCTTTTAAATCACAATAAAGATAATTGGCCAAATCGACGTTGGTCGTATAAATTTTAATGTCTATTTCAAACAAACTGTCATTATTAAAGAAATATTCCACCGTGTAATCGGTAAGGGAATCGATGCGATATTCGTAATACAATTTCTCAGTTTTTTTTTCGACGGGCGGGATCTTCTCATGCTTCAAAACACTATCGTAAGGAATGTTAAGTGAAAGCCCCCTGGCAAGGCCTTTTTTGGAAATAAGTATGCTGTCTAAATAAACATGATATCCCTCGAAAGCTCGGGGTATGGTTTTTATTTCTTCTTTTTCATTCCTGCAAGAAAAGTACAATAAAAAAGAAAGAACAGCGAATATCTTTATGAATTTTCCCCTCAAAGACAACATTAAATTTTGCATCGATAAAAGTACGATATAGTTTTTATTGAAAAAAAAGATTTTATTAAAGTATTAACATGAGTTATTGACATTAACCAATTTCCTATTGTCGGATTAGATACTTTTCATTGAAAAATTCAAGGTATTCATCTTGGGCCTTAATTTTATTCAGGAGTATGTAATTCTCTGTGGAAATGACAAAGGGAATAAATTGTTGTTTTGTGGCTTCACTATCAAACACTTCCACATCCTGCATTATGTTTTTATAATAATGAATGGCATCATCGGTTTTTGCAAAAGGTTTAATAATAATCCACTGAATTCCTTGCTTAAAAATAATACTGGTAATTTGGAAGTTGGCGTTGCTGAAGAACTTTGAATTAAAGAAAAATATTTTACCCTTCATTTTTTCGACTTCATTCGTATTATCCGGACAAGCTATGACCATGAAATGTTCAAGTTCGGGTTTATATAGAAAAGTATCTTTCAATGTTTTTTTTGCTTCTTTTTGAGGCTGGTTCATTTTCTTAATTTTCTCCAATTCCAGTAGCGTTCTGTTGGCTGCCTCGGCCTGTTCCGATTTAGGATAAAGAATGGTTAATTTTTTAAGATAGAATTCCATGGAGTCGGTTCTGCCTGCATAACCCCAAGACATGGCCCTTAGGTACTCAAATTTAGGCGTATATGCATTATATCCGAATTCCCTGATGCATTTGGAAGCAGTGGATATAACTTCCGGATAATTTTTGGCTTTGTATTGTTCAAGCGTCAACGCATAAAATTTTTCCACCTCAGTTATTTCCGTTTTTTTATCTTTCAGGTAATCCGGATTCAGAAGAAATTTGGCCATTTCAGATTGGGGAAATTCAGAAATTATTTTTTCTTTATATTCTTCTTTTTGTTTTTGACTTCCTCTGGCCTCACCGGTTCTGTAAAGCAGAAGATAGGCATTCAGCTTGTAGGGATTATTCGGATATTTCGTATTCAATTCTTCCAGAATTTGGGTGGCTTTGGCGTAGTTTTTTAGATCCTCTTTATAAATTGTTCCGGCCTGAATGTAAGCATTAAATAATTTTCTTTTCGATTTGGCAATGGCGGAGTCGCCTTTAGGAAGATTTTTTAAGTAATATTCCCGGGTTGTCCTCGGATCCAGAGGTTCTTCCTTTTGAGCATTATCGGTGTTAATCGAATTCGAATTATCAGCCTGATTACTAAACGATACATCCGGAGTTTTGTTTGATCGCCTCCAGTTATCTTCATTTTTTCGGTTCCCCCATTTTTTAACAAAATCCACCATTCCTTTCATGACCGTGTTCTGATTATAAAAATAAAAAGAAACAGGTCCGGAAGCCGAGGCCTGAACATTGGTAAAAGGATCGGTATTCATGGAAGTAAAATCATTAAACCCTGAAAAATTATTTTGTTGTTGTTGTACGTTGTTTTTTTCGGACAATTCTTTTTTTCTTTTTTCTTCATCTTTAAAATTTTGAATTAATTTATCAATCAATCGATTTTGTTCTTCCGGATTCATCGATACGAAGCGAATTAAACTATCTTCTCTTCGAATGGTGGTTAGGTGATTAACAAGCTCTTTCAGAATGGCCTGACGTTCCTGAATTTTTTTGTATTTGGGATGGTTTTTTGGTAAGCTGGCCAACGTACTGTCGTAATATTTTTCGGAACGTTCATAATCGGCATCCTCGAAATAAATTTCACCTAATTTTAAATAACTGTAGGCCTTTTGATTTTGATTTTTCGTACTGGTACGAACCGACTCCTTAAAATATTCTTTCGATTTGGTTTTATTTCCCTGGTTTTCTTCAATCACCCCCAGTGTATAAAAAATGACATCGCGATTATCGACATACTTTGCTTCTTTCGACATTTTCAGCAGTTGTTTTTTAACGGGTTCCGGGTTCTGCCTTTTCACATCCGTAAGGGTTGCCAATTTTATTTTGGAATAAAACATTAAATCAAAATCGGATTTAAGTTTATAACATTTTGTATATTCTCTTACGGCCTCTTTATTTTTATTTTGTTCCTGCATCATTTGCCCCATAATGAAATGATAACGCGCCCTGTCTTCTTTTTTAATTCCATTGAATATGTTTTTGTTTTTAACTGCTTTTTTTAGTGACTCAAACGCCTCGGAATAAAGTCCTCGTCGCAAAAAGTAATCGGCCTCCACAACGGGAATTTGATTTTTGATTTTTTTGGGAAGTTTTTTTTCATTTTTCAGTAAAGAAATTAACGGTTCCGACATGCTGACTGCCCCTGCTTCATTATAAGCCCTTATCATCCATACTATGGCCGTATATTTATCTTTGGAATGACTCCACGTTCGGGCAGCATAATCCAAAGCCTCAATACCGGAAAAAAATTCCCGTTTATATATTCTGGCAATACCGATATTTATCCAGCAATTATCAATCCATTTTCCCGATTTGGGTATCACATTCCCTTTTTCATCTTTGATGGCATGCATTTGTATGCATCGGGTGGACTTTTTAATAGCCCTGTCAAACTCCGGAAAAGTGGACTTTACGTTTTCTTCAGTCGGATATATGAAAACAGGAAGTATTTCTTCATAATTTTCATTATGATTTTTTTTTACTTTATAAATACCGTCATCAATAGCCTCATCGGAATAGTATTGAACATTATAGTGGGCGGTGAGGTTATGGTATGCTCTGTGAACGATGGTATTTTTTGAGGTGGAGCATGAATAAGAAATTAACAATAAGAGAATTGGAGCCAGGATATGAATAAAAAACCTTAACAAAGCATTAGTATAACGCATTTCTGTCAAAAAAAGTATGGCAATCCGACACGAATAAACGAACGGATCTTACTCAAATTTATACAGAAAGTTCTGAATATTGGCTTTTTTCTTCAGGGCATTGAAATATTCGCCTTCCGCTTTATAAGCAAGGGTTTGTTCAAATTCATACCTTATGGCACTCAAAGGCTGTGTTTCATCTTTTTTGGTCTTTTTTAAGACTTTGGCCACAAAAACACCATTGTCGGATGGAATGGGCTTGGTGATTTTTCCTTCCTCTGTGGCAGAAATAACCCCCAGGAATATATCATCATGACCAAGACCGGGAACAAAATGAGAAGCCGTGAAAAGTTCAGTAGCATCCTGAATGGGTGCCAGTACGGCTTCGGCCAGTTCCTCGAAAGGTTTATTGAGATTTTTATTAAAGCGCTCCAATAATAATTCCGCTTTCTTTTGATTGATAACCTCGAACGTAATTTCATCCTTAACTTCCTCAAAAGGAACAGCTCCTTTATTTTTAATGGAAGCTAACTTTGCCACAACGATTTTATCGTCAAATATGAAGAAATTGACCTCACCTTTTTTGGCATCGAAAGCCCATTTGACCAAATCACGGGCGTTGGGCATACCGGGTAAAGAGCGATCGGTGCGCCGGATATTATCGGCTAAACGTTTACTGAGTTTTTTCTCTTCACAGGCTTTATCAAAAAGTTCAGCCGTATTGTTTTTTCCGGCGAAATCCTGGGCTTCTCTGTAAATGGCCTGACGAGTTTCTTCGCTGGGTTCCAACATACGGGAAATTTGGGCTATATTGTATGAGACATGCGAGGTTTTGGCGACATCTAAAACTTCAATAATGTGGTAACCAAACTGTGTTTGCACTACTTTTAAATCGCCTTTGGCTCCCATTAATCCGGCCATTTTGAATGGCTCGACAAAGCCGGTATTTTCATTGAACCATCCGTAATCGCCTCCGTTGGTTTTGCTTCCGGGATCATCAGAATAATAAAGCACCAAAGAATCAAATTTTGCTTTTTTGTTTTTAAGTAGTTCGGCAATGCTATCGGCGGATTTTTTGGCTTGCTCAAAGGATCGCTTAGGCTGTTGCGTCGCCGGATCGTTTATGCCGACAAGGATATGTCGAACACGGGCACTGTCGGCAATTTTATTAATCTTTCTGAGTTTATAGACTTTTACAAACATACCTTCGTTGTAGGGTCCAAAAACAGTTCCCGGAGGTGCTGAAAAAACGGCAGAGTCACGAATAATCATGTTATTGCGAGTGTAGTTTTGAATGATTACGGCACCATCGGATGATTTTTCCATGATATATGCACTGTCTTCAGAAGGTTTTTTGTCTTTAAATTCAACAGCGATTTGTTTGGCTTCTTCTTCAATTTTTCTGATATCATCTTCGCTGGGAGAAATGCTGAATGCAACATACTCAACTTTTCTTTTATCTTCATCCGACTGATATTTAAACAGATTTTCTTTATAATATTTTTTCAGGTCATCCTCCGTATAGGTAACGGTTGTATCGGGCAAGTCGGAATATTTTTTCATTATATACTTAAGGGTGTAGGCCGTTGATTGAGCATCTTTCAGAAATTTGGCTTCGGCCGACGTAACATACATGCCCTTTTTGATGAGGTTTGAATATTTTTCAGCCACACGAAAATTGGTTAAATCCTCTTCCATTTGCTTAACGAAAAGTTCCTGGTCACCCATGGCTGATGAGAGGAATGCACGAAATTTCGCGGGGTCTAAGCCACCATCCGGTGTGGCTAATTGTTCATAAATTTTATCGGTATTTTTATCGGTTAGACGTTGGAGGACCAAAGAATGTGGATTGGTAACCATCATATCATAGAGTTCATCCTCACCGACATTTAATCCGATTTTTTCGAATTCTCTTTTGATGGTGTTTTCACTGATGATGGAATTTAAAATATAATCCACAACCTGATTGCGGGTTTCTTCATCCACATTAGCCGACTGACGCGCCTGACGAATTAAATTCAATTGGTTTTCCACACGGTTATAAAAGTCGTTACGGTCTATTTTTTTACCGTTAATAATAACAACCGTAGAATAATCATCACCGAAAATGCTGCCTCCGGAACTAAGTAAACTTTCCAATATGAAAATTAACAAGGCAAATCCAACCAGGCCCACAAGCAATCCGGTTCTTTTTCTGATGCTTTCCAAAATATTCATAGCCAAATTTTAAAGTCCGCAAAATTAAAATTTTATTCCTAAACCCGGAAATTTAATTACAGATAAAAGTATTTTATCTAATTTGGATTTAAAATTTCATGAGGGCCGGCATCATCGACTTCATATTACTTCCTATTTATTTGATGTTGGGTTGGATTTTTTTTAAAAATTATTCCAATAAAAGAATAAGAGCCGGTTTTACCTATTATAGGTTTTTACCCACATTATTCATCATAAAGGCATTATTAGGAACGCTTTATTGCATTATTTATACTTACTATTACACCTACGGCGGTGACTCGGTAGGATATTTTACTTCTTCGGTGGTATTATCAAGGGCGTTTTTCACATTTGGTCCTTTTGCTTTCCTGGAAATTATTGGAAGTATAATTACCAAGGATCCTTACATCCCCTACTTAAATGAAGATACAGGATATTTTAATATTTTTTCTTTGTCAGACACCAATGCAATTTTCACCAGTTTTTACACTGTACCTTTTACTATCCTGGGGTTCAATAATTACATTCTGGCCACCATTGTTTTAAATATTTTCAGCACCATGGCCTTATGGAAGTTATTTCAGGTTTTACATCACTACTATTCACATAGATTTACAAAAATGTTTTCTTTTATTTATTTTTTTCCTTCATTGCTTTTTTGGGGATCCGGAATTTTGAAAGATAATTACTGCTTGTCATTTCTGGCCATTTATGTTTACTCATTTTTTAAACTATACATTTTGAAACAGAAAAAAATCAAATATTATTTGGGATTTTTTCTATCCATACCTATAATTCTAACCATGAAGCCATATATTGTACTTTCCATTATACCCGGTTCCGTTTTATGGTTTAATTTTGAAAAAATCAAACGCATAAAAAGCACTGCCGGAAAATTTTTATTTTTACCGGTTAGTATATTATTGTTTGGAAGCATTTTGATTTTCGGTTACTTAAGTCTGTCGGAATATTTAGGAGAATACAGTTATGATAAAATTTTGGATAAAGCTGTAAAAACCCAAAGAGATTTGATACGTGCAGAAGCATACGGCCAAAATTATTTTGATATAGGTGAATTTGACGCTACTTTTTCAGGAATAATGAGTAAATTTTTTCCTGCGGTTAATGCAGTTCTTTTCCGACCATACATTTGGGAGAGCAGAAATGTAATGATGATTTTCAGCGGATTGGAAAATCTGTTGATTTTATTAATATCCCTGTTTCTTGTTTTTAAAATAAAATTTAAAATTATTGTATTCATTTTACAAAATCCGCTATTGTTTTTCTCATTCACGTTTGCTTTATTTTTTGGTTTTACGGTGGGCTTAACCACATCTAATTTTGGCGCTCTGGTAAGGCTAAAAATTCCGGCCATTGCCTTTTACCTGCTCTCGCTGGTTATGTTGTATACGGATTATTTGGATGAGAAGCAGAAAAAATTATTCAATTAATATCTTTTTAGTATAAATCATTACGCCGGTACTGTCATAAACTTTAAAAATGTATGTCGAACGAGGTAATGATTTTGTATTATAATATCCTGAATTAATTCGTTCAGAAAAAATCAACTTTCCTAAAATATCCTCTAATTCTACAATTACGTTATTATTGCTTATGTGCCAATACAGAATGTCCTTAGCCGGATTGGGATAAACAGTAATTCTGTTTTCATTAGCCATAAAAATTTCAAATCCTGAAGGGAGGAGATTCGGATCCTGAACCGGGCCCAAAGTTTTGTTTATCAGCCAGTTTTTTGGATCTACCGTCACACCGGTTACGGTTCCCAACAAATTAAACTGATATTGCTCAACGGGCTGATTATGATTAACCCTTATAGTAGTATCGGGCATACTCTGCCTGGAAATTTTATACTCAATCGGAGTTATGAATAAAGGAACCGAAGTGGGCTTGGATGTGGTTTGGATGCTTTTTAAAACAAAAGTATTTCCCACCTGATTCCATTTCACATCAAAAGTCGGGTATCCTTCTCCGTAATACCATTGGTTAAAAAATTGGGTAAGGTTAATTCCGGTTTGATTTTCATAGTAGGATTTAAAATCCAAAGCAGAAGCACATGCATTTTTGTATGTATTTAAAAAGCCCCTTAAAACATTGAACCATAGTGAGTCGTTGTTTGTTATAAATCGAAGTGTGTGCACAATGCTTCCGCCTTTATCATAAGTAAGCCTGCTGTCGAAGATGCGAACCGCATTCATGGTATCGGGTCCCGTAAAGAAAATGCTACCCCCCGGCTGACTCATAACATTATTATGGTCGGCATTTAGTTTGGATGCAAAATTGGTAGGATCTAAATATTCCGAAATCAGGTATTCCGAGTAAACGGCAAAACCTTCGTTAATCCAAATATCATTCCATGCCTTGCATGTTACATAATCCCCCCACCACTGATGCCCCAGTTCGTGAGCATCCAGGTAATAGGAAAATGCTCCCAACGAGGTCATGGTTTGGTGTTCCATTCCTCCGCTGAAAGGAGCCATGCAATGACCATACTTTTGTTTATAGTATGGATACATTCCAAAAACATCGCACAAGAAGTTCATCTGCTGCTTTATTTTGTCCAATTGAACTTTTTGGTTGTTAATCCATGAGGAACTGTTTATGGCATTATCGTAAATGTAATTTTGAATTT
>FQKF010010770.1_pt1 | contig 10973 bp, 10 predicted proteins | sample 1504521 | NCBI WGS metagenome assembly FQKF01 (sample SAMEA4475357, study PRJEB15587) | soil metagenome | biome: Soil; feature: Field | place: India | collected 2015-03-11 | depth 0 m
GCGTGGCCGCGTGGCCGCCCTCCTCGAGGTCGGCACGGGGTTCCACCCCGAACTCAGCGGCCGCGAAAACATATACCTCAACGGTGCCATATTGGGCATGAGCCGCAGCGATGTCAAGCGCCAATTCGATGCCATAGTCGACTTTGCCGGAGTCGAAAAGTTTCTCGACACCCCCGTCAAGCGATATTCGAGCGGCATGTATGTGCGCCTAGCCTTTGCCGTGGCTGCGCACCTCGAACCCGACATCTTGATTGTCGACGAAGTGCTTGCCGTAGGCGACGCCGAATTCCAAAAGAAATGCCTCGGCAAAATGGAAGAAGTCGGCAAAGAAGGCCGCACCGTGGTGTTTGTAAGCCACAATATGGGTGCGATTCGGCGACTTTGCGACAAGGGTATGGTGGTTGATGGGGGGAGGGTGAATGGGGTTCAGCTAATTGAACAAGCAATCAGAGCATATTCAAGTCAATCTGCAAGCTCCATATTTAAGCCTATTAGGAACAATAAAACACCTATATCAATAGATTCTGTTCAGTTATGCACAAAGCTTGGAGACAACCAAACCAATTATAGCCTGACTGAAAACATAATTGTCAAAATCGAATTTAATGTTCAAAGTATTGAACCCAACCAGAATATCGCACTATACGTTACTCAAGATTCAACAGTCATTTGGCAAAGTTGGGACATAGATAGCAACCCAAGTCTTCTTTTAAATCGAAGAACAGGTAAATATCAATATATTGTTAAAATTCCAAATTACTTCTCTATAGGGGAGTATAGCATTACCGTAGCATGTGGCCTGATTGGTGTTGGTCCGTATCAAGTTTACAGTGATTGCATGCATTTTCAAGTTATTAGCGACCAGAATTCAATGCATTATTCAAGTATTAATCGAAAAAGCTTCCTTAGGTTTCAACCGGAATGGGAATCTAGGGAGTTATAGTATGGCACTTTTCAATCGTTGGGAAAATGACCTGAAGTCAGTTATTTCTTTAAATTCAGTTCAAAAGCAAGCTCTCTCAGAGTTCAATATTGATTTAAATAAGCCTGAAAACTTCATTGAGGAATCAAACTGTCCTCTATGTAATTCACATTCTAGCACATGCATTGCAAACAAGGACAGATACGGCATTGAGTTGTTCACTGTAATATGTAAGTCCTGTGGACTTCTATACTCCAAAAAGCATTTGAATGAATGGGCAACAAGTGCTTTTTATACGAAATACTACCGTTCCATATATACATCTTCATTGTCTGCTGAAGATTCATTTTTTCAGGCACAGATTAATCATGGTGAACAAATTTATCGCTGGTTAGAATCTCATGACATCAAGCTAACTGCCCCCTTAAACGTACTTGAAATCGGATGTGGTGCTGGCGGAATTTTAGTACCATTCAAGTTAGCAGGCCATAACACGATAGGAATTGATTATGGTGATACGTATCTACAATATGGCAGAAATCAAGGACTGACCTTAATTCATGGTGGCATAGAAAATCTTTTGAACCTGCCAAAATTCGATATTGTCATACTATCTCATGTAATTGAACACTTTAATAATCTTAGTCATGAGTTAGACTTAATTAAGAGCATATGCAATCACAAAGGAATCATCTATATCGAAGTTCCTGGCATACGCAGCATACGCCAAAACTACTCAGGGAATTTCTTGTTGTATTTGCAAAATGCTCATAATTATCACTTTACTAAAAAAACACTCTGCCATCTCCTAAGCCTTCATTCATTAAATCCAGTTCACGTTACAGAGTCAATACAAGCATTGGTCATAAATGAGCCCTGTAAAAAAGCTTACACAAGCGACTTTATCGCAATTTATTCCCATCTGATTCGATTAGAGATCTTTTTCAAATTTGGACTTACAAATGGGTTATTCTTCACTCTGAAAAATGCGATCCCTAATGGTAAATTCAGAACTTTTATGAGATATCTTTATAGACGGGTGTGCGCATTATGACCCAACCCATGATCATCGCAGAAATTGGCTGCAACCATAAAGGTGACATTAACATCGCCAAAGAAATGATTGCAACGGCAGCAATGTATTGCAAAGTTGACGTCGTTAAATTTCAAAAAAGAAATAATAGGGAGTTGCTCTCAGAATCCGCCTTCAACGCACCTCACCCGAACCCACACCAGTCTTATGGAAACACATACGGTGAACATAGGGAAAAACTGGAATTTACGCTGGAACAACATAAGCATCTTCAACAATGGTGTACCGAGTTTGGTGTTGCTTATTCATCATCAGTATGGGATTGTACTTCGGCAATAGAAATTGCATCATTATCACCTTCGATAATTAAAGTGCCTTCTGCATGTAACTTAAATAAGCCTCTATTAGATATTTTGGCCAATGAATTTATGGGAGAGATACACATTTCACTCGGAATGACCAATCAATCCGAAGAAGACCGAATTGTGCATCACCTCATCAAATTGAATTGTAACAACCGAACTGTACTATATAGTTGTACGTCTGGATATCCAGTCCCTTTTGAAGATATTTCTTTATTGGAAATTTCCAGAATAACCGCCAAGTTTGGAAGCGTTGTAAAGTCCATCGGATTTTCAGGGCATCATTTAGGCATAGCAATAGACAGCGCAGCAATCGCCCTGGGAGCAAGCTGGATAGAGCGCCACTTTACTCTTGACAGAACATGGAAAGGGACAGATCACGCAGCGTCGCTAGAACCAGATGGAATGCGAAAAGTCGCTCGTGATTGCCGCGCTGTCGCAAAAGCACTGCATTATAAAAATTCAGAAATTCTTCCAATTGAGGTCGAACAGCGCGCGAAACTAAAGCAGGAGCAAATCAGATGGCCCGAGTAATCGCATTTATTCCTGTACGTGGCGGAAGTCTATCCATTCCACTAAAAAACATCAAGGAGCTTGCCGGTAAACCCTTGGTCTTATGGACAGCAGAAGCAGCATCTCAATGTTCGCTAATTGATGAAGTCATCATAGCTACCGATTCAAATGAAATTAAAAACGTGGTAGAAAATGCAGGCCTGAAGAAAACAGTTATATTCGAGCGCTCGGCGGATAATGCAACAAATACGGCTTCTACTGAAAGTGTAATGCTTGAATACCTAGAAAATAAACCTCAAAACGATGATACACTCTTTATCTTAGTTCAAGCAACATCTCCTTTTACAGAATCCGAGCATTTTGAAGAAGCAATTAGAAAGCTGCAAAATGGAAATAAGGATTCGCTACTTTCATGCGTCAAATCAAAAAGGTTTTTTTGGTCAGATAATGGGACTCCTATTAATTATGACTTTAAGAATCGCCCTCGTCGTCAAAATTTTCCAGGCTGGTACATGGAAAATGGGGCTTTTTACATTAGTCGCGTTCAGGACATTATTAGAAATCAGTGCCGCCTTTCCGGAAGCATAGAGCTTTATGAAATGCCAGATTATACTGGACTCGAGATAGACGAGCAAACGGATTGGTCCATTGCAGCACAATTTTTGAAATGTAAATCACGTAGAAAAGATTACACTCAACTCAAGATCGTGTTAAGCGATGTTGATGGCGTCCTTACAGACGGATCCATGTATTACTCCGAGCAAGGCGATGAATTAAAGAAGTTTTCAACATACGATGGCGTTGGGTTTCGTCTTCTTAAGGAAATGGGGATGATTACAGGTATTATCACATCCGAGAAAACAGAGTTAGTTGCGAGAAGAGCAAATAAAATGCAAATAGACTACTGTATCCAAGGTGCCTTTGGAAAAGCCAAACTACAAGCTGCAATTGACATTTGCACAAAACATCATTTGACCCTAGAAAATGTTGCATACATAGGTGACGATGTTGGAGATGAGGAGGTATTAAGACAGGTTGGCTTTCCTTTTTGCCCAGCGAATGCTGTAAAGAGTGTAAAAGAAATTCCAAACATCCAGTCACTATCATCAACAGGTGGTGCCGGATGCATACGTGAAATTTATGAGAGCGTTATATGATTTCCGCCAAGACGATTATCAGAGAAATCACACCTCCAATAATTTGGAAGGGTCTGCATAAGGTAGTTTTCTCCAGCAAATCACGCCTTGATGTTAACACATCCAGTAATACTAAATTTAAAGGTTCGCATAAAGGCGAGCGATGTTTTATTTTAGCTTCCGGCCCTTCTATTGCAAAGCAAGACTTAACTGGTCTTCAGAAAGAAATCACTATTGCAGTTAGTCATTTTAATCTTCATAAAGACATCAAGGCAATTCGGCCAAAGTATCATGTATTAGCCCCACAACATCCCCCATTCAATTATACTGATAGTTCAATGTATTTCTCTTCATTTCAATCTAGCTATAGCGACAATCCTGTTACCTACTTTTTTGGCGTCAACAACTACCTATATTCATATCAGAACCTATTAAAAGCTAGACCTGATTTGATGCCTGTACAGGGTAATGTACACTACCTTAATTATTCAAAAACTAAGATAATGGATGAAGAAAATCTCGATGACCCTAGTTTATGGGACATATCATTGATCCCTTTTGCACCTCGAACAGTCATATATAGTGCAATTCAAATCGCAGCATACATGGAATTTTCTGAAATTATTCTTTTAGGTTGTGATCATGACTATCTCACAGATATGAAACGAACATCTAATCACCATTTTTACACTGAAGAATCAGGAATTTCAGATAAGGCGCATTTAGAATCTTTCAATAGTGAAATGTGGTTTAGAGAGTATTATTACCGTTGGAAACATTATCGACTAATGTCCGAGTCGTTAGCTAAACGAAACATTCAAATACTTAATGCGACTCTTGGTGGTATGCTTGATGTTTTCCCACGAGTCGAACTCAGCTCTCTTCTCAGATAATAACAACATGAAAGTACTATTTCGAAAAACAGTCGCCTACTTACTTCGCCGGATATTTCCAGGATTGCGAGACTTATTGCTCAATGAAGAAGCTGCTTTTTACATTAATTCTAGTATGTCTGGATGTAAAAATGGATATCGAACAAAACTGTACATGCCCTATCATATTTTCAACTCTACTATTGGCGATTACAGCTACATTGCTCAAAACTCCTGGATTTCCCTTACTCAAATAGGAAAATTTTGCTCAATAGGACCTAACGTTCTTTGCGGATGGGGCATTCATCCAACTGATTTTATATCCACTCACCCTATGTTTTACTCAAATTTAAGGCAAAATGGACACTCGCTATCAGACATAAACCTCATTGAAGAGCGAAAGCCAATTACTATTGGAAATGATGTTTTCATTGGAGCAAATGTTACAATTCTTGACGGAGTTAACATAGGTAATGGTGCAATTATTGGTGCAGGCTCATTAGTGAATAATGATATTTTACCATACTCAATCGTTGCTGGTGTACCAGCAAAAACAATTCGCATGCGATTTGACGAAGCAACAGTAACGGCATTAGAAACGATACAATGGTGGAATTTTAGTGACAAGCAATTACAATCCATCAAGGATAATATAACTGACCCCGGCAGATTTATCAAAATTTTTAGCGATCAAAATGCGTCTTTCTGAACATCCCCATGAAACTCTCCATCATCACAATTAATAAAAACAACCGCGAAGGTTTACGCCGAACCATAGAAAGTGTGGTTTCCCAAACATTCCAGGAATTTGAATACATTGTAATTGATGGAGCATCGACGGATGGCAGTGCTGAACTGATTCAAGAATATCCTAGAATTGATTACTCAGTGAGCGAGCCTGATACTGGCATTTACAATGCCATGAATAAGGGAATTGCAAGAGCTACAGGCGAGTATCTGCTGTTTTTGAATTCGGGGGATTCACTATTTAAGACAACCACATTACAGAATATTTTAAATCATCCATTAACGGCAGACCTTGTTTATGGCGATAATGTTCGGAACTATGGGAAGCACTTGCGATTCATTCAAGAGCCGCCGGACGATCAACTTACTTTAACAAAATTGGTTTACAATCCAATTTGCCACCAATCAATTTTATTTAAGAGATTTCTTTTTGACATATTCGGTGGATATAATGAATCCCTTGCCATAGCATCAGATATTGACTTTATTGCAACAGTATATTTATCGGCCAAATACTCTTTTCATAAGATTCCAGAGGTTATTGCATATTACGCTATTGGCGGAATAAGCGATGGAACTCGGCCAAATTATGCTATGGAAACCGAGCGTAACATGATAATATCAAAACATGCGGGTTCATTTAACTCAGACATCTTACGTCTACACTATTTAGAATCTGTATATGCAGCACGTGGCGTACGCGCTATATATAGACTAAACCTAATTTATAGAAAACTACGTAGCTCACTTAAGTTAATGCGAAGGTTCAAATGAAACCTCGCCTATTAGTTCTTTCTCCATATCTACCATTTCCCCTAAACTCAGGTGGGAATAGCGCACAATTCCGATTACTTAAGCATCTTATAAATTATTGCGATATCACAATCTGTACTGAGGGAACAAGTCAAAATCTTAAGGGATTGTCTGGTTTACAGTCGCATTTTCCTACAATCCAATTTCTGATAGTTCCACAGCCCTATTTTAAGCGGAAATACCTACAACTCAAGTCCATAATTTGGAGATTTTTGGTACCTCTACTCGCAAGATTGCTAAAATCTACGAATTCAACAAATAGTTACCAGAATCAAATAGACAAAGCAATAAACACATCTATCTCAAATGAATTATTGACATTTCTTTCCTGTCAGGATCTCAGCCTCTTTGATTGTATTCAAGTAGAATTTTACGAATATCTTACCGCTATTACAACGCTTTCAAAACACCCGAATGTTGTTTTTATTCATCATGAAGTAAGATTTGAAGTCATCGGCAAGCTGGCCATGGCTCAAGAAGTAGGTAATGCCGCATTTACTAGTATTAACGCTATTGCTTTGCATGAAATTGCTCTTTTGAATAAATATCGCCAGATAGTTGTCTTCAGTGAATCTGACAAAGACATACTAGTGAGCAATGGATTAACCTCTCAGGCCCATGTTATACCTATACCATATCTTGGCCCATCATGCACAGTCGATAAAAAGCACAAAGAGCCGCCTCAACTAATTTTTCTAGGCGGTTATAATCACTTCCCGAATTTTGATGGTTTGATATACTTTCATAAAAGCATTTGGCCATTTGTAAAGCAGCATTTCCCACATTTACAGCTTACGGTTATTGGAAACTGGCCAAAATCAATACGAAATGCAATTCACTGTGATTCAGATTTTACATTTCTTGGTTTTATAGATTCATTGGCTGAACAACTAGAAAATTCAATATTAATCGTCCCGATCCGAATAGGAAGCGGTATGCGTATAAAGATTTTAGATGCAGTGGCATGCGGTGCCGCAGTAATTTCTACGCCTGTCGGCATCGATGGCATCCCACTAGAGCATGACAGCGATTGTATTATAGCCGAAACGCCGAATGAATTTTCTCAAGCCATTATTTCCTTGCTTAACAACCCACAAATAATGGCTAGTATGGCAAACTCAGCACAACGCACACTGAGTGAAAAGCTAAATGCCAACAAAATCGTACAAACTAGAATGGCCCTTATTACCAACCAAGCATTATAGAGCACATTTCAATCTATAATAAATGAATACTTTCACTAACATCGACAAGACATACCCACTCAAACCCCAATTCTTTTTTAAATAGTGTATGTAGGAATTCCAAAATAATGGCTTCCAAGTATCTTTTCCCTTATGACTGGAGCCTGGGTCATGTTGAATTCGCATATGCGTTGCTAAAAATGATTGATATCCAGCACGATGCATTTGCAATTGTAAATCTTCTTCTTCATAATACATGAAGTAATTTGGATCAAATCCTTTCATTTGCCAAAACAATTCCTTGCGAACTAGCAAGCATGCTCCACTCACATAATCAACGGGCAACCACTCTTTATCGGAACTAAAGCCAAAGGGAAGAATTCGACCTCGCCTAGTTACTCTATTTCTTAAGGCTTCCGTCACTTTTCGTATTGGAGAGTGAAAGTGCTCACCACTTTGAACAGGGACACCTGTTGCAGAAATTTGTAGACAACCAAGGGCGCCAATTTTGCAATCCATCTGCAAGCGTTCAAGTAATGGAGTAACAAAGTCTCCTAAGGCAACCACATCTGGATTCAGAAACAATATATTCTCTGTGTTCGCAAGCTTTGCAGCATTATTACATGCACAACCAAAACCTATATTTTTTTGAGACTTTATAACAATCGCACTAAACTCCACCTCAAGCCAATCCAACGGCTCCTGAGAATTATTATCCCACACTATTAATTCAAAATCAGCGTTTACATGCTCGTGCAGAGACACAAACAACCGTCTTAGCAAATCCCCAGTCTTATAATTGACAACAACGATGGAAAGATTAGGCATAAAAGACCTTTCTTATCATTCTAGCAAGATTCGGCGGCCAAAGAATGATTGATGACATAAGACTTAGCCAAAATCTTATACTACGTTTAGGCGAAATTGCGGCAAGTCTGTAGTAGTAGGCAGCCGTTCTTGATAGCAGCGGATCATTTACTTCGCCAAACATCTCTACATTACTTAATTCTTTATTAAATTCAACTCGCTCTTTATGTAATTTCCACGCTAACTTTGTATAAAAGCGCATCATTGATACTTTTTTTACGCTAACATTATCAGGATGCACCCGAACATAAACAGCTATATCGGATAAGTTCCCTATTCTCAGTCCATTATCCCAAGCTCTTAAGAAGAAATCGTAGTCTTCCGCTACAGGAAGCCTATAATCACCTATACATTCAAATACCTCACGCCTAGCCATCAATGTGGGATTAAATACTGGCAATGACCACTTCATTATCTTTGTCATTTCTTGAATTGTGGTTGCAGAAAATAATGAATTTAATAGCTTCCCTTTTTCGTCGATAAACATGATACTACTGCCAACTAAATCAAACCCGTTCATCAACAATTCCACTTGCCTAGCAAGTCGAAATGATAGAGCCACATCATCGCTATCCAAAAAGGCGATATAACAGCCTTGCGAATGCTCAATGCCTATATTTCTACATGCAGAAATTCCCAAATTATTTTCATTCGCAAATACTTTTATTCGTTCATCTTGACTTGCCAAGTGATTCACAATTTCAAGTGACTTGTCATTTGATTTATCATCAATTACAATAAGCTCCCAATTCATATACGTTTGAGCACTTATGCTGCTAATTGCTTCCGCTACATAAGTTTCACGATTGTAAACCGGCATTATCACAGACACCAATTCTTTTTTCATTGAAGCTTACTCCAAAGGTCTGTGGATATTTTCTGCCAATTTTTCAGCTCATCACCACACTTTTGAGTGGTCTCATAGAGTGTTGAAAGCCTTCGGCGATCACTTAGCAAATCAGCAATGCAACTCACAATCATGTCTGGCCATATCGGCTCGCCTAACAAGATTCCATTCACATTATTAGCGACTTGTTCTTTTAATCCACCTACTGAGCTTGCAATTACGGGATATCCCATAGAAATCGCTAGTGGCACAACACCCGACTGACTAGCATGACGATAGGGAGCCAATAAAATTCCACATCCTTTGAAAACCATTGAAACTTCGTCTTCAGCAATCCACCGATTTACAATTTGAATGCGTGAGCAATTATCAATTATTTGTTTATAAGCAGATATATCACCACTACCCCAAATCTCTAGCCTAACTTGATAACCACTTTCTTCAAGTTTTTTATAGGCTTCCAGCGCAATATCAATGCCTCGATAATATTCCAATCTTCCAAATACAAGAATCTTCAACATGCCATCGTCGGTTGCTTCATCTGATTTTTCATAATGAAACGCCCCATGGATGGATCGGATAATTTGATTGTGCTTATGCACACATTTTGACTCAATGCAATCTTTTTCAGCTTCTTTAGAGAGGGCTATTATCCATTTCGCTCGTCGGGCAATAAGTCTACTTAGCCATGGACCGAATTTTGGTGCGCCATCCCTTGTACGCACATCATGCGCAACAAATGCCAACTTGGTTTTCATTAGCGACCACATTGGCAAAAGCAAAATGTCAAGTGGAGATGTCATTGTGATCAAAACAATTGTCTCTCTATTTTCCCAATAGACACGCAATGCTTGTACGAAAAATGGAACCATTCTAAGTAATGGCTTAATAATAGACTGCCTAAATACTGGTAATACATGTAAATCAGCATTAAGCTGCTTATGCATTTCTAGGGTTTCATTGCTTGCACCAACAATTGAAACGACCTCAAAGTCAGCTTGGGCAAAACCTTTAGTCAGATTATAATTGTAAAGAGCTCCGCCACCTTTTGTGCCTAAGTAATGTATTAGTATTCGTTTTGAAGCCATAACAGCACTCTTAATTGCGCATCACAGTTTGAAATTACTAAACGCTCACTTCTTGTAATAGTCGTGGAACGCATTACATCAATGACAGCCCACCATTGCCTGTACTTACATTGTAGCATCTTTGGCACCACCTCCCTGGTCCCCACCGCATCATAGGCCACCACAGGCACCCCCATGGCCATAGCCTCTTGTGGCGAAACCGGCAATCCTTCGCGAGCACTTAAAAACACCAACACATCCATGGCCGCATAGGCTGGGCGCACATCATCCATCCAGGGTTCACGCTTCAAGTTCGGTACATTCTCCAGTTCCGCCATTTCGGCTGCCGATAGCGACGTCGGATTTCCCGGGTCCGGGTCGCCCACCACTAAAAATGCATAGCCATCTTGAGCACTCAATTCTTGGCATAGCTTCAAAAAGTCCTGGGCTCCTTTTTCACGAATCAAGCGACCCACAAAACCAATAACCTTTACGCCATCTGCAAATCCCCAGCGAGCACGAGCTTCTGCGCGCGCTTCCGCTGAGGGAGGGCAAAATTTATTCAGGTCGACACCTTCGCCCATTGTTTGTATAACAGGCGTCTCTGAGC
>FQKF010039280.1_pt1 | contig 10973 bp, 11 predicted proteins | sample 1504521 | NCBI WGS metagenome assembly FQKF01 (sample SAMEA4475357, study PRJEB15587) | soil metagenome | biome: Soil; feature: Field | place: India | collected 2015-03-11 | depth 0 m
CCTTCGCACATTCGTGCAAAGGTCTCATTCTGTATGAATGTGGAACGACACTTTGTGAAAAAATTTTTTCAAAAAAAGGGCTTTTTTACTTGACAGAATAGAATCTTTAGTAATAATATAGATAACCAATTTAGGGGAGGATTTTCTGTTATGAGAGACTACTTGGATCGATCCTACTCGGATGACGCAGAGTTTGAAGACTTCGATGACCTCGACTACATGGACGATTTCCTGACAGAAGAGGACGAAGAAGAACTGGATGAGTTTGCCGACGAATATGACGAACTTGAAGACATGTATGCCGATGATGAGGATGAGTTCTCTGACGAGTCGGGAGAGGTTGAGGCAACCTTTATCTGCGAAGATTGTGGCCACAAGTGGACAGACTATATCTCCGAGGTGGACGATGAAAACGACTTTGTCGATGTTTCCTGTCCTATGTGTGGATCCTCAAACGTTACCCAGGAATAGCCTCGTATTATCCTCGACATGATAACGGGGCTGTCGCAAGGCAGCCCCTCTCTTTATAAGGGAAGTTTCTTTTTGGGAGTAAAAAAGGTTGCGGTTTTGGAGGTTTCCTGGTATAATGGTAGGGGAAAAAACTCAAAAAGAGGGAATTATGCCACGATATCTTCTTCTTTTTTTCACGAGTCTTTTGTTTTTTTCAGGAGTAGGCGCTCAGGAAACAGAATGGGAAAATCTTCTCGACTCCTCTTCTCGCCCGGAATATAGTCGTTTTCTGAAAGCCTATCAGGAGATGGATTTCATCTCATCTGAAAAAATTCTCTTCCGTCTCTTTCAGAAGAACCCTTCCAATACCGTCATCCTTTTAACCTACCATTTTCTTTCTCAACAGGAGGGCTTTGGTGTAGAAGCCCTTGAATATGGACTTTCCCGAAACCTCACCCTTTATACAAGACGAGTCCTTTCTTCCAATCTTCCTTTAGCCGATTTTCTCTCTCGCTACATAGAAAATCCCAAAGATCGCTTGGCTACCTTGATCGAAATGGAATCCCAGCTCAAGTATGTCAACTGGTTAGTTCGCCTCGAAATTATCAAAGAACATGTCAATCGCAACAGAGATTACACAGCCGCTCTGGACAAACTCTCTGATCTCATGGCAAGATATCCACGGTTTCCCATTCTCCACTACTATCGGCTCTTTTTCCTTCTCAAACAAAGAAACTGGGAAGCCTTTGATAGTGCCCTCGTCTCCTCTCTCAAACTCTTTCCAAAACACCCCGAGATCCTCAGGATAGCCGGCATGGGGTCCCTTGAGAGAAAACGCGTGGACGAAGCCATCAGATACTATGAACGTGCTCTCCAGGCCAACCCTTCCTGGCATGCTGATGGTCTTCTCGAACTCTGCCGATTGTACGTAGAAACAAAAGAATACCAAAAAGCCAACTCTCTCGTACAAAAAGCAAGAAAACTCTACCCATGGAAGCGAGATCTCGGTGTCATAGAACAACAACTTCTCTTTGGATGGTAGGAGGGGGGCATGAGAATACTCATCACCGGTATAAGCGGAACCATAGGACAGCACCTCAAAGACTTCCTTGAGAAGATGGGGCATGAGGTCTATGGATGGAACAGGCAGGAAATCCCCATTGACAACTATATGGCTATGGAAAGTTTTATCCAAGAGATAGCCCCGGATATCCTCTTTCATCTTGCCGCTCCCTCTCAACCCACAGGAAGACCAAACGAAAACTGGCTTGTCCATTATGAATGGAGTAGCGAACTGGCGTGGATCACCCACAAATGCGGAATCAAGTTTCTTTTTACCAGTACGGTCCAGGTTTTCTCTGATACAGCGAAGGGACCTTTCACCCCCCAGTCCCACCCGGACAATGATTACGGGTATGGCTTTGAAAAACGAATGGCTGAACAGCGTATTCTCTACCAGAACCCCCAGGCCTATATAGCCAGACTTGGCTGGCAGATTGACACCAACACAAGTGGCAATCAGATGGCAGCGTATTTAGAGAAGAAACATAATACAGAAGGCAAAATTTTCGCCAGCACACGATGGCTCCCGGCCGCCTCTTTTCTCGATGATACAGTCAAAGCCCTCTGGGAGATAATCTCTCACCATCCACCCGCCATCTATCTTTTAGACTCCAACCGTGGTTGGAATTTTTATGAAATAGCCACGGCACTCAAAAAACTCCTCAAAAAAAGATGGACTATTCTGCCCGACGAAAGTTTTGTCTATGACCAGCGAATGATTGACCCTCGTATATCCCTACCGCCTCTTTCCGATCGTCTCAAACACCTCAAACCAATTCGGTAAGGAAAGCACCATGGCAAAACAAAAAAAATCCTGGTTCAAAAAAATCCTGCAACTCCTCCCCTTTGGCACCAAAAAGAAAAAGAAAAACCCCATTCGGCGGGTCTTTTTTGGTATCAGGGCAAGATGGCTCTTTCTCTTAGGGCTTCTTCTTTTTGTTACCATAGGGATTTTCACCCTTCTCGTGTATCTCTCTCAGAGTAGCATCATCGCCCAGGAAAAACAACAAAAGGCACGTGCCCTAACCGAAAGCCTGAGTACAACCCTCCAGTGGTATCTCGATAGTGAAAAACAAATCTCTCCCACAGAACAGGCTTTGAAGCACAGTTTTATCTCCAACGAAATTGCCCGCTTTATGGACATCAATCCAGACGTTATCGCCGTGTACGTGTACAATCGAGACCAGAAAATGGTCTTCTCTCATCAAAAAATACGAGAAAAGAGACCTCCTTATCTCTCCCTTTTGCCTCGCATGACAGGAACCAATGAAACCTCAAGTCGGGATTATGTCGCCATCTCCACGAACAAAAGTGAGAAAAGAATCATCAAAAAACGATACCGCCTTCTCTCCTCTCCTGTACGTGCTCAATTTGGAGAACTCATGACCGTCAACAGGGACTTTGACACCATTCTTGTCCCCTATCATAAAAATGGACTTTCCGACGAACAGAGAAAAAAAACCTACAAAGACCTCTACAAACGCTATGAAGAATGGCTACCTTCCTATCTTCATCCCTCCAATTTTACCACCAGTGATGATGTGATCGCCTGGAGTCTTGATAACCTCTTCTTGGAATCTTACAAAGCCATCTTTGCCAAAAAAGGCTACACCCTTGACAGAGATGACCGATGGCTTTTGCGAGATACCTGGTTACCGGGAGCCCTGCGAGACCTCCAGGACGCCCTTCAGCGCCGCAATGTGGGGGCCATCAAATCCGCCGATGAGAAGATCTTTCAGCGACTTTCGATCCTTCGAGAATACGGAGAGCGTTTCCGTTTTCTTGGAAATGTGATAGTGGTGTATGATCTTGACCAGATCCAGGCCAGTATCCAGCAAAATGTTTCTATTGCCTTTCTTCTTGCCATCATCATTTACCTTTTCAGCATGTTAGCGGTATACTGGCTCTCAGGCATTATGGTCCGTCAGATCAAGCTCCTTGAAAAATGGGCTCTCGAGGTAAGTGAAGGAAACCTTTCCGTCTCCGTGGACATCAAAGGTGGGCACGAGATTGGACGACTGGCAGACATCTTTCAGATCATGCTTGAAGAACTTATCTCCAAGTATCACTTAGAAAAATTCGTTTCTCGCTCCACAAAATCCATGATAGAACAGAAAGCCGATGAGACCCTTGACCTTGGCACTCATGACAGGAAAAACTTTGCCTTTCTTTTCAGTGATGTGAGAGGATTTACCGCCTTTTCAGAAGAAAACGATCCCGAAGAGGTCATTACCATCCTGAACGCCTACTTTGACAGACAGACAAAAATCATCCGCCGATATAGGGGCGATATCGATGATTTCGTCGGAGATCAGATTATGGCTCATTTTGGGGGAGAAAAAAGAGCCGACACCGCTCTCCAGGTCGCCATCGAAATCATGCAGGATATTGAAACCTTTAACCAACAGCGAAAAAAACAGGGGCTTCCGGTCTTTGAGATTGGCATTGGCGTCCATATGGGGAATGTGGTGGTAGGAAATATTGGCAGTCAGTTTCGTATGGACTTTGCCTGCATAGGAGATGCGGTCAATACCACCTCCCGGCTTTGCTCTCAGGCTCAGAGCGGGGAAATCCTTGCTTCTCTCGATATTCTCTCTGAAGCAAAACGCCCCTATCCCACTGAGGAGATTCCCCCTCTCACCCTCAAAGGGAAAAAAGAACCCTTTGCCGTCAGACGGATTCTCTGGAGGAAAGTATGAAACGTTTTACCTTTCGTCTCCAGAAACTTCTTGAAATCCGGCAAAAAAAAGAAGACCAACAAAAGATTATCTTGGCGAAGGCAAGTGGAGAATACCAGAAAGAACTCCGGAAACATCAAACCATCCAGGAAAACGAACATAACCTCAGAGAAAAAGTAAAGGAAGAGATCAAACAAAACCCCAAGTCTCTTGACCTTGGGAAACTCAAATGGTTAGACTACTATGGATGGCAATCCAAAAAGATTGAAAGCGATATCCTGAGAGAAATTGACAAAAAACGGCAGGCTATGGAAAAAGAACTCGCCCTGTACACCAAATTTCGCCAGGAGAAACGTGCCGTTGAGATTCTCAAAGAAAAGGCCTGGCAGGCCCATCAAGAGGCCACTCTCAAAGAAGAGCAACAGATTCTCGATGAACTCTCCCAGACAATAACTAACAAAAATAGAGAATATGCCGATAAAGACAGAGAGGTCAAAGGAGGGGATAAGCTATGATAGAAGGTATTCAATCAGTTTACCAGCGTATCACAGAAATCCAGAGTAGAATGCGGGAAATCCAAAGCCTTGGCCGTATCCAGCCCATAGAATCACTCTCTGAAACACCTCCCTCTTCCAAAACAAGTAGTACCGCATCTACGCAGAGTTTCTCTGAGATTTTGAAAGAAATGCTCCAGGAATCAAATAACCCCACAGGGCTTTTTGAGGATGGGTTAGGTCAGAGTATCAATCAGCTGGTGGGCAGTAACCAAGAGAAAAACGCTCTCCTCAATGCCCTCTACAAGATAAACCAGAAACCTACCTCTTCACAGGTAGAAAATATCATCCAGGAAGCTGCTGAGAAGTACCGTGTAGACCCCGCCCTTATCAAGGCAGTTATCCAGCAGGAATCCCAGTTCAACCCCCAGGCTGTTTCCCCCAAGGGAGCGATGGGTCTTATGCAACTCATGCCAGATACCGCCTCAGCCCTCTCTGTGGAGAACCCCTTTGACCCACGAGAAAACATCATGGGAGGCACCCGTTATCTCAGGCTTATGTTAGACAGATTCAATGGCAATCTTGCTCTCTCCCTCGCCGCTTACAATGCCGGGCCCTCCGCTGTTGAACGATTTGGTGGTATTCCTCCTTATCAGGAAACCCAGGATTATGTGAAAAAGGTACTTGCCTATTATGATGCCTACAAAAATCTCTAAAAGGTGATGCCCATGAGTCGAAGTAAGCGAATTCTGTTTCTCCTTTTGATAAACCTCGGACTGGTTATTCTCTCGATCTATTTCCTTGATATGTTGGAGATCTTAGACTATCGACAGATATTCTCCCAGATCCCCTTTCTCAGGGAAAGTTTTGTCGTAAAGATTGAAAACCCTTTTCTTCTGGAAAAGTTAGAACTCGAAAAGAAATGGCTTCTTTTAGAAGAAAAGCAACGAAACCTCGACGATGCCAAACGAGAAATGGAAAAGGCCTTTCTCATGATTACCCAGAAACAGGAAGAACTTGCCCAGGAGAAAGAAAACATCCAGAATATGATCGCCCAGTTTGAACTTGCCAAACAAAATCAGGCCACCTACGAAAAACGAGTCGAAGAAATTGCTACCCAGATCGAAAACATGCCCCCTCAAAGTGCCGTCAAAATCCTCGAGAAACAAGAAGATGAGATGCTCATTGACATACTCCGGATGATGGAAAAACGGGCTCAGGCAGCGGGGAAACGATCCCTTGTTCCTTATCTTCTCTCGCTCATGGACCCAGAACAATCCGCCCGCATTCAGCGAAAAATGTTAGAATAAGGGGGAAGTTGTGACACCCTATCCCCATGAGATCTTTTTCACCCAGCTCATGGTGGTTCTCGTGGTTATTCTCTCGGCAGGTGTTGTGATCGCCTTTGTGTATGTGGGTATCTTCAGAAGAAAAAGAGAAGAAACCCATGAAGCCCCCTCCACTCTCTTTTCCAATCAGGCACCTATCCTGAACAAACCCAAAAAAGGCTCTTCTATGACAGACAAACTGGGACAGAAGATCGTCAACTATATGATCGAAGTCTCTGTTTCAGAAAACCGTGCCCTCATTGAAGACAGGATCAAAAAAATCCTTGCGGAATGTGAAAAGCTCTCCTCCCAGCCTATCCCCAAGGAAAACAAAGAAATCATCTCCACCGTTGCCCTCTGGGCAAAACAGTTCAATATTGATAGACATCTACGTGAAATGAAGATGCTCAAATTCTCCACCCAGATAGTCTACGACAAGGCTCATAATGACTTCAAACTCATGATCGCCGGGAAATAAGACCTCCCCCTCCTCTAAATGTCCTCTATTTGCAAGATTTTCTCTTTTGCTTCATAATATGTACTACATTTTTGGTGAGGTAGATCATGCAAAAACTTCGCTTCGCCCCTTCTCCAACAGGACAACTTCATCTTGGAAGTGCCAGAACGGCCATTTTCAACTGGCTTTATGCCAAACACACGGGGGGAAAGTTTGTTCTGCGCATTGAGGACACCGATCTCTCCCGTTCTCAGGAGGAATATACCGCTTCTATTATCAAGGATATGCAGTGGATGGGCATGGACTATGATGAGTTTTACAAACAGAGTGAACGCTTCCCCATCTACAAGTCATACATAGACAAACTTGTCGCTGAAGGCAAGGCCTACTACTGTCAATGCACCAAAGATGACCTCATCAAACGAAACCAATCCCGTGGCATCTATGACGAAGTGACAAAATACGATGGTCATTGTAGGGATAAAAATCTCCAGCCAGGACCAGGCACTGTGGTGCGCGTCAATATAGGCCCAGAACGTGATATCATTTTCAAAGACGTGGTCAAGGGTCGCATTGCTATCAACACCAAAGAACTTGATGATTTTGTCCTCTGGAAAAGCGATGGCTCTCCCACCTACAACTTTGCTGTGGTGATTGATGACTCTCTCATGGGAATTACCACCATTCTTCGGGGGGAGGACCATATTTCCAATACCGCCAAGCAAATAATCCTGTATGAATACCTTGGTTTTTCTATCCCCACCTTCGGGCATCTTCCTATGGTCTTTGACACAGATAGAACCCCTCTCTCCAAACGAAAGGGTTCCACCAATATTGAATACTATCGAAAGCAGGGTATTCTCCCTGAAGCCCTCTTGAATTATATTGCACGGCTTGGATGGTCCCATGGAAATGATGAAATCTTCATGCTTGAAGATCTCATCAAGGTTTTCGATATCACTCACCTCAACAAATCCAATGCGGTCTATGATGAGAAAAAAATGATCTGGGTAAATAGCAAACACATGAAGCTCGAACCCCTTCCCAAGGTTTTGAAAGCCTTTGAGATATACCTTGAGGACACAGGCCAGGTCAAAGTAGGTCGTATGCAGGACAATGCCTGGCTCTCTCAGGCCGTGGATCTTCTTCGAAGCCGAAGCGACACGCTTGCTGACCTTTATCGAGACATACTTCCCTATGCCACAGAAGAGTATGCACTTGATGAGAAAGCGAGAGAACTTCTCCCCTCTCTTTGTACCGAAACCCTTGAAAAGGCCTATCAGGAAGCGGTTCACTTTATCTTAGAAGCCAGTTCCTATGATGCTACCCTCGAAGCAGCTTTGAGACAGGTGGCCGAAAAACACACCGTAGCCTTCAAGGATCTCATCCAGCGTATTCGTATCCAGCTCACAGGGAGAACTGTAAGCCCTGATATCCTTTCGGTGATGCGACTCCTCTCCCCAGTTTTGAAACAAAGGCTTTCCAGAAAACTCTGAGCTATGGAATCACGACTCTACGCCCTCTTTGAAAAAGCTATCGAACACTATGGGATGCTTGAGAACACCACCGGTATTGTCGTTGGTATTTCTGGAGGGATGGACTCGCTCGTTCTTCTTCTGATGCTTTCGGCAGGCAACAAGCGAAAAAACAGAAACATCCCCCTCTACCCCGCCTTTGTGGATAACTTCAACGGCCAGAATGAAGGTCACAACAGACGCATTGAGAAACTTGCGGATTATATCAAAAGACATACCGGTCTGGATCTCCACGTCATCCGGGTCAATAGCATTGCAGAACTCACCTCAGGAAACTACAAGAGTCGCAATACCTGTTATCTCTGTGCTCAGAAAAGACGCACAGAACTCATTCATTATGCCGCAAGCCAGAAGGCCAACAAGATAGCCCTTGGTCATCACATGGATGATATTCTGGAAACCTCTCTCATGAATCTCTTTTTCAAAAGGGAACTCTCCTCTATGGTTCCACGTCTCAAGATATTCGATGGAGAGATGGAATTCATTCGCCCCCTTGCCTATGTAGAAAAAGCCATGATCGAAGAGTTTGTCTATACCCGTGAGGAAGAAATGCCGATCTTTTCCGAGGTATGCCCCAATTCTATTCTCCGTCGGGATCACAAACGCCTCCAGGTGCGAGAACTCATCAAAAAGCTCTCTGATGAGATCCCTCACTTCCGGAGAAACCTCTTTGAGGCCTTCCGACGACCGGATACCGAGTACCTTTTGAATTACCTTTACCAGCCTGAAACCAGTGGACGTTTCAAACGTCCTTGAGCTCTTTTTCTATCCAGATGGTATAGGGACCCCAGTTCACAAGCTCCACCTCCATCATGGCCCCAAACTCCCCCGTTTGCACCCCAAGACCACTCTCTCGAAGCTGATCTACAAAATACTCATACAACCGTTTTGCTTCAGGCCCGGGCATGGCAAGATCAAACGAAGGACGACGTCCCTTTTTCACATCCCCATAGAGGGTGAATTGAGAAACTACAAGAATCTCCCCTCCCACCTCTCGAATGGTGAGATGGTTCTCCTTCTCCCCCTCAGGGAAAAGACGCAGATCAAGGATTTTGGTGGCAAGAAAACGAGCCTCTTCCTCGGTGTCGGTTTTTCCTACACCGAGGAAGACAAGATAACCCTTTCCTATGGCTCCAACTACCCTTCCCTCAACCGTGACTTTGGCTCGCAGACAACGCTGGATGAGCGCTCTCATAGATGGCGAAGTTTCTTGTAAGCGTTAATAAGTCCATTCGTGGAAGCATCGTGAGAGGTCACAAGGGTATTGTCTTTGAGTTCAGGGAGAATCTTGTTGGCAAGTTGTTTCCCGAGTTCCACTCCCCACTGGTCATAACTGAAAATATTCCAGATAACCCCCTGGACAAAGATCTTGTGCTCATACATCGCTATCAGACTCCCCAGGGTGCGGGGGGTTATTTTCTTCACAAGAATAGAATTGGTAGGCCTGTTCCCCTCAAACACACGATAAGGGAGAAGTCTTTCAATCTCTTCGTCTGATTTACCGGCCGCCTTCATCTCGGCTATCACCTCTTCTTTCGTCTTCCCATTCATGAGGGCCTCAGTCTGGGCAAAAAAGTTGGAAAGAAGAAGCTCATGATGGTTTCCAATGGGGTTATGAGACTGAGCAGGGGCAATAAAATCACAGGGAACAAGCTTTGTGCCCTGATGAATGAGCTGATAAAAGGCATGTTGCCCATTGGTTCCCGGTTCACCCCAGATAATAGGCCCGGTCTGGTAGGTCACAGGTTTGCCATCACGGTCCACACTTTTTCCATTGCTTTCCATATCCCCCTGCTGGAAATACGCCGGAAAACGGTGAAGATACTGATCATAGGGAAGAATGGCATGCGTCTCGGCACCAAAAAAATTATTGTACCAGATCCCGAGAAGGGCAAGAATCACAGGAATATTTTCCCGGAAGGGGGTTTTGCGAAAGTGCTGGTCCATGGCATACGCCCCCTCTAAAAGTTCGGAGAAATTCTCAAACCCAATCGTACAGGCAATAGAAAGCCCAATAGCCGACCAGAGAGAGTAGCGTCCTCCCACCCAGTCCCAGAACTCAAACATATTTTCCGGGTCTATTCCAAACTTTTCCACCTCTTTTTTGTTGGTAGAAATGGCCACAAAATGCTTCTTGATGTCTTCTTCTTTGGCACTTTTCAAAAACCACTCACGGGCCGTATGGGCATTGGCCATGGTTTCCTGGGTCGTGAAGGTTTTGGAAGCCACAAGAAAGAGCGTGGTTTCAGGATTCACCTTCTTGAGGGTTTCTGCAATATGGGTGCCATCCACATTGGAAACAAAATGTGCCGTAATGTTTGGTTTTTTGTAGGGACGAAGTGCCTCGGTGACCATCACAGGCCCTAAATCAGATCCCCCAATACCAATATTCACAATATCGGTGATAGGTTTTCCTGTGAAACCCTTCCATTCTCCGCCTGTCACCTGATTGGCAAACTTTTCCATCTTGGCAAGCACAGCCCGAACCCCTGGCATCACATCCACCCCATCAAGAAAAACCGGGAGGTTAGAACGATTTCGAAGCGCTGTGTGAAGCACCGCCCTATTTTCTGTTACATTGATCCTATCTCCAGAAAAATACCGTTCAATAGCATCTTTCAAGAGACACTCATCAGCGAGTTGAAGAAGATGAGAAAGAGCCCTGTCATCTATACGATTTTTGGAAAAATCGACTATCATATCCTCAAAAACAAGAGAATACTTCTCAAATCGCTGAGGATCTTTGGCAAAAAGGGTTTTCATATGAACGTTCTTCAAGCGCTTATAATCCTTCTTGAGAAGTTTCCACGCCCTGGTGCGGGTAGGATTGATATTGGCAAGCATTGTCTCCTCCTCTCCAAAAAATCGGATAATAGTATACCATAAACTCAAAGAAAGAGCAATTTTTTGATGAAAAGAGCCTTCTGGGTGTCGTTCCATTGTGTCGTTCCACATATGAAACTGAATAC
>FQKF010045233.1_pt1 | contig 10973 bp, 11 predicted proteins | sample 1504521 | NCBI WGS metagenome assembly FQKF01 (sample SAMEA4475357, study PRJEB15587) | soil metagenome | biome: Soil; feature: Field | place: India | collected 2015-03-11 | depth 0 m
GGGGCACCGCGCCGAGCGCGGTGCCCCAAACCCCGCTTCACTAGAGACGTCAACTACCAGCACACCTTTGCAAAACAACTCCGTCATGTTCTCCCTGGCGGCTGAACTGCTCCTTATGGCGCGTAGCGCTCTAACTCACGTAGAAATGCGGAAGCAGAGAGGTGAGGTTGGCTGTTAGTCTCTCGGACAGCTATGAGGTCAGACAGCCATAAGGAATGACAAATTCATGAACGGGTTTGATGTGACGCGATCGCCAGTTGCCACTGCCCCACGTCAAGTTGCTCCATCACTCACACGCTTTGAGCAGGTCTGCTTAGGCATCGCAGGACTGCTAGTCTCTGGTTTTCTGCTGGTTTCCTGTGCCCAGGAAAGCGAGACGTCTGTTAGTGTTCCTAGGGCAGTCCAAAGCGCGTTTGCAGAGAAGTATCCCGGTGTTTCTCCTACCTGGCATGACCAGCCCTACGGCTATGAGGGTGTGTTCACCCAAAATGGAGTTGAGTACGAGGCCGAGTACTCTTTCACTGGGCAATGGTTAGAGACGGAGTACGAAGTTTCTGCTAGCCAGTTTCCTCAAGTGGTGCGCGATCGCGTTCAGCAAGACTACCCCGGCTACGCCATTACCAAGTATGAAATCGAACTCACCCCCCAAGGCACCTTCTATGAGTTGGAGATTCAAAAAGGCGGCGATGAGTCCGAGATCTACTACGACAGCCAGGGGAACCCCAGCGTCAACTCAAATGAAGACGCTTGACTGAATTCATCGCCGCGCCAGGAACTTGTCGTGGTCTCCTCAGGTGCTCCTAACGCTCCTAAGCAACGGGGGTGCTGATTTGAGCAATGACTCTTTGATGAAGCAACGCCGAAACGTGAATTTGGGATAAGTCGAAACCCCTGACTTTCCGTGCGCGATACCCATGGAAAATCAAGAGATGTGGAACACCGCCCGAGACTGGCTAGAGGGTTAGCAGCAAGTCTCAGGATGAACATCCCACCTCTAGCGTGTTAGTCGATGACTAGTCAACTCTTGCTTTTAGCTGATATAATCAGAAACGCTGTCTAAGTGGGTGAACGAGACGATTCATGGCTAAAAAGAGCATGATTGAGCGCGAGAAAAAGCGCGAGAAGTTGATTGAAAAGTATGCGGCGAAGCGCGCAGAACTCAAGGCTGCGTTTGAGTCCGCAACTTCTCAGCAGGAAAAGCTCGACATTCACCGCAAATTGCAGCAGTTGCCCCGAAACAGTGCGCCTACACGTCACCGCAACCGTTGCTGGCTCACAGGTCGTCCAAGAGGCGTTTATCGTGACTTTGGTTTGTCCCGTCACGTGATCCGAGAGATGGCGCATCAGGGCCTGTTGCCAGGTGTGGTGAAATCAAGCTGGTAGGGCTTGTCCAAAGGCTTCCCTGAGGGTTTGATGATCTAACCTATTTGGCACCCCGCAAAGGGTGCCATTTTGACTATTTCCAAATAAAGCGATGCAGCATCCCCTCCAGTCTGGTCAAGTGTTTACGAGCCTAGGTTGTCACTTCACCTATCGGGTGGTAGGGCCGTGTTGTCGGCTGTTTGACCGTGAGGAGCTTCCTTGGCCCTGCTGCCGCTTAGAGTGGCGGGGTAAGGAGCCAAGTTGGCGTAGAGTTGGTCGCCGCTTCGTCCCCGATATGGCGTCGCGCAACGCTCCCTCCTACTGTGTTGAAATTTTGGGACAGAGTCGTTCGGAAGGCCAGTTTGTGCTGACCCTGTACTGGGACAAGTTGCCCCAACCGATCAAGGACTGGTGGTATGCGCGATCGCCCCTAAAACCTGAAGAGGCATGGCAAAATGCCATGCCCTATCCAAGCGCGAGTGAACTGACGGAAGTTTGATGCTGCTCCTCCGCAGCATCACGAATACTACCGCGCTTGGATAGGGCAACCATTACTCCGCTTTGGGTTCAAACTTCAGTGACGCAGAGTTGATGCAGTAGCGCTGACCTGTAGGGGCAGGGCCATCGCTAAACACATGCCCTAGGTGTGCATCACAGTTGGCGCACAACACCTCAGTGCGACGCATGAAGAAACTGTTGTCTTCTTTATAAGCAATCGCTTCTTCACTAGCGGGTCGCCAGAAACTTGGCCAACCTGTGCCAGAGTCGTACTTGTGATCGGAAACAAATAGTTCAGCACCGCAGCAGACACAGCGGTAAGAACCTGGTGCTTTGTTGTCGTAGTAAGCCCCTGTGAAGGCGCGCTCGGTCCCTTTCTTGCGAGTAATGCGAAATTGTTCAGGTGTCAGAATTTCTTGCCATTCGGCATCGCTTTTTGCAACCTTAGGAGCCATAGATAGATAACAGCAGTAACTTCTGGAATCGATTTTAGGGAAAGTAGTCTTTCCCCTCCTTCAGCATAGCGATTCTGAAGCAAGCTGAATGCTGGGTTGTAGGTTTGAAGACGAGCAACTCTCAGCATTTGCGTATAGGAAAGTACGCAGTGTTCTCGTGCTCATCCTTACTCACGCTAATTTTTGGGCACGGCTTGCAGTTTCAGAGTGTTCAGTAAGCGCTCTAGATCCAAATATTTCTCAAGCATTTGGAAGACATGCTGTACCTTGACCGGTTCCTTGACGCGCACCTGTCCAAATGCTCGGTCGATAATTTCCACGGTCGTCAGAGTATCTAGATCGACGGAGAGAATGGGAATTTCCATATCTTCTGCGCGATTCAGGACATCGGGATGAGGCGGGATCTGGCCGGTCAAGATCAGGCAGTGGGTTGAAGTCTCTAGGGCTGCTAGTTGAATGTCAGTGCGATCGCCCCCCGTCACCACAGCCGTGTTGTGAGACTTGCGAAAATACTTAAGGGCGGCGTTGACATTCATAGCGCCAATTTTGAGGCTTTCCACCATCAGATCCAGGCGATCGCGCCGACAGAGCACCTCGGCTTGGAGTTGGTGCACCAGTTCGCCGACACTGACGCTGCGCAGCAGATCACTACGAGGCAGCACGCCCAGCACAGGGATACCTTTGTTTTCTAGAAAGGGACGCACCTTTGAGTGAATTCCTTCCAAGCGCTCGCCTGGAACATCGTTGATCAAGACCCCCAAGAGGCGATCGCCCAACTGATGGTGCGCCGCCAGTAGCCCATCGACGACTAATTCTGAGTGAAATCGGCTGACCAGGAGAACCCTAGCATCAATGGCTGCTGCAAGTTGGGGAAGTGAGAGGTTAAACAAACGCCCCTCTTCCATCGTCCCTGCCCCTTCCAGCAGCACCAGATCGCCCCACTTGTCCTGATGGTATTCTGTTAACAAGGCTGCGAAATCTGTGTCATCCTCACCATAAATCCGCTTCATAATCGAAACTTCATCTAGGGAGACCAGGGTGGGCAGCAAGCGAGTCGAGGGAAGTCCCAGGGTTTGAGCAATAAAGCGGACATCTTCGTCCATGGTGTCAGTCTGAAGCTCACTCAGACAGGTGCCAAGTGGCTTTCCGTAGGCGATATCAACCCCCCGTCGTTGCAGTTGATGGGCAATCCCCAAAATCATGGCAGATTTGCCGCTGTACGCCTCTGGTGAACCTATAAGTAAATGCTTTACGGACACGCTGAATTACCCTTCCTGGTAACTAAACTCTACTGAAGTCCCCTTGTTCTGTGAGGGATCTCACATCTTGCGCCCTGACTAGGAGCGTGCAGCGCTTCTGGTCATGCTACAGGTTTCGGCGCGGCTGAAGCCCCCTCAAAAACCCCCCTCACTGAGAGAGGTGCAAGATCTGAGCAATCACAGAGAAGCGAGTACGATGGTCATTTAACTCTGGTGGACTTAGCTTAGGTCATCTCCTCTGATAGAGACTCAGCATCAATTTCGCCCAGAATCAGCCAAACCTGCTGAGAACTTTTTAATTTAACTTACGTTATCGCAATTTTTGCACCAAATGATACCAATTTCCCCAGAGTATAGGGCAGACAACCCATTGAATACATGGCACTACGGGACTTTCAACACCTCATACCAATTCCTCAAACTCCCACGACAGGCCTGGGGGGGAGTTTCTCCCAAGAGAACAACACCCCCCGGCCCCCCATCTGTCGCTCTAGAGGTTGGAATTGGGATAAGATGGCAAATCCAAAATCTACCATCCAATAGGTCGATCTAATAGGTCGCTTGTGGTCAAACCATCCGATGCCGATGCCTAGCTCCCGTTTCCTGCAATAAAAAAGCCTGGTTTAGGCTTGCACAGATGTAGAAAAACCATAGACGGATTAAGCAATGCCAACCAGGGTTGCAGCATGCAGGAGAATGCCTGAAATCGCTTAGTCATCCAGTCGCAGCAGCTTGCGGTAGAAGCCCTGAGAAAAGTCGATCACGCGAGTTGTCTTAAAGTTAAAAATGACATCGATTAGATAATCCACAAATTCGAAATTTGCCAAGGTCACTTCGTAGCTCAACTCAGCGTTACCATCAAACTGCAGACGACAGCGAGTTAGATCTGCCGGCAGGGAAGAAACGTTCCAACTGGCAACGAAGGGAATGCCTTCCCCACCCTCGATCTTACGAAAGCCCTCAAAACTGCCCTTCTGGTAGAGGCTGATCGCTAAAGGTAGGGCAGTACGCTTGCGTCCTTGGTAGTAGGGGGAATAGATGCCAACATCCCGTGGGTTAGCAGGTTGGAGAGTCTCAATAGCCATGCTCAGTTTTCCTTACTATCTGCTGGGCTTGCTGATTAAAACAACGACGTGAAAGCAGGCAAAAAATTGCTCTCTTAAAACGTATCACTCTGGCAATAGTACTGTCTGCCTAGTGACACTAGTGACAATTTAGCAGAGCGCAAACCTGGGCTGGGAAGTCACCCGGCAGCCGCTCTTTATGTAATATGCCCCTGCTTAAGGATTTTGTAGCATGGTTCTGAAAATTTGCTGTCGGCTGTTCCCGCTGGTGTTGCCCTGACGCACCTGGAAGTGAAAAAAATCAGGCATGATGGGGAGAAGAGGAATGATTGTCTATGGTGCAACGGGCGCGTCAGATCTTAGTAATTGGCGGTGGGGCCGCAGGTTTTTTTGGGGCGATCGCCGCTGCTGAATCGAGTGATCTTCCAGTCATTTTGTTTGAGGCGGGTCGGGAACCGCTGACGAAAGTGCGGATTTCAGGGGGCGGGCGGTGTAATGTCACCCATGCCTGTTTTGATCCAGCCGTCTTGACCCAGTTTTACCCTAGGGGAGGAAAAGCGCTCCGCGGTGCTTTGACGCGCTTCCAACCGAAAGATACAATCGCCTGGTTTCAAAACCGAGGGGTGTCGCTCAAAACGGAGGCTGATGGGCGTATGTTCCCCACAACGGATGATTCTGGAACCATCGTAGACTGTTTACTGCAGCAGGCATTGCAGATGGGAGTGACCCTGAAGACTAGGGCACCCGTTGCAGCGGTGAATCGCCTGGAGTCTGGTTATGAGGTGGTGTTGAAATCTGGTGAACGGTGGCTGGGCGATCGCCTGTTGCTGGCTACAGGCAGCAGTCCACTCGGATATCAGATTGCTCGTCAGTTGGGACACACGATTGAACCGCCTGTTCCTTCTTTATTTACGTTCACAATCCCCGATGCAGACTTGCGATCGCTGGCAGGGGTGGCTGTGGAATCAGCCTGTGTGCGTTTGCGTATAGCTGACGCTAAACCCCTAGAGCAGACGGGGCCAGTCTTGATTACGCACTGGGGGTTCAGCGGGCCTGCGGTGCTCAAGCTCTCGGCCTGGGCAGCCCGCCTGCTGCACGATCAGCATTACCAAGCCACGTTAAACATCAACTGGTTGCCGCAAGACAAGCTGGACCAGATTCAACAAACGCTCTCTGTAGCGAAGGTTCAGCACGGTAAGCGAGCGATCGCCAACTATACCCCGTTTCCATTGCCCCGCCGATTGTGGGAATACCTGGTGAACCGTGCCCACATTCCCGCCGGACACCGCTGGGCGGAATTGTCAAAACAACACCTGCACCACCTCATCGTGGAACTGACGAGGGGGGAGTTTTTACTGCGAGGGAAGGGGGTTTTTAAGGAAGAGTTTGTGACCTGTGGGGGGGTTGCGCTTAAGGAAGTGGATTTTAGGACGATGGAGAGCCGCCTTTGCCCTGGTCTCTACTTCGCTGGAGAGGTGCTGGATATTGATGGGGTAACTGGGGGGTTTAATTTCCAAAGTGCCTGGACAACGGGGTGGATTGCAGGGAAAGCGATCGCTGTTGCCAGCAAATCATCCTGACGGTGGGTGCCTGAGGGTGGATTGGTTGTCGATCTTGCGTTAGCTCACCCTCACGACTGGGTACTCTAAATTTGCTTTGACCCCCTTCTACAAGCAAGATATCAATACTATGCGTCGCTATCCCAACCGTGGGACGATTCGCCCTAAAGTCAGTACTATGCCTCGTCAACAGTCTGAGGCAGCAGCTATGCTGGATCTCTATAAGTTAGTCGTCGAAAAGAAACGCCTACAGCAGGAACTCCAAAACCTGGAAACCCGACGGCAACAAATTGGCGATCGCCTTAACCTGCTCGACCAAAAAATTGATAGCACAGAAACCACCATCCAGCAGATGCGTCTGGCTGAACCTAGTCATTCTCCAATACTGCCTTCGACATCAGGGCAATCCTTCGAGATGTTTGATCTGGAATATTGATCTGGAATGTTTAACGTGAATTCGTGATACGCTAAAACCCTTGATGTTCTGTGCACATCATGCCCGGAAAATTAAAGGCTTCAGCTTATCCGGCTGAGTCGTTCCCCTCAGATGAAGCAGCATTGCTGCACTAGACGCGACACTACCCAGATGGCATTTTTGTCTGTTTCTTTGTCTGCTTCCCAGCGTGTGGTCGCTACCCCTTCCCATGCCATCGGCCCGCAGATATTTTAGTTAACCGAGAGCATGACCGCAGGCGCTACAGAAGCGATCGCCCGCTTCCACCTTTGCCCCACACTGACTGCAAAACTGGCGCGGTTTGGGGAGAGAGTCCGCCGGCGTTGAGGCGACAGCAGTCACACTGCCCATTCGCATCTCCATGTTGCCCATCTGCATCTCCATCGGGTTCATGGACATCCGCATATTCCCCATCTGCATGGGCTGCATCGGTTGCATCGGCTGCATGGGCTGCATTGGTTGCATCGGCTGCATTGGTTGCATCGGGGTGGAGGCGGTCTGTTGCACCTGCATCTGTTGCAGACTGGCGAGGGGAGGCATTTCTGGCAGCATTCCTAGACTACTGCCCTGCACCTGGATAAAGCGATCGCCCTGCACGGTTGGAATTTTGAAGACAACACCGCCGCCCACTCTGAATGCTTGTGGAGGGGCAACCCAGGTGCCTGTTGTGATACTGCTGCTGGACTGTTGCTGTTGTCCTGCGGCATGGCTGCTGAGGGTAACAATGGTTTGCCCTCCCTGGTTGTCGAGATAAATATGGTGTCCGGGGCTGAGTTCACAAATGTAGGGCATCTTTCTTCCTCCCAAAAATTCCCCTCTTCCATTGTCACGAGGAAGTTGGAGGAATGCTCCCGTCTTAAAGATTGTGTTACCTTCTACTCGCAATGCAGCCAGGATTCATTGCGTGACGTGCGCCAGAAACACTACGCCTGATTGAACCCACGAACATAGGACAAAGCATTTTGTGGGAAACCCTGCTGAGCGGGGTTTCCCACAAAATGCTCTTGACATCATGAGTGCATAGCGCCGTAGTCCTTAGAGGTTTACAACGGCGATCGGCAGCATGGAATAGCTATAGATGTATAACGGGTCATAGTTCCAGTCTGCTTCCAAGCCGCCATCCCCACCAGCTGGGTTAAAGGCTCGGCTATCTGCCCGTAGACTAAAGCTGTAGGCTCCCTGAGCAGCACTGCCTGCCAGCGAGAAAGTGGCAGTGCGAGTAATGCTATTGTCTGCAGGGGTCGTATGCCAGTGCTGCGCCGTGCTGAGGGCAGATGTGAGGATGGGCCTATTGCTATCGCCACAGCCGCCGCTGGAAAGGACGAGCGATCGCAAATGAGCCGCAGACACCGTATAGCTCACTTCGAACTCGATATCGACCGGATTGCCCGCCACCACAGGACGGCGCACCACCGGACACACCAGCTCGATCGGCGCACTCCAGGCTCCTCCGGGCAACGTCCGCCAGCGCAACCGAGTAAACTGCGCCACGGGAGCCGAGTTATCCACCCGGAAATTGACGGGCGCAGAGGTGTTCACTACTGTCTTGGCGGCGTTGCCCAGTTCCACCTCCACTGTATACAACCCATTTTGGAATGAAGTCGTCGGCCAGTTTAGCAGTAGGTTAGTAGGTGACCAGCCCTCTGTTGCAGGCAGCACAGGATACCAACCATTGGCATCGGGGCTTTGCCAGATGACTTGTAACACCCCACCCACTAGACGATACAGCGGCCAAGTCAGACCCGTAAATGCCACCGGAGAGCCATTGTTATAGCGATAGCGGAGTCGGTAAAACTGCGCTCCCCGCACCTGACTGCAACCGTAAAGCTGAAGTGTGCCAGCATAGGGGGCTTCGGCCAGAGGATTAGGCAGCGGATCAACCAGCGCCCCGGAGGGATGTGGACGGTTGGGACGACGGGCATAGCCGCTCACGGCATCGTGATAGGGATCCGTCGGGCTGGCGGGGTTCACAACTGGCATCAAGCCCGCAAAGCTGATAGCAGCAGTGTCCTGACACACCACCCGTGGTGTGTCACAGGAGACACCAGACAGGGCAATCTGGGACGCCTCCAGCGTGACGTTGGCGATGGTTCCTGCATTCCAGCGCACGTCAAAGTAGCCCTCGGAGTAGATCACCTCCTCATCTCCATCTCCATCGACATCCTGTGTGACGCGGAAGGTGATATCGGGTACATCGAACATGGGCACCCATTCGGGCACAATCGTGTCGATGCAGCGACGGAATGGGCCGACATAGCGCTGGAGGCTGAGGTTGGCTAAGTCTTTGCGGTCTAGTTTAAGGCGATCGGCCAGGGTGGCTTGCATGATCTCCATCGTCTGCGCAGATTCAACAGGTTTTTGGCGATCGCCCAACACGTCTTTTAGTTCATTAGGCAATGGCGGCGGCACTGGCTGAGCAAAACCGCTGCTTTCTAAGAGTCGCAACTGCTGTTTTGTACTGGCTCCAAAGCTGGAACCGGCCTCCAAAGCCGCCAATTTGGTAGCCGCCCCACGTCCGATTAACTGCTCCGCCCGATTCAACGAGAAGCCACCATCCTGCAGCAGAAACGGTGGATCAGGTTCTGGAATAGGAGGCCGAACCACGACCGGATGCTGCAACCCTTGCAGCAGATCACGAATATTAGGCTTGATCAACACATCTGGGAAACAGAAGCGCTCTCTGCGGAACCGCAAAATCCAGTCAATTTCCCAGCGAGGCACGTAGACACAAAAGCGACCGCAGGCATCGGTACGGGTCACCGCAATTTCTTCACGCCGACTGAAGAGCGGAAACAGCCATCCCCAGGGGGATTCTGCAGGAAAGAAGCCGAGGAAATTGGTGTCGGTATCCTCTACATGCACTGTGGCAAAGGGAACAGGATATTCGACGCCGGTTGCTGGGTCTTTTTTGACAACTCGTCCACAAACGCGCCGAAACAGTAATAGTTCGGGATCAATCCGCCATTTCAATTTTTCGCTAAGGTCAGCGATGCTGTTACCTGCTAGGTCTTCGACGCTGAGATTGGTCAGCGCAGCTAATCGCTGAGCCTGGAGCTTAGAAATGAGGTGGCGATCGGGAGGTCTGGAATTATCTAACATCGACTTTCCTTGGAAGAAACCGCCCTCCATTTGGGCAAAAGCCTCGATAGCGGCGGCTGATTGACTCTTCCAAGCTAGGTAATGCAAGGATGGGTTGACAGTACCGATCAGTGTACTCTTAGGCGTGCGCCTAGAGATTCGGCTGAAGAACAAACTCCTGAACGCGGGTGATACACGGTGCCGCCCGTATTCAGGGGTTTACGCTTAGATTAGCAGCGCTGGGGGTCGGAGGTTGAACAGTCTAAGCAGTCACCAACTCAGGCTGAGGACGCTTGCTGTTGCGAATCCCCTCAATCGCCTGGGCATAGTCCTTTGCGCCAAACACCGCAGAACCTGCGACGATTGCATTGGCACCAGCTTCTAATACCTGCCATGTGTTATTAACCTTCAGCCCCCCATCTACCTCAATCCAGGGATCTAGGCCGCGCTCATTGCACATCTGGCGCAACTTTTGGATTTTGGGCAGCACCGCGGGGATAAAACTCTGGCCACCAAAACCAGGATTGACGCTCATGATCAGCACAAGATCGCAGACCTCCAACACATACTCAATCAGCTCTAGCGGACTGGAGGGATTGAGGACAACCCCAGCCTGTTTGCCCAGTTCTCGAATTTGGCAGAGGGTGCGGTGTAGGTGGGGGGAAGCATTGTGCTCCGCGTGGACTGAGATGATGTCGGCTCCAGCCTTGGCAAAATCCGCCACGTACTTCTCTGGCTCCACAATCATCAGGTGAACATCGAGGGGCTTCTGGGTGTAAGGGCGGATTGCTTCGACAATCAGCGGACCGATGGTAATGTTGGGGACAAAGCGACCGTCCATGACATCGACGTGGATCCAGTCTGCGCCTGCGCGGTCAACCGCCGTGATCTCTTCACCCAGACGACTGAAATCTGCGGACAGAATCGAAGGTGCCACCACGATGGGTTTGCTGGCTGAGGTCTGAGTCATGGCGTAAGGGTTCTCCTGCGTCTCTTGAAGGGTGATCATTCACTGGTGATCAGTTTATCAAAATCTGTCTCCTCACCGGATTGACTGATCCCAGGGATGGCCTGGATTTATGCAAAATTCATCGCTGGACGTACTCCAGATTGGCGATATCGGCGTTTGGACTAAATTGCGCGAAAAATCCTGGCAAAATTTTCGCGCTTCTAGAGGTGCCTGATCCGACAAATCAGCGACCCTAGATTTTAGAGCGTTGCTTAATCCAAATATGATTTTTTGA
>FQKF010266945.1_pt1 | contig 10949 bp, 9 predicted proteins | sample 1504521 | NCBI WGS metagenome assembly FQKF01 (sample SAMEA4475357, study PRJEB15587) | soil metagenome | biome: Soil; feature: Field | place: India | collected 2015-03-11 | depth 0 m
CGGGTGCTTTCTTCGCGGCTTTCTATACTCTATTACCCATTAAAAAAAATATTCAACCGCTCTATAAAAAACACGAAGCCCTTTTGGTAATTTTTATTTACCTCATGACGTCATCCGGCTTGGCACAGAACGGCATCCTGCTTTCCATCATTCTATTACTTTTTCATTTCGGACTAATTCGCTATTTGATTGTATTTATTCCCATCATCATCCTTTCCTATAATATTGCGTATAAATATTCCAATGAATTCCGCGAGAGAATTGACAGTTTGGTTGAACTATATTTATACGATCGGTTTGAACTCGGTAAAACACACGGTTCTTCATTTATTCTTTACAACAATTTCCATGTGGCAACCGACAATTTCTGGAACAACCCCCTCTTCGGAACCGGCATCGGGTCACATCCTATCGCTTTTGAGAAATATTCACGCGGAAAACACATAAAAGTGAAAGGATTTGAATTTAATTCTGCCGATGCCAATTCCATGCTCCTTCGTCTTATATCCGAAACAGGGCTTTTTGGCACTTTGCTCTTTCTTTATCTTACTTTTAAAAGTTTTGTCAAAAGAAACCCCGATGTGCCGGATTATTTCTGGGTCATTTCTACTTCATGCTTAATCATTATCCTTCTTAATCTTTTCCGACAAGGTCATTACTTCCTGAACGGTTTTCCACTCTATTTCCTGATGAACATTTATAATAAAATCAATTTTACGAAATACCTGAATTCTTCCTTTTCAAAATCTCAAGAACTAAATCCTGCCTGAAATAACCCTTGAAAAACGACTTTTCATTTTTAAAAATATTCTCTCATAATACGTATAAGATAAGAAGGATATCAAAAATGTAATTACCAAAACAAACAAATACAATAAAAAATTAAAAACTATCATGTTACCCGATAATTCCAATGGTGATAATAAATATATTATCATCGGTATTAACATTAAATGATACATGTATATGCCGTATGAAATCCTCCCAAAACCAATCAAACGTTGATTGTCTAATAAAATATATTTTTTGTTTTTTATAACAGAAAATAAAATGATATATAAAAATAAAAACGAATAAATCAGATGCGAAGCATCCATGATCCAATCAGGCATTATATAAATTAAAAAAAGAACTAACATCACGCTACTCCATAATCCGCTTACCTTAATATGTTTTTCCAAAATGTCCTTTCGATACTTAAACATATATGCTCCCCATGCACCCATACTCATACATTCAATCTTGAAAGATGCCACAAAATCTTTTAATACATTGATTGGAGGATAAAAATTTGTTTTAAAGATAATGTAATAAATTCCTTTCAGGAATAAAATGGAAATCATAAAAAATATAATAACCTTCAGTTTATTTTTTCCCCGGCTTAGAATCCAAGGCCAAAGAATATAAAACTGTTCTTCAACCCCTATGCTCCACAAATGGCCTATATGCGGAACATGCCCATAAAACGTTAATGACAAATTTGGCAAAATCAATAAATAATGGACCAGCATGGAATAGAAATTTTCCTGAAACGATTGTTCCAAATATTTTATTTTTATCTCATCGAAATTGGGAAGAACGTAGAAGCCAAGAATTACGATTAAATAATAAAGCGGCCATATCCTTAAAATCCGCCTTACATAAAAGGCCCCCACCGAAATTTTTCCGAATTTTTCTTCTTCTTCCAACAATAAGTATGTAATCAAAAAACCGCTTAACACAAAAAAGAAAATCACACCCAAAGGCCCCAATTGTTGAATGAAAGGATTATTCCAGAGATTCGGATATCCGAACGCCCCCTTAATGAGCTCTACATGTGTAATAACGACTGCCAGTGCAGAAAAAAAACGCAAAGCATCTAGTTTTTGAAAATATATTTTATTATTTTTTTCAAACATAAAAAAAGCCCGACTTTCCTTATCGGGCTTTAAATTTCGTAATAATAATTTTATTGAAAATTTTCCACAATCAAAGCCGTGGCTCCGCCCCCGCCGTTACAGATTCCGGCCATGCCGTATTTACCGCCCTTGGTGCGCAATACGTTTAATAATGTTACTACAATTCTGCATCCCGATGAACCCAACGGATGCCCCAATGAAACCGCACCGCCAAACACGTTCAATTTGGAATAAGGTATGTTCATGAGTTTGGCATTCGCTATAGCCACCACTGAAAACGCTTCATTAATTTCCACAAAGTCGATTTTATCCAATGTAAGATTTGCTTTTTTTAATGCCTTTTCCATGGCCGCTTTGGGGGTGGTGGTAAACCACACCGGTTCCTGCTCGGCATCGGCATAGGAAATTATTCGGGCCAAAGGCTTTAGGCCTCTTCTTTTTACTTCTTCCCCACTCATCAAAATTACGGCCGATGCCCCGTCGTTAATGGTGGACGCATTGGCTGCCGTTATGGTTCCGTCTTTTTCAAAAGCGGGCTTCAGTAAAGGAATTTTTTCAAAACTGACATTTTTATACTCTTCATCCTCTTCAACCATCACGGGGCCTTTTTTACCGTTAACCTGTAAAGGAACCACTTCATTTTTAAAATACCCCGATTTCCATGCCTCGGCCGAACGAGTATAGGACTGTATCGCATACTCATCTTGCTCCTGACGGGAAATCTTGTGTTCTTTTGCACATACTTCACCGCAAGCCCCCATAATGCTGCCGCTGTAGACATCAATTAAGCCGTCTTTAGAAATGCCGTCAATCAGTTGAACATTACCGAATTTATTTCCCCAGCGAAGATTTTCGGAATAAAATGGGGTTTGACTCATGTTTTCCATACCACCGGCCACTACCACCTTATTATCACCCGTTAAAATACTTTGAACCCCCAAAGTTATGGCTTTCATGCCCGATGCACAAACTTTATTGACGGTGGTACATGGAACACTGTCCGAAATTCCGGCAAATCGGGCAGCTTGTCGCGCAGGAGCCTGTCCCACATTGGCCTGTAATACATTTCCCATCAACACTTCATCTATCTCCGAAGGATTTATATCACTAACATCCAAATTCGCTTTAATGGCCGATGCGCCCAACTTCGTGGCCCCAATCGATGCCAAACTGCCGCCGAAAGATCCCATAGGGGTTCTTAATGCACTAACAATATAAACTTCCATAATTTTTTTTGCGAAATTTAGGTAATTTAAAATTATTGAAAGTAAATTTTTTATCAAATAAAACCTAAATCCTTGGTTCTAACCCAACCCTCATTACCGTTAGAAAGCTTAATTAAAACAAATTCATTGTCCGTTTCCACAACCCGAATTTTTGAACCTTCATGTAAGCGGAATTTTATAAACGACTTTTCCAAGGGCTCCGATCGAACAGGGGTCTCTTTCACCAATACTACGGCAAAGGCCTGTTTGTTGTTTTCCCTGATAATCATTCTTCCCAAACCGTAAAATACTATTGATAAAATCAATAACAACACCCCGATGGGTATCAAAACCACCCTAAATCGACTTTGAACTAATATTGAGACCGTAATGAGTATGGCTGCCGAAAATGAGAAAAAAACACTTATCCACCCCCACTGTTTTTCGGTTAATCTGTATACCATACCTTGCTTAAAGGTTTGGATGAAAAAATTTTCATTGAACTCTATCTTATCTGTTGTTTTTGAATAACATATGTTAAGATTATGCTTAACATTAGCGTCTTGTGGATTTAGTTTATTTGCCTTTTCATAATACAAAATAGCTTTTCCCAAATTCCCCAATCTATAGTGAATGTTGCCGAAATTATAGTAAAAATCCGATGATTTGTATCCGTCCGATTCTATTGATGTATAAATTTTCAACGCTTCATCAAATTTTTTATTATTATAAAAATCCTCTGCTTTTTGTAACTCCTCTTTAAGGTGTAACGCATTATCCGAAAACAGAAATACACTTGACAGTAACCATCCTGCTATCAACAAAGAAATTTTCATGCCTTAAATTCTTTTTCTGTTTTGTTCAACACTGCCTTAACTTCATTCAAAAAGGTATTTTTGTCGGAGGAAGCCATGCCCGGAGCATAACGATATTGCTCGGCCGCTTCATACAACTCAACCCATTTTTTGGCTGTAGAATCCGAAACGCCGTTTCTAACAAGCTTTTCAAAAACTTTCTCTGATTGAAATTCCGAAAGTCCGATTTTTAACTTGGCACACAAATAATGCTGCATACCTTGAATTACGTAAAAATAGAATTTCTCAGCCTGTGCATCGGATTTATTCTTGGCCGCCATTTCCAGCATTTTATATGCACTTTTGGAAGCCCTTCGGAACATGAATTCTTCCATATTCAAACGAATTTGCTTTCTTCTGTAAAATATTAACATCAAAGATGCCAATATCGCCCATGGAATACCATAAACCACCCAATAAAGCGCACTGCCCGTAAATGCCTTATCTTCTTTTCCGATCGGGAAGGGATATTTTTTAATGTAGCGGATATCTTCGTCGGCTTTAGGGATATCCTGCTGTAATTGCTGCGATTGATAGACAACCGCTCCGCCTGAACCGTTACCGGGCAACACATTCACTTCGTATTCAAATGAGGGAATGGTGATGTATTGCTTCTTTTCTAAACTAAAATAGGAAAATTCGGGTACTTTAATGGTAAAGCGGCCTTCCGTTCTTGGAATAATTAAAAAATCAAAAATTTTTGATGAAGCATGTTCGTTGATTTTCGGGTCATAAAGCTCGAATCCATCGGGCAGTTCAGGTCTGGGTGACTCGATGGTCTGCAAATTACCTTTGCCGCTGATGGTTATTTTTAAATTTAATGCCTCATTTTGCTTAAGTTCTTTCCGGCTGATTTCCGATTTCATCTGAAATTCACCAATGGCGCCGCTGAAATTTTCCGGTCTTCCTGATGCTGGCAAATCCAATACGGTTAATTCCACGGGGCTGCTTTTAACCGTTACGCGCATATCCTGATATCCACCGGTTCCAAAGAACTGTTCCCAGATGTTACGAGGCTTTCCCTGATAGGCCTTTCTGATAATAATAACACCGTCCACCGGTTTGAAGGTTATTTTTCCGGTTTTTGTAGGTGAAACCTGATGTCTGAAAACTTCAAATGAATAGTATTGCTCGCCGTTCAAAACCTCATTTTGAAGCTGATTTCCCGATGTGGTTTGAAGGGTCTGACTCCAAACGCCCTCATAGGATGGGGGATCGAACTTTTCAATGGAAACAATAGGATGTTTGGAATATATTTTTTGACTAACAATAACATACTCCCCTTTCATGCATTTACTTTTGGATAAGATGGTCCTGACAAAATACTCCTTCCCTCCGGTTTCAATTTTTTGATCCGGAACATCCTGTTGATTGGAGGGTTGATGTTGCGGTGCGTTACCACCCAACACATCCACAGCCAGGGATGGGGAACTTACTTTTTGTCCGTCAACCACGGCTGTGGCCGGACCAATGGTGTATTTTCCTTCTTTTCTTGCATATAGATAATAGGAAATGCTTTGCGACTGGCTGAAATTTCCGTTAATGATTTGTATGCTGCTGCTTTGGTTAGGACCTCCGGCCACTTCAAAGTCCTTAAAAGAAGGGGGAGAAAAACTGCTGATATTGCCATTGGCCGTAAAACGAACCTCAAACATCTGCCCAACCTGAACCTGACGAGCGCTCAGAGAAACTTCCAATTTCTGAGCCCATGCAGAAAAAAAATTCAAACAAAGAATTAAAATCAGATTGTATAATCCGAACTTTCTCACGTTTATTAAAAACAAGATTAAAATTAAACGTAATGAACGGTAAGGAAATTCCTTTTAAAAAAATTTAACGCCATTCTACCAGTCTTTCTCGGGTTTGGTTGTTTTCGAGTCATTTTTGTGTTTGTTTTTATCATGCAATTTTTGTTCGGCTTGCATGATGGCCTTTAAAATTTTATCAGCTTCGGCTTTGTCCATTTTCGACTCCTGCTTTTGTTGTTGATTGTTATTTTGATTGTTGTTATTGGAAACTCCTCCTCCGCCGCCTTTTTGGTCTTTACGTTTGCTGAGTGCATATGCCAGATTATATCGTGTGGCTTCATCCTTCGGATTTATTTTCAATGCCTTTTTATAGGCCTCCATGGCGCTGTTATAATCCTCTTTCCATAAATGAGAATTCCCGATGTTATGCCAGGTTCTCTGTAGCGTATCCTTATTCGACACTTTTTGTGTGATGGGTTCGTAATAACTCACCGCTTCATCCAGCAACATTTTAACCAATGAATCTTTGGGAATATCGCCGGGGATATTGATTTTTTTTGCCGTATCGGACTTTAATTCCCTTGCCCGACGAAATAAAGCATTGCCTAAATTAAAGCGTGCCGAAATATTGTTGGGATTTTCCTTTAAAGCCTTTTGAAATAATAAAGCGGCCTGTTCATATTGCCCCAACCGCATCAATTTATTCCCGTAATAAACATACTTTTCATCATCCTGTGCCGATAAAGAAAAGATTATTAAAAACAAAAATATTTTAAAATTGCATTTTTTCATACCATCTTCTTAACCAAAGAAATTTCCTGTCGGTTAAAAACATATCCAGTAACAGACATAATAGAGCTCCGCCCAAAAACCAGGGATATTGGCTTTCATAATCATAAAAGGCCTGTGTTCCCAGATTCTTTTTTTCCAATTCATCTATTTTTCGAAGCACGATATCCAGGCCCATGTTTTGCTGGCTGGCCTGCACATAGACGCCATTTCCCGCAGCCGCAATTTCTTTCAGAATTTGAGCATTTAATCGGGTAACGACCGTTTGCCCCGATGCGTCTTTTTTATATCCCACGGGCTTTCCGTTTTCATAAACAGGAATGGGTACACCGTTTTCCGAACCAATACCGATGGTGTTAATCATAATTCCCTTTTCGGAAAGTTCCGTGGCTTTTTCCACGGCGCCTTGCTCGTGGTCTTCTCCGTCGGTTATCAGGACGATGGCTTTGTTTTTACCAATATCCTGGCCGAACGATTCGTATGCTTTTTCCAATGCCGACGTTAAGTTAGTTCCCTGAACGGGTACAATGCCGGTTTCCACGGATCGCAAAAACATCCGCGCCGCACCGTAATCGTTCGTAATGGGTAATTGTAAGTAGGCCTCCCCCGCAAAAATTACAAGACCTACCCTGTCGCCTTTTAAATTTTGTAAAAGCCGTTCGATGGAATATTTCGCAAAGGTCAACCGGTTGGGCAATAAATCCTGTGCCAACATACTGTTGCTCACATCCAAACACAAAATCAAATCAGCTCCGCTTCTTTTTTCCTCCTTTAACCGGGATCCCGTTTGTAAATTGGCCAATGCCAAAACCAACAATACAAAAGCCGAAAAACGAAAGAACATCTTAAGGATAATTTTCACCAACGAAAAATAGGGCATGATATCCTTTGTCAAGTGTTCATCCGATAAATTCCTCTTCCATTTCCTTATTCTGATCAAAAAAATAAAAGCAAACAATGCCGGTATCAGTAAGCAGGCCAAAAACAACAAATATTCCTTATGTTCAAATCTATACATCGGTCAAACTTCTGTATATAGTGTAACGCAATACCAACTCCAATAAGAATAATAACACGGCCGTAAATACAAAAATAAAATATTTTTCTTCCTTTTTAGAAAAACTCTGCTCATTAAATATGGTTTTTTCCATTTTATCGATTTCGGCATAAATTTTCTTAAGCGAGTTTTTGTCTTTTGCACGGAAATATTTTCCTCCGGTCATGTTGGAAATTTCAGTCATCACCTTTTCGTCGATTTCAACATCCACATAATCGTATTCCAGTTCACCGTTCGGATAAATGCCCACCGGTTGAAGGGCTTTTCCCATAGAACCAACACCAATGCTGTAAACTCTTACATTATGGGCTTTGGCCAACTCTCCGGCCGTCAAAGGTGCAATTTCTCCTACATTGTTAACTCCATCCGATACCAAAATAATAACCTTACTTTTTGCTTCGGAGTCCTTAATCCGGGCTACGGCATTTGCCAGGCCAAGCCCGATGGCCGTACCTTGTTCCAGGCTTCCCGCTTTCAATTCCTTCAGGATGTTTAATAAAACTTTATGATCGGTAGTCAGCGGGCATTGTGTGAAGGCCACTCCGCCAAAGGTAACCAAACCAATTCTGTCGCCCGGCCTCGATTGAATAAACTCGGCTATAACTTCTTTAGCCACTTCCAATCGGTTCGGTTTGAAGTCCTTCGCCAACATGGAAAGCGAGAGGTCCAAACTCAACACTATATCGATTCCCTCCGCTCTTATGTTTTTCCAGCTATTCTTGGCCTGAGGTCCGGCAAGGCCGAATATGATCAACGCCACGGTTATGCTTCTCAACAAATTAGGAAAAAACCTCGTTTGCACCTTCCACGATTTTGGAATTCCCGATATTTTCTCACCGTCAGACACGTAGAGCACATTGTGCCATCTTCTTCTGAATTTGAAAAACAAATAAAGCCACCAAACAGGCAATAATAAAAGCAGCCATAAAAATTCCTTGTGTAAAAATTCTATGTTGGAGTGCATCAGGTTCATGCCGTGGCAGCGTTGTTTTGAACGGGTTCCGGTATCAGGGTTTGCTTCACAAACTCAATGGCACTATCCACCGACCAATCGTTCTCGTTGGGTAAGGGAGTCCATTTGGCAAATTTCACCAAATCCGATAACCGAAGAATTTGCTCTAAATTTTCTTTTTGTTCCTGAGTAATGACTTTGGTCTTGATGATAGACATAATTTCATCCGTAGTGCTTTCCAGTGCAGGGAAACGGTATCTTCTTTCAATATAGGCCCGCAAAATTTCGGAAATAGCCGAATGGAATTCTTTGGTTCGGTTTTCTTTCCAGATAGCTTCCCGTTTTAGCTTTTCAAGTTCCCGAAGAGCGATGACATGCGGAGGTTCCAAAATTACGGATTGAACTTCTTTCTTCTTTCGCTTTTTCACCCAATAATACCACAACAAAATAACAGCTGCTAACAGCAATAAAGCAGCGCCTCCCCAATAGAAATATTCCTTATACCAACTCCATTTGAACGGATAATCAAATTCCGGCTTGATGTCTTTGGTTTTGGAAAGCAGGGTGTCGGTGGGAACCGTATGGACTTCCAGTAACAGAGCGTCGGTGGCTATGCTTTTACTTGAGTCGAGCAAGTTCTTCAAAAAAACGGGAGGTATGGCAAAATACCCGCTGTCGTAGGCGCTGATGGTAAGCGTTTGAACAGCAGTAATAAGACCGTTGATCTCTTTTTTTTCCAAAGCCGATTTCGATACCACTTCCACTTTTGATGTTAATGTGTCGCCAATTGAAGGCCACTCATATTTCTCCAGTTCCTGCTTCGGGCATTTAAGCGTAAGCGTCAGTTTCACCCATTCACCTATGCGTATTTTAGAAGTATCTGTTTTCCAGGAAAACAAAACGTTGTTCTGTGAAAATAATACTCCAAATATAAGAAACAACGACAGGTGTATATAACCCTTTTTGATCATCTGCTCTCAAACAATTGAATCAAAGGTTTAACATACCCTTCACTGGTTCTGATGTGGGCAATGTCCACTCCGCAACGATTACATAATTCCGTTAATTTCTTTTCATGTTCTTTTGTTTTGGCGGCAAATTTTTTTCTGAATTCGGAAGCGTGAGTATCCACCCATTGAACGCGCCCGCTTTCGGCATCCAAAACAGGAATCAGGCCAATATCCGGAAACACTTCTTCGGCGGGGTCCACCACGCGCAGGCAAACCACATCATGCTTGTTCCGGGCAATTTTTAAGTTGTCCTGAAAATTCAACGGACTGATAAAATCGGAAATTAAAAATGCCGTGCATCTTTTTTTGATGGCACGACTCAGAAAAGTTAGCGGAGCGTTTATATCCGTACCGGCCGAAGTGCGTTCAACGGATAAAATTTCACGAATAATCCTGAGCACATGGCTTCGACCTTTTTTGGGCGGAATAAATTTTTCCACTTTATCGGAAAAGAATATCACCCCTGTTTTATCGTTATTGGAAATGGCGGAGAAAGCCAAAACGGCACAGATTTCCGAAATCCAATCTCTTTTTAATTGTATGCGGGTACCAAACAAATTACTGGCACTAATGTCCACCAGCAGCATCACCGTAAGTTCGCGTTCTTCCTCAAATACCTTAACGAAAGGTGTATTCAGACGCGCCGTAACGTTCCAGTCGATGCTTCTGACATCATCTCCGGGAATATATTCCCGGACTTCAGAAAAAGCCATTCCCCGGCCTTTGAAGGCCGAGTGATACTCACCCGAAAAAATCTGACGGGTAAGCCCACGGGTCTTAATTTCAATTTTTCTAACTTTTTTTAGCAGTTCAGAAGCATCCATAAAAATGAATATTATGGAACTTCCACGGTATTCAGAATTTCCGTGATAATTTGATCGGTGGTGATGTTTTCTGCTTCGGCTTCATAAGTTAACCCGATACGATGGCGCATAACATCATGACAAACGGCACGCACATCCTCAGGTATGACATAACCGCGTCGCTTAATGAAGGCATAGGCCTTGGCAGCCAGGGCCAAGTTGATGGAAGCACGCGGTGAGCCTCCGAAAGATATCATGTTTTTAAATTTCTGAAGCTTGTGTTGTTCAGGATATCGTGTAGAAAATACAATATCAACAATATATTTCTCTATTTTTTCGTCCATATATACTTCCTTCACCACATTTCGGGCGTGAAGAATGGACTCGGGTGAGGCCACTTTGTTGGGAACCGGCATTCCCTGCGGGTTCAAATTAGAAGAAATAATTTTTCTTTCTTCTTCTTTTGTGGGATAGGTAATCACCACCTTAAGCATAAAGCGATCCAACTGGGCTTCCGGTAATGGATAGGTTCCTTCCTGCTCCACCGGATTTTGCGTGGCCAAAACCAAAAAAGGATTGGGCAACTTAAACGTTTCGTCTCCGATGGTTACCTGTTTTTCCTGCATGGCTTCC
>FQKF010099155.1_pt1 | contig 10947 bp, 11 predicted proteins | sample 1504521 | NCBI WGS metagenome assembly FQKF01 (sample SAMEA4475357, study PRJEB15587) | soil metagenome | biome: Soil; feature: Field | place: India | collected 2015-03-11 | depth 0 m
TCTGGAATTTCATCCTTTTTTCATCTTTTATTGTTTTTCCTGTCTGAATACATAGCAGTATTTCATGGGCTTTTGCATCAGATTTCCTTAAATAGTGACAGTCATTTGTGGCAACAAGAGGGATATTGTATTTTTTAGATAGTTCAAAGAGTCTTTTATTAACTAACTCCTGTTCAGGGATGCTATTTGGCTGAATTTCTAAATAGAATCTATCATCAAATAGTTCTTTAAGTTTTTTTAAAGTTACTTCTGCCTTATCATAATTCCCATTTGATAGGTGATAGGGAATTTCTCCTTTGAGGCATCCTGAAAGAGCAATTAACCCTTTGGCATGCTTACTCAATATTTCCATATCAATACGTGGTCTATAATAAAAACCTTCTATGTAAGAGGAAGTTACGAGTTTAGTAAGATTTTCATATCCTTCTTCATTTTCCACAAGCAAAGTTAAATGATAAGAGGCTTCTTCGGGCATCCCCGAATCTTTATTTATTTTTGATTTATCAAAGCGACTTTGAGGTGCCATATATACTTCACATCCAATAAGTGGCTTAATTCCAATTTTTTTTGCCTTCTTATAGAATTCAATAACTCCAAAAAGATTGCCGTGGTCTGTAATTGCAACAGCGGGCATATTGAAAGCCTTTGCTTGGTCTACCAATTCTTCAATTCTTATAGCACCATCTAAAAGACTATATTCACTGTGAAGATGGAGATGGACGAACTGAGAGTTGCTCATATTATGAATGTTAAAATTTTAAGCGATAACAAGTCAATTTTAGGTCAGATAGAAAATATAAACAGCTGATATTATTTGAATAAATATATGTAGATTACCTGATAAATCACTTGGGGATGATTCTAAAACCAATTCCTCATCTTTTATATCAATGCCTAACTTTTTAGCTGCAAAAAGAACTCTCTCTTTTTGCCCCCTTTCATGAGTCCTAAATTGTCTAAGAATAAGGGAATCATCGCTTATAATGAAATCTCCCGTATCTTTTTTTCTAATTAAAAATTTTATTTCCTTTAATTCTTTACCACCGATAGGAAGTGTTATCTCACAAATACCCTCTTGAGAAATTCTATATCTTAGGGAATTTTTGAAAAATTCTTGGTAATTATTAATAATCGCCTCAGCCTCTTGTTTTGTTATAGGTTCTGTTACAGACATTAAGGTTCCAAAAAGGAATTCTTTTATGAAATTTTCTGTTTCTTCTTGTGTTTTATAGTCTTCAGGAGGCACATTCCATAGGATTCTACATGAGCGAAAAATAGGGCTATATACTATCTCCCCTAAAGCAGTGGTTTCACTTAATTGAAGGTCAAAGGGTAATGAAAAAGTTGTTTTATCTTTCGTAGACTTTTTTCTGTCCCTATAAAAAGTAATCTTTACAGTTCCTGTCTTTGGCAAAGAAACCTTTTTGCTTATTGTATCCATGTGAAAATTTTAGCATAAATTAAAAAATTTTTGTTAAAAACTATAAATTTTATGTTATTTTAGGTGTGTAAACTTTTATGGGATTGTTTTGTTCATCGAGAACTATTATTATGGGTTCATGTTTACCTATTTCTTCCTCTTTTATATATCCATAGGAAAATATAACAATTCTATCACCCACTGATGCTTTTTTAGCGGCAGGACCGTTAAGTCCTATCATTCTTGAACCTTTTTTAGCAGGAATCACATAGGTATCAAATCTTTCACCATTATTCATATTGCTGATCCAAACTCTTTCATAGGGTAAAATTCCAGCAATTTCAAGTAATTCCGTATCTATGCTTATTGATCCCTCATAAAATAAATTAGCTTCTGTTACCTTTGCCATATGAAGTTTAGCTCTAAGGAAACTTCTTAACATTTATCTCTCCGAATGTATAGAATTATTCTATAATTTTGGGTACTCTAAAAAATTTATCTGAAGGATCAGGAGCATTTCTTAAAACCTCTTCTCTTGAAAGAGAATCCTTTACCAAATCTTCTCTAAAAATATTGTTCAAAGATAAAACATGGGATGTAGGTTCTACATCCTTTGTATCTACTTCATTAAGTTTTTCTACGTATTCAAGGATTCTACTTAACTGTTGTTGATAAACTTCTATCTCTTCATCCTTAAGTTCCAGTCTACTTAAAAGTGCAATATGTCTTACTATTTCTTTTGATATTTTCATGGCTATAACCTCTCTAAATTTGCGATTTTTGGAGCTAGTTTTTTCACTCCTATACCTGGGAAATTAACTATGACTTTTAAATCTTCTCCTTCTCCAGAACAGTCTCTTACTACTCCGATACCCCAAACAGGATGTTTTACTTTACACCCTATAATAAAAGGTGGTTTTATTTTTATCTTTTCTTTTTCTGGTTTAGATTCCACAAGAGAGGAATAATTTTTTCTTATACAAGTACAGCAATCTAAAGGTATATCTTTAATAAAGCTTGATGGTTCTTGGGTTTGAACTTTTGAATAAAGTTTTCTATTCTTAGCAGCAGTTAGAAATAACATATTTTTTGCCCTTGTCATTCCCACATAAAATAATCTTCTTTCTTCTTGAATTTCATATGGATCTTCTTTCGCTTTAAAATAAGGTAGAATTCCTTCTTCACAACCTGCAATGAATACAACAGGAAATTCAAGGCCCTTAGCTGCATGCAAGGTGAGAAGAGAGACATACTGTTTTTTATTCTCCCAGGTATCAACTGAGGAGATAAGAGAAATTTTATCAAGGAACTCTCTGACAGTTAATTTTTCTGCCGAAGATAAAAGCTCTAAAACATTTTGTATTCTGTCTTCTTCAATTTCTTCAAGATAGCCTGTGGAATTTAGAATTTCTTTAATCATTAAAGCAGCCGTTTGGTATTCCTTTTTGGATAAATTTTCTATTAATTCAATAAAACCAATTAATTTTTCTCTTAAATTTTCTTGAATGCTTTCGTCTTTTACCATATTATTAATAGCCGTGTAATAGGAACACATGTTTTTCTTTGCTTCTACCTCAATTTTTGATAATGCTGAAGTTCCAATGCCTCTTGAGGGAGTATTAATTATCCTGAGAAAACTTACATTGTCCTCTTTATTTAATATAAATCGCATATAGGAAATTACATCTTTTATCTCTTTTCTATGATAGAAACTAACTCCACTGATAACTTGATAAGGAATGCTCTCCATCCTTAAGGCTTCTTCTAATGCTCTTGCCTGAAGTGTCAATCTGTAAAGTATTGCAAAATCTCTGTATTCATAATTACCTTTTAGGTATAACTCCTTTATATTTTTAGCAATGTATTTTGCCTCCTCTTCTTCATTCAGAAACTGGCAGAAATATATTTTTTCACCCCAGTCTTTTTCGGTCCATAGAGATTTTGGTTTTCTGAGAAAATTTTTTGAGATCATTGCTGTAGATGCCATTATAATATATCGAGTAGAACGATAATTCTGTTCTAATTTCACTATCTTTGCCTCAGGAAAATCTTTTTCAAAATTCAATATATTAAGTACATTGGCTCCTCTAAATTTGTAAATACTTTGGTCATCGTCACCTACAGCACATATTTTTTTATGATATTTAGAAATTTGTTGAAGCAATACATATTGGGATTTATTAGTATCTTGAAATTCATCTACGAGAATATATTTAAACTGTTCTGCATATTTTCTTAGCAGTTCTTCTTTTTCGTTGAAAAGATTTATAACCATAAGTATAAGATCGTCAAAATCAAGAGCATTATATCTTTTTAATTCGTTCTGATATCGAGCAAAAATTCTTCCTAATCTTTCCTCAAATTCATATCCTTCTATGTTTGAAGCGTATTGTTCTGCAGTTATAAGGTTAGACTTAAGATTGCTTATTTTGGAAACTACGCACTTACATAGAGCTTCGTGCATATTAAGTTCTTTTAGTATTCTCTTTATCAATGCTGCCTGATCGTCTTCATCGTATATTATAAAGTTACGATTGAAACCGATTTGTTCAATATGATTTCTAAGAATACGTAAACAAAGAGAATGAAATGTACCAATCCAGTAATTTTTCCAATTTCCATTACATATTTTGCATATTCGTTCTTTCATTTCATCAGCGGCTTTGTTTGTAAAGGTAACTGTAAATATGGATGACGGATGAATACCTAACACTCTTGTAAGGTAGGCATACTTATAAGTAATAACCCTTGTTTTTCCACTTCCTGCACCTGCAAGTACAAGAAGAGGACCCTCACAATAGACTACTGCCTCTTGCTGCGCGGGATTTAAATCCCCTAAGGGGAAATCTTTCATGGCTCTACCCCTCTAAATTTTATTTTAAAAATTAAACTATTCAACTGTGACACTCTTAGCAAGATTTCTTGGTTGATCCACATCACATCCTCTTAAAAGAGCTACATAATAAGCAAGTAACTGAAGGGGAATAGTAAATAAAACCGTATTTAAATAGCTGTTAATCCCTTCAACATAAATAAATCTATCTGATAATTTCTTAAGCTTTTCTTCTTTACTACTCGAAATGGTTATAACAAAACCATCTCTTGCTCTTATTTCCTCTATATTGGATAGAGTTTTTTCAAGATATAAGTCTTCAGAGACTATAAAAACTACGGGGAATCCTTCTTCTACAAGAGCAATCGGTCCATGCTTCATCTCACCTGCAGCATATCCTTCTGCATGAATGTATGATATTTCTTTGAGCTTGAGTGCTCCTTCAAGGGCAACAGGATAATTTGGTCCTCTTCCAAGATAAAGAAAATTAGGCTTTCTGTAAACTTCTTTCGCCAATTTTTGAATTTTATCATCTAATTTTAAAGATTCCTCTGCAAGCCTTGGCAGCTGGAAAAGGTCAAGAAGGAATTTTTCAATAATTGTTTTTTGCTGCGTTTTTGTAGCAAGAGCCATTGCGAAAGCAAAAATATAGAGGGCTACAATCTGAGCTGTAAAGGCTTTTGTAGAGGCAACACCTATTTCAGGACCAGAATGGGTGTAGAAAATCGCATCGGCTTCACGGGATGCGGTACTTCCAAGGACATTACAGATAGATAGGGTTTTTACTCCAGCTTTCTTGGCAAACCTTAAAGCAGCAAGAGTATCTGCTGTTTCTCCTGACTGGGTAATTGCTATGAAAAGAGATTCCTTTTCAAAGGGAACGCTTCTATACCTAAATTCTGAGGCAATATCTACTTCTACTGGTATCTTTGCGATTTTTTCAATTATATATTTTCCAATCATGCATGCATGATAGGATGTACCACAGGCAACTAAATAGATTTTTCTTATAGAAGATATTTGCTCCTTTGTGAGCCCCCATTCTTGATATAATATATCTGAACCATCTGGCAAGACCCTTCCTCTTATTGTATCTGCTATAGCTCTCGGTTGTTCGTGTATTTCTTTAAGCATGAAATGCTTAAATCCGCCTTTTTCAGCCATTGAGGCTGTCCAGCTTATGATCGTTTGTTTTTTCTTTTTTTCTTTTCCATTGAAGTCGTATACTTTAGCTTCATCTTTCTTTAGGACTATTAAATCTCCATCTTCAAGAAAAATCACTTTATTACAATAAGCAAGAAAAGCAGGGATATCAGAGGCTATGAATTTTTCATTATCAAGAATACCTACTACAAGTGGACTTTCCATCCTTATACCTATTAACTTATCAGGTTCACTCTCATCCATTATGACAAGCGCATAAGAGCCTTTTAACCTCGAAATGGCTTTCCTTACAGCATCCTCAATAGAAAGACTGTTTCTGTATTTTCTTATTAAATGAACTATTACTTCGGTGTCAGTCTCCGAACTAAATTTATACCCTTCTCTTTCAAGCTCACTCTTTAATTCTGCATAGTTTTCTATTATTCCATTGTGCACTAAAGCTATTCCGCCTGAGCAGTGAGGATGAGCATTTTCATCAGAAGGCTTACCATGTGTTGCCCATCTTGTATGCCCAATAGCTATTTTAGTTTTTTTTAATTTTTCATCTATGAGATTTTCAAGGTTTTTTATCTTTCCCTTACATTTTACTGTTTTAATTTTATGGTCAAATAAGCAGGCTATTCCTGCTGAATCATAACCTCTGTATTCAAGTTTTTTAAGCCCCTCGATTACCAATTCTACTGCCTTTTTATCGCCGATATATCCGATTATTCCACACATTATTTCTTTTCCCGCCTTTTTTTTGCCCAACCTTCAATGTTTTTTTGAGGAGTTCTGCTAATAGCAAGGGAGCCTTCTGGAACCTCTTTGGTTATTGTCGAACCTGCTCCCACATAGGCATCTTTATTTATTTTTATAGGAGCTACAAGCTGAGTATCACTCCCGATGAAAACATTATCTTCAATTATTGTTTTGTGCTTTTTCTTACCGTCATAATTGCAAGTAATTGTCCCTGCTCCAATATTTACATTTTTACCAATCTGAGCATCTCCAATATAACTAAGATGAGCTGCCTTTGTTCCGTCATCTATTGTCGATTTTTTTATCTCAACGAAATTCCCAATTTTACAATCTTTGCCTATAACTGTTTCGGGTCTTAGATGTGCAAAAGGACCTATTTTAGAGCCTGATTTAATATGGGCCTTTTCTGCTATTGTGCAATCCCTTATTTCCACATTGTCCTCAATAATGCAGTCTTTTAATCTTACACTCTGATAAATAATACAATTCTTCCCTATTCTTGTTTCTCCTTCAAGAAAAACATTTGGATAAATTAGGGTATCCTCACCTATATATACTTTTGGTGAAACCCAAGAGGAATGGGGATCATAAAAGGTTACTCCTTTGTCCATCCAATGCTTTATGATTCTATCCCGTAAATATTTCATGGCAAGGGAAAGTTCAGCCCTTGTATTTATGCCTATAAGTTCATCCTCTTTAGCTAAGGCATAGGCTTCTACTTTTTTACCTTTTTTCATAGCTATTTCGACAATATCTGTAAGATAGAACTCTCCTTTACGAGGATTTTCCTTTATATCCTTAACAAGCTCTGCTGTTTCTTTATTTAAGATATAAACTCCGCTATTTGCCTCGGAGACTGTTTGTTGTTCTTCTGATAGGTCTGTAAGTTCCACAATTCTCTGAATGTTGCCTTTATCATCTCTTAGAATTCGTCCATAAGAATGTTCCCTTTCTGGTTTAAAGGAAAGTATAGCCATATCAAGATGGTTTTTCTTATAAAGTCCAATAAGATTAGAGAGTGTTTCAGCTGTCAAGAGGGGTACATCTCCATTCAATATCAATATATTTTTGCTATTTATTTGAGGTAAGGCAGAAAGTAAAGCATGGGCAGTTCCCTTAGGTTCATTTTGGAAAACAACATTTATGTCATATTTTGATAAATGCTCTTTTAATTTATTTAGTGTGGGATTAAGGACAACAAAAATATTTTCAGGATTTAAACTTTTTGCAGTCTCTATTACATAGTCTATTATGGGGATATCAAATATTTTATGAAGAACTTTTGGTAAAGTTGACTTAATTCTTGTTCCTAACCCTGCTGCTAAAATTACTATATCCACTACTTTTCACCTCTAATAATTTCAGGAGAGGCTATCCCTCCTGAAAGAATTATCTTAATCCCTTGCTGTACTGGTATATCTGTGTGAAATACGCAGTCGGGTTCAAAAAGCACAACCTCACCAAGATAAAGGTTATTTGTTGGTATATAAACAGCAAGAAGCTTTTTTTCATTATCTCCTTCTTTTAGGGTGCATATTTTTGTTTGAAAACCAAAGACGAAACTACCTTTTCTTGGATACTCTACTATGACAAACTTCTGAAAAGAAGTATTATTATCAGGAGAAAAAGCATCAATCAACTGTTTGAGAGACGAATAGAGACTTTTAAAAACAGGAATTTTTAAAAAGAGCAATTTTTCTATCTGGTCTAAGAGTTTTTTGCCAAAAACATTAGTTGATATTATTCCCACAACAAAGATAAGTATGATAGCTGTTAGAAATCCAAGCCCTGCAATATGCCTGCCAAAAATATAATCGTAAATTGGACCTAAAAGGCCATCAACAATTTTAAAGAGCTGTATGAAAATAAAGATACTTATTGCAACAGGTATAGTTACAATGAGTCCAGCGATGAATTTTCTTTTAAAGGTAAGTCTTATGGATGGCTCCATATTAAGCACTTACCTTAGTCATCGCCTCATCTGGTATATCAAAATTAGCATACACATTCTGAACATCGTCATGGTCCTCTAAGGCATCCATGAGTTTTAACATTTTTTCTGCATCTTCCCCTTCTATGGATATGTAGTTTTTAGGCAACATAGTTACTTCTGCAAGGGATATATTAATACTAGAAGCCTCAAGAGAAGCTTTGACATCCTTTAAATTCTCTGGAGACAAAAGGAGTTCATAATTATCTTCCTTAGGATCATTTTTTACATCCTCCACACCTGCATCAAGTGCAATTGACAGAAGCGTGTCTTCATCAATATTCTTTTTATCAACAAGGATATATCCCTTTTTTTCAAAAATCCAGGAAACGCAGCCAGACTCTCCAAGGCTTCCGCCATGCTTTGAGAGTAAATGCCTTATCTCTGATACAGTTCTGTTTTTGTTGTCAGTCATTGCTTCAATTAGAAGAGCTACTCCTCCTGGTCCATATCCTTCGTAGGTAACTTCTTCATAGGTTGTTCCCGCAAGTTCTCCAGTACCCTTCATTATTGCTCTTTTAATATTGTCATAAGGCATATTTACTTCTCTTGCCTTTTCAATAGCCACTCTAAGACGGGGATTTTTTTCAGGGTCACCTCCACCGAGACGAGCTGCAACGGAAATTTCTTTGACTAACTTTGTAAATATTTTACCTCTTTTCGCATCAACCTGAGCCTTTTTATGTTTGATTTGTGCCCATTTGGAATGACCTGCCACTTAAAACCTCCTAAGGGAAGGAATATTTTTAATATTAATAAGATTTTCCCTATTCTGTCAAATCCTTATCTTCTCTATCACCTTTAAAGCTTCTGAAAATAAAGAGTTTTTGAAATTATCGGTCATTAAGTCACTGATAAACATCTTTTTTTGCGCTTTTATAAAATCCTCCTGTTCTTCAATTAAACCTTTAAGAAATAGTTCTTTGATTAATTTTTCTGGGAGAGGTATTTCTATTAATCCATCCTTTGATAGTAGGAATTTTGAGAGGGAGGTACTTTCTGTAAGCTCAATAAAAATATTTTCCATTAGCTCTTTTTGAGCCATAAGGGCATCCTTTAGTTGGTAAAAGTTATTGCTCAATTCTTTCTCTAAAAAATGTCCATTCCATATAATTGGTAAATTTTCATTAAAACCTTTGCAATTTCTAAAGGCACCCTTTCTTTTCTCCCTGATTACTTTATCCTGATAAGATTCGGGAAAAGTAACGGAAAAAGGAATAATTTTGCATTGAAGAGGTTTTACTTTTCCATGTATTGAACATGGAGAATGTTTTAAATGTCTACATTTTTTAGAAAATCTGTTACCACCTATAAAATCGCCGAGAATATAATAATTTTTATATTTAAAGGTGATATCTTTCAGATAGCTTTCATGCAAGGAATCAAAGGGGTAGACTTTTTGAAAGCCAATTGTTATAGGGAAAAATCTATAGAGTTTTCCTATCTCTGAGAGAGTTATTATAGTTGCTCCTCCACAACAAAGGGAGGAGCATTCTATCTGGCATCTAAAATGAATTGCCTTTGTCAACTTCTATAAAGGGCCATTACTTCATCTCTTAAAACAACGGCTTCAATTTCTGGAGGAAAACCACATTCATTGAGAAATTTAATTATGTTCTCCCTCCCACCTTCTTGCCTGTCAACAAGAACAATAACCTTTTTAACAAAGAGGCCTGCTTCTTTCAGTCTTGTTATTGCCTGAATCGTAGATCTCCCGGTAGTAATAACATCATCAACTACAACAGCACTATCACCAGCTTTAACATTACCTTCAATCCATTGCATTGTGCCATGTTCCTTTGCCTTTTTTCTCACCACAAAGGCTTCAATAGGGTTACCCCTTAGATAGGATGTATAAGCTACGGCATTAGATATAGGATCTGCTCCGAGAGTTAGTCCACCTATGCCCTTGATATCTAAATCTTTAATCATGTCATAGATAATATTGCCAATTAGATACATTCCTTCAGGAGAGAGGGTTACTGTTTTGCAGTTGAAATAATAATTACTTAAACCACCAGAGGTAAGTCTAAAAATTGGAGTTTCAGAGTATTTGAATGCCTTATCATAAATTATTTTAACGAGTTTTTCTTTCATTGCCTTTTGGCTAAACCTTAAATATTTTATTTACAACTTTCTTAGAATCTTCTTCAATTTCTAAAAAAATATTTTTTTCAATTTGTTCAGAGACTATATTAATATAAAAGTCTGCAAAATTTTATTTATCTCTCCTTAATAACTTCTCTCCTGTTTTTCCGATTCGCATATTTCTTTTACTGTATCCTTAACGAGTTTTCCATCCTCCCAGACTTTCTCTGAGACCTTTCTGCATTTTGTATAAGGGTCTTTGTAGTAATAGTCACTTGTAGGTTCTGCTCTGTAATAACCTCTTCCATCTTCAGTTCTATACTCTACAGGTCGACCAGTTTGATAGGCTTCTCTTGAGCCCCTTGTAGAAATATCAGCTATAGTTGCACCAAATACAGCTCCTAAGCCAGCTCCAATAACTCCACCACGCCAGGGATTCTTCTTATCAAGAAGAGCACCTGCTACTCCACCTACAAGTGCACCAATACCTGCACCTTCATAATGTTGCTGGCTCAGTTGCCCGCAGGCAACAGTGAAAACCATTAAAAGAGTAATTAATAAAGCCAATGTTTTCATTTTTTACTCCTCCCTTATTTTTTCTATTTTACCATGAAAGACTCAAAAAATACTCTATTTCTTCCCTCCTGTTTTGCCTTGTAAAGAGCTATATCTGCACTTTGAATTAATCTATCAGGGGTTGTTAAATCTTCT
>FQKF010004907.1_pt1 | contig 10933 bp, 4 predicted proteins | sample 1504521 | NCBI WGS metagenome assembly FQKF01 (sample SAMEA4475357, study PRJEB15587) | soil metagenome | biome: Soil; feature: Field | place: India | collected 2015-03-11 | depth 0 m
GCGAGCGAGGGGGAGCCGCTGGATTGCGGGCAAAGTATGACAGGCGTGGAACGCAGCAGCGCCCCTCCTTCCGCGGAATGGGTGCCTGTGCAGGTTGCTCCCGCGCTCGCAGGGGATGGCTGCGCCGCACGGGGGCAGAGCATCGCTCTTCCCCTACGCGCGGCGCGCAATGACAGTAGGCGAGGGGGGATGGCTGCACCGGGCAGGGCATTGCAACGCGATGCGCCTACTCGACCCGCACTACAACAAGCGTCATATCATCGTGAACCATGCGCCCTTCGCTAAACGCTTGCACTGCCGCCAACAGGCGATCAAGCAGAGCTTCGGGCGGTAAATGGCCCCAGTGGCGCACCAATTGTTCGAGCCGGTCGAACCCGAACAATTCGCGTTGGGCATTCTGCGCTTCGACAATGCCATCGGTGTAGAAGACGACGGTATCGCCGGGAGCCAGCTCTAGCTCAATCTGATTGTAGCGGGTATCGCGCTGTACGCCTAACGGCAGTGCGCCAGCCGTTTCCAGAAACGTTATGCCGCCATCGGCATGGCGCAACAAGGGCGCTAACTGGCCGGCATTGGCCAAGGTCAACCGCAGCTCAATCGGGTCGATCAACGCATACCCCAACGCGACAAAGGCATTGCGCGGCACATCATCCACCAGCCAGCGATTGGTCTCGGCCAACACCAAGCGGGGCAACTCGTGATTGCGCGCCTCGGAGCGGGCCGTCGAACGGGCCACGGCCATCAGCATCGCCGCCGGCAATGACTTGCCGCTGACATCACCAACGATCACCCCGATGCGCGAACCGAGATCGATCACATCGTAGAAATCGCCGCCGGTCTCGCGGGCCGGCAAACAACGGGCAGCCAAGCTGAGACCGGGGCACGTCGGCAGTTCGCGCGGAAAGAGATTCGATTGAATCTGGCGGGCAATCGCCAGTTCTTGTTCGACTCGCGCCACCGATTCCTGATAGAGTTGCGCATTCTCGATTGCCAACGCCGCGTGATTGGCAAACGCTAACGCGACATCGAGATCACGCTCGCTAAGGGCATAGCGGCGATACGAATCGATATTGAGCACACCCAACACTCGCCCCTTGGCGATCAACGGCACGCCCAGCCACGTCAAAATGCGTTCACCAATATCACTAGGCGGCCAGATCGTGCCATCGGGCGGCGCAACCACCAACATTGGCCGGCGCTCGCGCAAGACCTGACCGGCGCCGCTGCCTTCGAGCGGCAAGATTTTCCCGAGCGGCATCTCTTCAGGCGGCCAACCGCTGGCAGCCACAATCCGTAACACTTGATCATCAATCAGCATGATCGTGGCCGTGTCGTAATTGATCACCTTGCGCAATTCGGCCAGTACGAGCTGCAATACCTCATCAGGGTCGAAACTCGAACTGAGCACGCGGGCCACCTCGCGCAGCGTCTCAGCCGTGCGCCGCTGCTCTTGCTCGGCAGCGAAGAGCAGCGCATTTTCGTAGGCGGTCGCGACCGAGGTCGTCACTGTCATCATCAATTCCAGCTCTTCCTCGGTGTATGATCGCGGCTCGCCAAAGCTATCAAACGAGATCGAGCCAAACACACGCTCGCGACTGATCAAGGGTACTACCACCAGTGACCGCAACCCCATTGCCCGCCAGCGGTCGCGCGAGATCGCAGCGCGCGGGTCGGTTTCGATATCGGCGATCACTTGCGGACGTCGCGCGGTGCAGAGCGCCTCAACCAACGGATTGTGACGCAAATCGATCGTCGCGCCGAGAATGCCGGTCGGTGGATATTCAGCCACGACTTCGCCAGTCTCATCGTCGTGAAATAGCACTAAGCCAGTATGATCGGCCCAAAAGAGCTGCACCAACTCGCGGGCAGCAATGTCGAGAATCGCCTGTTGGTCGAGACGAGCCGCGAGCAAACCGGCAATCCGGTTGACCAACGCCATGCGGGCCGCTTGCCGTTCAGCGGCGATCGCATGCGCCTGCGCCGCCTCAAAGAGCCGTGCATTCTCGCGCGCCTGCCGCTCGCGCTCTTCAAACAACTGCACCTTCTGCACAGCTAGACTAATCAAGCTGGCGATTTGGGCCAGAAAATCAATCGTGCCATCATCGTACTGATAAGGACGCTCATCTTGCAGCACGACCACGCCGATGGCCGCCTCGTGGTGAGCTAATATCGGCACCCCAACCCACGACCGCATCAGGTGGGCCGAACCAATCGGATGCGGCTTGATCCCCATCTTGTCAATCCACTGGCGATCAACGGTCAGATCGTGAAAGCACAGCGGCTGCCGGTTCGTCAGCAACCAATCGGTCAGCGAATCCGGCGGCGTCCGCCGGCCCATCAGTTCATCGCCAAACGGACGGTTATGCTCAACAAAGATGGCGTAGCGCACCAAACGCGAGTGCGGATCACAGAGGAGCAAATAAAAGACTGAGGCGGCGGTCAGATCAACCACGATCTGGCGGGCCTCATTCAGAATCCGGCTCAGATCATACGAGGCGGCCACCAGCTTACCAATCTGATTAATCGCCTGCAATTCAGCAATCTGGCGCGCCCGTTGCGCCAGCAAGGTAACATTCTGCACGTGCAAGGCTAATTGCGCCGCCACATTACCGAGAAATTCCATATCGCGCGGCGTAAAGGCATGCGGACGGTAGCTCTGCACGCTCACCATGCCAATGGCGCGCCCATCGCGATCGAGCAGCGGCCAGCCCATCCACGAACGCGCAGTGCGTTCGGCGCCGACAATAATGCTATCGACATCAGCCAACGTCTGGATCTCAACCGGTAGATCGCGCAAGAAGATCGGTTGGCGTTCGCGCAGAATCCGCGCTGTCAGCGAACGGGGCGGCGGCGGCTGGCTGATCCAATAGGTGTAGAGTTGGCCCTCATCAAGCGTAATGCCATCGCTAATCAAATGGCGTACTGGATCGTAAATCACCATTGAAAAGACATCGAACGTTAAGCATGATTGCAGATCAGCCGCCGTGCGTTGCAACAGATCGCGCGCGGTTTGGGTGGTTGAAGCCGCCAGACTAATTTCACGCATTGCGCGCAACTCGGCGATCTGGCGCTCACGCTCTTCGGTCAAGCGGCTATGCTCGACGAGGATCGCGATCTGATTTGCCACCGACTGGGCCAACACCAGCTCGTGCGGCGCGATTTCCCGCGGCGTAAAACCGAAAAAGCTTAAGGTACCCAACCCATGCCGGCCCACCACCAGCGGCAAGTTAATCGTCGATTCAAAGCGGGGAAAGAGATGGGGCGGAAACGTAGCCGGGTCGTACTGGGCATACCACTCACGGCTCACGATCCGCGGCTGCATCTGCGTGACCACCTCGCGTAGGGGGCTGATTTCAAGCGGAATTTGCCGGGTTTGCTCAATATATTCTTTACTAAATCCGCGCTGCGCGCGCAAGACCAAGAGCGTGCTGGTGGGGTCGAGCAAGCGCACATTGCCGGCCTCGAAATGCAAGGTACTCATCGCGATCGCTAGCGCCTGATCGAGCAACTCATCGAGCGAGCGCGGATCGACCAGCGTCGAAGCGAGTGCGCTCAGGGCAGCGAGTTCTTCGCGTCGCGCCGCCAGTTGCATCGCCAATTCACGGCTCAGCCGTTCTTGCTCTTCAACCAGCACTGCATTCTCAAGCGCCAATGCGATCACATTGGCAATCCGCTGCAACAGATCGAGCGTCTCGTGAGTGTAACGATTCGGCTGATAACTTTGCAGCGAGATAACCCCAACCACTGCTTCGCTAATCATCAGCGGCACGCCGATCCATGAACGCGAGAGTTTGGCGGAGTTGCCAAACGGTACCGGCGGCAAACTAGGATCGCGCTCAACCAACAGATCGCGGAAGAGCAATGGCTCGCGCCGGCGCACAATCAGGCCGGTCAAGTAGCCATATTCACGGTTTTCGAGAAACTCAATCTGGCCTTCGTCATACAAGAGCGCAGCTTTGAACAGTTCAGGCCGTTCATCGCAAAAGGCAAGGTAACAGGCATCAAAATCGAACACCTTGTGCAATTCACGCACGATCGTTTCAAAGATCACGCGCAACGACGGGCGGTTACGCGCAGCCAACCCTATCGCGTACAGAGCCGCCAAAATCTGTTGATCGCGCTCTTGCTGGCGGCGCAGCGCATCGCGCTGGCGTTCGAGATCGCCGATCAATTGGCGACGGCGTGCCGTGCGAGTCATTGGTCGTGAACCTGTGCTGTAGCTGTAAACGGTAGGCGGCAAACGATGGCCGGTTGATCATCGATAAACACGGTGACATCAGGTTCAGCGTAGGCGCTCCGCAGGTAGGCCAACCCAATCCAGCCATAGCGCGGCGAGCAGGCCGCACTGGTCAGATCGCCAATCTCTTTGCCATCGGCAACGACCTTTGCCGGCAGGGATTGGGGGGCTGCCAGCAATCGCACGCCGCGCAACTGTTTCGCAATCCGCCCGCGACTCTCCATACGCGCGATGATCTCTTGGCCGACGTAGCAACCCTTTTGAAAACTCACCGCCCGCCAGAGATCGGCTTCGAGCGGGATGTAGTCGAGCGTGATTTCGCGGCCAAAGCGCGGGTAGCCGTGTTCGACCCGCACAATCTCAAACGTATCCGCATCAAGGATGGTCGCACCTGCCGCTTGGCATGCCGCCAGCAGCGCCGCGGTATGCGCCGCTGGCGGGTAGAGGGTATAGCCATCGCCACCGAGCGGATCGCAGCGCGCCACTAACACCTGCGCGTCACTCCACTCGCCATTGGCAATGCCGTAGCGGGGCACTTCAACCGGCAAGCCCAACGCCTGCACAATCTGGCCGGCCTGCGGCCCATAGAGGCCAATCTGGCCCAACTCAGCGCCGGCATCGGCCACCGTCACCTGATCGTTAAAAAAGATATTCTTGCGCAGATGACGCAGTATCGGTGCCCCATGGCTAGGGCCGGTCTCTAACAGTAAGGCATCGGGCAGCGCATAAACGCGCAACAGATCAATCATCCGCCCGATCGGCGTGGTCAGCACGGTCAATGTGCCTTGACCGGCTTGCAATCGCTCGATATGGTTGGTCGAGAGACGATGCAACAACGAGGCCCGATCACGGCCCCGCATCCACAACCGGCCCCGGTCTGACTCATCAATAGCTACGGCGCCAGCATACACCGCCTCGTAGCCGGACATCACTGCCTCGTTCATCGCAGCTTTCTTGCAATCTGTATCATCGTTGAAAACAATCATCTCACTTCATTGTATCATGCATGGCTTACGATCGACTGACGCAACCGCAGCCGTAACGGCATCCCATAGCGCGGGCGTAAGGTAATGCCGGTCTGCAATGCGATCGGATGCTCAGGCACCGGCTCAAAACGCCAACGGTGGGCCAGCGTCGCCAACACCAACACCCCTTCCATCCACGCAAACGGCTCGCCGATACAGTTACGCAGCCCGCCACCAAACGGGAAGAAGGCGAATTTCGGGCGCGCGGCCCGCGCTTCCGGGGTGTGGCGCAACGGATCGCACCGGTAAGGGTCGGGGAAAAAGCGCGGATCGTGATGGATTAACCACGGGCTCATGAGAACGATCGTATCCGGCGCGACCCGTACCTCACCGATTATCACCGGTGCGATGGCGCGCCGCCCGATCAGCCATGCCGGCGGGTAGAGCCGCAGCGCCTCGGCAAACACCCACTCGGTGTAGCGTAGCGCTGGCAGATCGGCCACGGTTGGCAAGCGATCGCCAAGCACGGTGTCGAGTTCGGCTACCAATGCGGCAGCAATCGCAGGATGCTGCGCCAGCAGATACAAGGCCCATGCTAAAGCGTTGGCCGTCGTTTCGTGACCGGCGAGAAAGATGGTCAGCAGCTCATCGCGCAACTGGGTATCGGTCATGCGATAGCCATCGCCCTCGTGATCGACTGCCATCAGCAGCATTGAGAGCAGATCGCCGCGATCGACCGGGTTGGCGCGGCGTTCGGCAATGATCCGGTACATAATCGCATCGAGGCGGGCTTTAGCCGCTTGAAACCGGCGCACCGGCGGCAAGGGCAGGTGCATCAACCAGTCGGCGAGCGGTAGTACCGCCAGATCAAACATCGCCACTAGATCATGCATCGCGGCAAAGACATCGGCAGCGTCGGCTTCCGTCTCAGCGGAAAAGAGCGTCTCACCGACTACGCGCAGCGTAATCGCCTGCAGCTCACGGCTCATATCAAGCACAGCGCCATCAGATCAGCGCGCGCTGCGCGCTGCCGCCGCCGCCACCATCGCTGCGCCATAGGCCGCGATGCGTTGGCGATGAAAGGCCGGCTGGATCAACCGGCGCTGGCGGAGATGCACCTCACCCTCGCTGGTCAGCAAGCCTTCACCCAGCAACCGTTTCGCCCGCTCTAACACCCGGCCTTTGACAAAGGCACGATTGTACGTCACCAACACCTCGCGGATGAGGGTTGGATGATTGACCAGCAGCATGGCTTGCGGGCCGGCGCGAAACGGCGCCACATCGCCGCGCGTGGCGAGATCAGCCAGTAACGCGAGCGGATCGCGGCGGAGTTGCTCAAGAGTGCGGATAGCGCGTGGGGAAGGGAACCGGGCCATCATAACCTCCCGGTGCGAGTAATAGAACCTGCCAATGGGAGCGACTATGATACCATGCTTGCCAGCTCTTAACGTTATGCCGCAAAGCGTCAACCGTGCGTGAAATTTAGAACAACGTCATGTTATACTATACCCATCGGTAAAGCATCAATCAATAGTCGACGATGAACCGTTGGCGATGGGGGAATGCATGAGCGTGACAGGGCGTCTGGCAGGAAAGATTGCGCTAATTACCGGGGGGGCCGGCAACATTGGCAGTGATATGACTCGGCGGTTTTTGGCCGAGGGGGCAACCATCGTCATTAGTGGTCGCAACAGCGCCAAGCTCGCGGCGTTAGCCGACCGGCTGCGCGCTGAAGCGGGTGTGCCTGCAAAACGGATCGATCTCGAAGTGATGGACGGCGGCGATCCGGCGGCGGTGCGAGCCGGGATCGAGGCCATCGTTGGCCGGCATGGCCGGATCGACATTCTGGTCAACAATGCCGGCAGCGCCGGCGCGCAGCGGCGGTTAGCCGAGATTCCGCTCACAGCCGCCGATCTTGGCCCTGGCGCCGACGAGACGCTGCAAGAAAGCGTTGCGAATTTGCTGGGGATGGGATGGCATCTGATGCGGGTAGCTGCGCCACACATTCCGGCTGGCGGCGTGATCATCAACATTTCGACTATCTTTTCACGCGCCGAATACTACGGGCGCATCCCGTACGTCGCACCGAAAGCGGCGCTCAATACCTTGACCCAGATCGCAGCGCGCGAACTTGGCGCGCGCGGGATTCGGGTCAACACTATCCTCCCCGGCCCGATTGAGAGCGAACGGATCCGCACCGTCTTCCAACGCATGGATGAGCTCAAAGGGCGGCCAGAAGGCGATACGGCCAACCAGTTCTTTGCCACTATGCGGCTCCACCGGCCCGATGATCACGGCCAACTTGAACGCCGCTTCCCCACCATTGGCGATGTCACCGACGCTGCGGTCTTTCTGGCCAGCGATGAAGCTGCTGCCCTCACCGGTGAGACGATTGAAGTGACCCATGGCATGGAGCTGCCGGCCAGCAGCGAGACCAGCTTGCTGGCCCGCACCGACCTGCGCACGATTGATGCCAGCGGGCGCACGACGCTGATCTGTGCCGGCGATCAGATCGAAGAGGTGATGGCACTGACCGGAATGCTCCGCACTTGCGGCAGTGAAGTGATTATCGGCTTCCGCTCGGAAGCCGCGATTGAGCAGTTTGAGCAGGCGGTCAGCGAGAGCCGGCGCTTGGCTGGCGACGCCTTCACGCCGCCGATTGCCTTGCCGCTCGATCCGCGCGATCCAGCGACGATTGATGCCATCTTTGACTGGGCCGGCGAGAATACCGGCGGCATTCACGCGGCAGTAATCCTGCCCGCTGCCAGCCGCGAACCGGCCACGCAGGTGATCGAGGTTGATGACGGCAACGTAATGAACTTCCTCGCCAACGAAATTGTTGGTTCGATCGTGATTGCCAGCCGCTTGGCGCGCTACTGGCAAACGCAGCGCCTGACGCCGGGAGCGCGCGCGCGCGGCCCGCGGGTGATCTTCCTCTCGAATGGGGCGGAAGCGGGCGGCAACGCCTATGGTCGCATCCAATGCGCCGCAATCGAGCAATTGATCCGGGTGTGGCGGCACGAAGCGGCGCTCGACTACGAGCGGGCGGTCGCCAATGGCGAGCATGTCTTGCCGGCGGTGTGGGCCAACCAGATCGTGCGCTTCAATAACCGCAGCCTCGAAGGGCTTGAGTTCGCCTGCGCATGGACGGCCCAGTTGCTGCATAGCCAGCGCCAGATCAACGAGATCACGTTGACGATTCCCGCCAACATCAGCGCCACCACCGGCGCGCGCAGCGCCGCCGTCGGTTGGGCCGAGAGCTTGATCGGTCTGCATCTGGGCAAAGTGGCGTTGATTACCGGCGGCAGCGCCGGGATTGGCGGCCAGATCGGGCGGCTGTTGGCGCTGAGCGGGGCGCGGGTGATGCTGGCGGCGCGCGATCGCCACAAGCTCGAACAGATGCAGGCCACGATCCGGGCCGAGCTGGCCGAAGTCGGCTATACCGACGTGGAAGAGCGGGTGCAGATTGCACCCGGCTGCGATGTCAGCAGCGAAGAGCAGCTCGTCGATTTGGTTGAGCGCACACTGGCTGCCTTTGGCACAGTCGATTACCTGATCAACAATGCCGGTATCGCCGGCGTGGAAGAGATGGCAATCGATATGCCGGTCGAGGGCTGGCGCAATACCCTCTACGCCAACTTGATCAGCAACTATTCGCTGATGCGCAAGCTTGCCCCGCTGATGAAGAAGCAGGGCAGCGGCTACGTGCTCAACGTGTCGTCATACTTCGGCGGCGAGAAGGATGCCGCCATCCCCTACCCCAACCGCTCGGATTACGCCGTCTCGAAGGCCGGCCAACGGGCGATGGCCGAGGTCTTTGCCCGCTTCCTCGGCCCAGAGGTGCAGATCAACGCGATCGCGCCGGGGCCGGTCGAGGGGGATCGCTTGCGCGGCACTGGCGAGCGACCCGGCCTGTTTGCCCGGCGCGCGCGGCTGATTCTGGAAAACAAGCGGCTCAATGATCTGCACGCAGCCCTGATTACCGCCGCCCGCACCGATTCGCGCCCAATGCGCGAGTTGGTCGAGCTGCTCTTGCCGAACGATGTCGCGGCGCTCGAACACAACCCGGCTGCGCCGGCTGAGCTGCGCGAATTGGCCAAGCGCCTGCGCAGCGAGGGCGATCCGGCGGCTTCGTCGAGCAGTGCCTTGCTCAACCGCTCGATCGCGGCCAAGCTGCTGGCGCGCTTGGTCAATGGCGGTTATCAGTTGCCCGCCGACATCTTCGCCAATCTGCCGGCCCCGCCTGATCCCTTCTTCACCCGCGCCCAAATCGACCGTGAGGCGCGTAAGGTGCGCGACGGCGTGATGGGTATGCTCTACCTGCAACGGATGCCGACCGAGTTTGACGTGGCGATGGCGACGGTCTACTACCTCGCTGACCGTAACGTCAGCGGCGAGACCTTCCACCCGTCGGGCGGCCTGCGCTACGAGCGCACCCCTACCGGCGGCGAGCTGTTCGGATTGCCGGCCCCAGAACGGCTAGCCGAGCTGGTTGGCGCAACCGTGTACCTGATTGGCGAACACCTCACCGAGCACCTCAACCTGCTGGCCCGCGCCTATCTGGAACGGTACGGCGCGCGGCAGGTGGTGATGATCGTCGAGACCGAAGCCGGCGCCGAAACCATGCGCCATCTGTTGCACGATCACGTTGAAGCCGGCCGGTTGCCGATCATCGTCGCTGGCGATCAGATCGAAGCCGCGATCGATCAGGCGATTGCTACCTATGGCCGGCCGGGGCCAGTGGTCTGCACCCCCTTCCGCCCGCTGCCGACCGCGCCGCTGGTGGGCCGCAAAGACAGCGACTGGAGCACGGTGCTGAGCGAGGCCGATTTTGCCGAGTTGTGCGAGCACCAGCTCACCCACCACTTCCGGGTGGCGCGCAAGATCGCGCTCAGCGACGGGGCCAGTCTTGCGCTGGTGACGCCAGAAACGACTGCAACTTCGACCACCGAGCAATTCGCGTTGGCCAACTTCGTCAAAACCACGCTGCACGCCTTCACCGCCACCATCGGCGTCGAGAGCGAGCGCACGGCGCAGCGGATTTTGATCAATCAGGTCGATTTGACCCGGCGGGCGCGGGCCGAAGAGCCGCGCGATCCGCGCGAGCGCCAGCAAGAGCTGGAACGCTTTATCGAAGCGGTGTTGCTCGTCACGGCGCCGCTGCCGCCTGAAGCCGACACGCGCTACGCTGGACGGATCCACCGTGGCCGCGCGATTACGGTGTGAGCAGGCGACAATGACCGGATAACCTCCGAAAGAGAGAGACGTTGCAATGCAACGTCTCTCTCTGCTTTGATCGGTAAAAAACTCTTTGCACTTTTAATGGCTATGTATGGTATCTAGCGCGTATGCGTGCGACATTAACACCAAAAAGTGTTGACCGTTGCTAGTATCCATGCTAGAATAGGCGCGATTACCGCAGAATCCTGATCGCTGCCTTCAGGCGGGAGTAAAAGGAAGGATAGGTCATGGCGGATCCCGACAGCATCTTGCAGCTTGGCGTTGAGGCCGTGCGTAAAGGGGAAAAGGACGAAGCACGCAAGCTCTTCCGCCTGCTGACCCGTGAACATCCGGAGAATATTCAGGGGTGGCTCTGGCTGGCCGGCGTCGCAGAGGATCGGGAAGAGCGACAGGCCGCTCTCGAGCAAGTGTTGCGCCTTGATCCCAAGAATGACATGGCGCTGAAAGGGTTGCAGGCGTTGGGTGTTACCCCCAAACCCGCCGCAGCACC
>FQKF010156039.1_pt1 | contig 10926 bp, 7 predicted proteins | sample 1504521 | NCBI WGS metagenome assembly FQKF01 (sample SAMEA4475357, study PRJEB15587) | soil metagenome | biome: Soil; feature: Field | place: India | collected 2015-03-11 | depth 0 m
TATTAAATGATGGTGGTTTTTCAAAAGACACTGTATTTGATGCTTCTATGGGCGGTCAGGGAAATGACTGGGGAGCCTGGTCAGGAAATGGTGGCACAGCGAAAGTCGAAAATGGCGTATGTATTGTCAACCCCATTGCAGCCAGCGATGTTTGGCAAATGCAAATTGAGCAAAAAAACTTGGCCCTGGAAAATGGCAAATCATACACCATTAGTTTTAAAGCTTGGGCAGCCGCCAATCGCACCATTCAAATAACTCTCGAGGACCCTTCGAACGGTTATCGATTAATTGGTGTTACCGACGATGAAAATACTGTAATGGGCGATGATAATATCCATAACTCTAAATGGAATGTCGACATTACTACCGAACCTGCTGTTTATACCCTACATGTTACTGTCGACAGAATTGTTGACAATACAGTTGTTAAGTTTGCTTTCCTGCTTGCTCAAACCAACGATGAGGTATACCTTGACGATGTAATGTTTGTAGAAAGCAGTGGAACTAAGGTTAATAACGTTAATAATGCCTCGTTCAGTGTATTTCCAAATCCAGCTAAAAATGTTCTTTTTGTAGCAGGAAAAGCTGGTATGAAAGTTGAACTTTACAATATAGCTGGAAGTTTAGTAATGAGTAAAATTACCTCAACTGCAAATGAAAAAATGGATATTTCGACATTGCCAACTGGTTTGTATTTAATTAAAGTCGATAACCAGACTCAGAAATTAATTGTAAAGTAATTATTTAACTCATCCATTGAATTAAAAAGGCACTCCTGGTGAGTGCCTTTTTGTTTTTACAGCAATTGCATTATCATATCTTATTTTCTCATGAATTCAAATAATTGACAAAGTCAAATTATAAAAATATAAACCCAAATGTTTACTCAACAATAAGAATTAAAATAAACTAATTTTATTTTTGTCGGATAAAAATTTGAATGGGCACCCCTTTAAAATTAAAGTTTTCACGCAATTTATTTTCAAGGTATCTTTTATAAGGCTCTTTAATATACTGCGGAAGGTTTGCAAAAAAGACGAATGAAGGTGTAGGAGTAGCCAGTTGGGTTACATATTTAATCTTAATCATTTTCCCTTTTACCGATGGGGGTGGATATGCCTCAATGACAGGCAACATAATATCATTTAGCCGAGAAGTAGGAATACGCTGCCGTCGATTCTCGTAAACTTCTATAGCTGTCTCAAGTGCTTTGTGAATGCGCTGTTTGGTTAATGCCGAAATAAATAGAACAGGCACATCGTCGAAAGGAGCAATTTTACTGAGTATAAATTTTTTATACTGCTCAGTGGTATGGGTATCTTTTTCAACTAAATCCCATTTATTAACCAGTATAACTATGCCTTTCTTGTTTTGCTGACATAAGCGAAAAATATTTAAGTCCTGCGACTCAATACCAATGGTTGCATCAATTAACAATAAACAAACATCCGATTTTTCAATGGCTCTAATAGAGCGCATCACTGAATAAAACTCAATATTGTCTTTTATTTTGCTTTTTTTTCGTAATCCAGCAGTATCGACCAGGTAAAAATCGTAATTAAATTTATTATATCTGGTAAAGATCGAATCGCGTGTTGTACCAGCAATTGGAGTTACAATATTTCGCTCTTCGCCAAGTAAAGCATTTACCAGCGACGATTTGCCAACATTAGGCCGACCTACAACCGATATTTTTGGCAAATCATCTGGATCTTCAATTTTGTTTTTGGACAATTGGGAAACTACCAGATCAAGCAAGTCGCCCGTTCCGCTACCCGAAATAGATGATATGCAATATACATCGCCAAGCCCTAATTGATAAAATTCGTAAGCCTGATGAACTAACTCAATATTATCGGCTTTATTAGCAACCAGAATTGTTTTCTTTTTCGATTTACGTAATAATTCGGCTACAGCTTTGTCAAGGTCAGTAAGTCCCTGCATCACATCGACCATAAAAAGAACCAGATCAGCCTCGTCGAGGGCTAATTCTACCTGACGATTAATTTCGGTTTCAAAAATATCATCAGAATCGACCACATAACCACCTGTGTCAATAACCGAAAACTCAACTCCATTCCATTCGGCTTTGCCGTAATGTCTGTCGCGAGTGGTTCCGCTTGTTTCATCTACTATTGCATCGCGTGTACCTGTTAGTCGGTTAAATAAAGTCGATTTACCAACATTAGGCCGGCCTACAATAGCAACTATATTACTCATTATTAGATTTTTTAATTTTGGGCTGCAAAGATATGAAAATTATGGCAGCATGATTATAAAAAGGTAGGCATATTATTTCAACATATGCCTACCTCTGGTTCTATGCAGTGCAAAAATTGGCTTAAAATTTATTTAACTGATAGGTGCAATCACCTTTTTGAAAGAATGCCACAATCTGGCGTGCTGCAGCAAGACCAGCATTATTATTTGCTTCGTGGGTTTGTGCACCACATTTTTTGGGCGTAAAATAAAACCTGCCAGGGAATTTTTCAGCAATTAATGCTGCATTATCAGGAGCTACATCCGATACATACTGAAAATCTTTGCGAGATTCAAAAGCATTAATTAATCCATCTTCATTAATCACTTCTTTTCGTGCAGTATTAATTAAGCAGGCTCCCTGTGGCATTTTGGAAATTAACTCAAAGCCTATGCTTTTTTTAGTTTGCTCAGTAGCAGGAATATGTAAACTAACATACTGATTTTGAGCAAATAATTCATCAACATTCGATAATGGTTTAACACCATCGTTTTCCATTACCGATTTTTCAATATAAGGGTCAAATGCCGATATTTGCATACCAAAACCTCGGGCAATTTGAGCTACTAAACGGCCAATATTACCATAGCCGTATATACCAATGGTTTTTCCACGCAATTCAGTTCCCGTAGAGCCATCGAATTTGTTACGTATCTGATAAATAAGCATACCAAAAACCAACTCGGCCACGGCATTTGCATTTTGGCCAGGAGTATTCATTGCTACAATTTTTCGAGCGGTACAAGCATTTAAGTCGATATTATCGTAACCAGCTCCAGCTCTGACAACTATCTCGAGTTGATTGGCGGCATCAATAACTTCTTTATCAACAATATCGCTTCGTATGATTAAGGCATTAGCCTTTGCAACAGCTGAAAGCAATTCAGCTTTTGACGTATACTTTTCTAAGAGTTCAAATTGGAAACCTGCTTCGGTTACAATTTTTTTAATATTTTCCACAGCAGCCTTAGCAAAAGGTTTTTCTGTGGCAACAAGTACCGTCTTCATATAATATTAATTTAAATTCTGTTGCTTAATATAGTTTTATTTTTTTGCCTCAAATTCTTTCATGGCGTTGACCAGAGCTACTACACTTTCTTTGGGAAGAGCATTATATAACGATGCTCTAAAACCACCAACCGATCGATGTCCTTTAATTCCAACAATTCCTTTGCTTTTAGCAAAATCAAGGAATTCGTTTTCCAGTTCTTTGTACTCTTCGTTCATGACAAAACAAACATTCATAATAGAACGGTCCTCGACATCGCGAACTGGACAACGGAATAATTTATTACGGTCAATTTCATCGTACAGCATCTGGGCTTTTTCTACATTAATTTTATGAATAGTTTCAACTCCACCAAGAGATTTAAGCCATTTTAATGTTTGCAAACATGCAAAAATAGCAAAAACTGGAGGGGTATTATAAAGAGAATTATTTTCGATATGCGTACGGTAATCGAGCATTGTAGGAATAGGACGATTCACTTTACCTAAAATGTCGTTTTTAATTATAACAAAAGCTACTCCAGCAGGTCCGAGATTTTTTTGTGCTCCTCCATAAATAATAGCATATTTCGAAACGTCCATAGGACGACTTAGAATATCGGACGAAGCATCAGCACATAATGGCACTTTAACATCGAGATCGTATTTCAGTTCAGTGCCATAAATGGTATTATTGGTAGTAATATGAAAATAATCAACATCGTCGGGCACTGTATAATTTTTAGGAATATATGTGTAATTATCTGCTTTTGATGAAGCAACCTCAATTACTTCGCCAAAAAATTTGGCTTCTTTCATTGCTTTACTTGCCCATGCACCAGAATTAAGATAAGCAGCTTTTTTATTTAACAGGTTGTAAGGTACCATGGCAAATTGCAAACTAGCCCCTCCACCTAAAAATAATACTGAATAACCTTCAGGAATACTTAAAAGTTCTTTAAATAATTGCTGAGTTTCGCTCAAGATTGCTTCAAACTCTTTACTGCGATGCGAGATTTCTAAAATCGACATGCCTATACCATCTAAATCGAGCACTGCTTTTGAAGTTTGTTCAAGAGTGTATTCAGGCAGAACCGATGGCCCGGCATTAAAATTATGCTTTCTCATAAACTTAATTTAATTAAACAATGATTAAAAAATTGCAATTTAAGTGCCCAAAGGTAAAAATTTTAATTAGCATTTTGAATGACAGGAGTAGAAATTTTGTGATTTTTTTCACAATGTTTATCAACAACTATTTGTTGATTGCTAAAATATGGAATAAGTGATGTCTGATTTGGGGTAAATGAATATTCTAAAACATCATCCAGCTTATTTTTTCTTAATCGAGAGCGTTGGGCTGCTTTTTCAATATAGGTTAAAACGTCAGATTTTGCCAATTGCCATAAATCAAAGGATGCAATTGCACTGTCGCAAATAGTATAGAAATTATCAAAAGATAATAACTTTTCAACTAATGCGCCCGCAAAAACTGTATCTTCAAGGCTGAACCTATCTTTCCAGCCTGCACAAAAAATTACAACTGGACGCATTGTGCTATGCAAATGCGCAACTAACGAATCGATATTTAAAAAAGAACCAATAATAATCTCATGTGCCCCATTGGCCATGTGAATAGCCTGTGTTCCATTGGTTGTACTGTATACAATGGTTTTACCAGATACGTTGTCGGATGTAAAATTGAAAGGTGAGTTTCCAAAATCAGCAAAATCGCACTTTATTCCATCTCTTTCGGCGGCTACCAGATATCCATTTTGTTTATATTGCTTAGCTTCATCAACTGTTTGCACTGGTATAATACTTTTAACCCCATGAATAAATGCAGTGCATATGGCTGTGGTTGCCCTTAAAATATCTACAATAACAACATTGGCTTCAGTATTATGAAACCTATGATATACAGCTGGCGAAAAACAAACTTCAACTGGTAATTTTTGAATCATTTCGCTTATTTAATCGAATTTACATTAATAAAGCGAAGTTAGAAAATAAAAATCTATCGTACGAAATATTGTTATGCTTTTTTATACACCAGCCTTAATAAAGGGTGTTTGTACTACCTTTGCCTTCAATAATTTACTACGTACTTCTACGTATATTTCGGTATTAAGTATACTATAATCCGATTTTACATAGCCTAACCCAATACCTTCTTTAAGAATGGGAGAAATGCTACCACTGGTTACAATACCAATAACCTCACCGTATTGATTTTTAATAGGATAATTATGTCGAGGAATGCCTTTGTCAATCATTCGAAAACCAATCAATCTTCGTTGAACCCCTTCTTTTTGTTGTGTATATAAATATTCTTTATCGATAAAATTTTTGTATTCTGTAAATTTGGTAATCCAATCTAACCCTGCTTCAATAGGCGAGGTAGTATCGTCAATATCGTTACCATATAAACAGTATCCCATTTCAAGACGAAGCGTATCGCGAGCTCCCAAACCAATTGGCTTAATGCCATATTCTTTCCCTGCATCAAATATTTTAGCCCATATTTCTTCAGCAAATGAAGGATGAAAATAAATTTCAAAACCTCCAGCACCTGTATAGCCGGTATTTGAAATAATAACATTTTTTACACCGGCAAATTCACCCACAATAAATGTATAATACTTTAATTTTTTTAAATCAATATTTGTAAGCTTTTGAAGCACATCAGTAGATGCAGGACCCTGTATGGCTAATTGTGCTGTTTCGTCCGACTTATTTTCAAGAATGGCTTGAAAAGTATTTTGCGAATTAAGCCATTGCCAATCTTTATCGATATTTGCAGCGTTAACTACCAATAAGTATAATTCTTCATTAAATCGATAAACCAGTATATCGTCAACAATTCCGCCTTTTCCATTGGGCATACACGAGTATTGTACCTTTCCATCGTAAAGCTTCGAAACATCATTGGATGTAACCCATTGTAAAAATGGTAATGCATTGGGCCCTTTTACCCAAATTTCTCCCATATGCGATACATCGAAAACACCAACATGCTGCCGAACTGTAATATGTTCATCGGTTATACCACTATATTCAATGGGCATATAATATCCAGCAAAGGGCATAATTTTAGCCTGTAATGATTGGTGTATCGAATAAAAAGGTGTGTATTTCAAATTTTCCATAATCATAAATTAAAAACACAAAGATAGACATTTAATTAATGGCCGATATGTATCATAAATAAACCATACTAATAATTATGAACAACGACATTTTAAATAAACCTAAGAAAAACATCATTTTGTAGATATTTCTTCGATAAATAACCTGTTAATAATTTTATAACAAGCTATTTTAATTATAAAAAAATGTAAATTAGCTTAAAAAAAGTAATAACTAACCTAAAAACACAATTCCATGAAAAAAAAATTAATTCTAGCTGCTTTTTATATAATGTCTTTTAGTTCATTATTCGCGGAAGACTATTCTGTACGCTTTGGATTTATTGGAAACAGTATAACCATTGGAACAGGATTATCAAATCCTGAAATTGAGTGTTATCCATCGCAAATTGGATTATTACTTAAAGAAAAATACGGTGACACCTGCCAGATTGCCAATTTTGCCGTATCGGGTCGAACCATGTTAAAGAAAGGTGATTTTCCCATATGGAATGAGGTTTCGTTCCAGAAGGCACTGAATTATGCGCCTGATATTTGTTTCATTATGCTAGGAACCAACGATTCAAAACCTCAAAACTGGGACATTTATGGGCACGAATTTGCAAAAGATTATCAATCGATGATTGATACCTTTTTAAAACGAAATCCTTCAACTAAGTTTATAATGTGTTTACCACCTCCTGCATTTGCTGTTCAATGGGGAATACGCGATAATATTATTAAAAATTCCATTATTCCAATAATCGATTCACTTGCAAAAGTCAATCATGCTTTAGTAATTGACTTTTATAACACGCTTCTCGATAGTTCATATCTTTTTCCTGATGCTATTCATCCCGATGCCAGAGGTGCAAAGGTTATGGCAAAAATAGCAGCTGATGAAATTATAAAATCTGATATCATTCATCAAATTGATTCAGGATATACTTTTGTAACCAGCTTTGAATCAATACCTTCAGGCGATTTACGTGCAGGCGATACCCTTACATTAAGCTGGACAACCATCAGAGCGAATCAAGTATTTCTGAACGGTCAGGAAGTCGAAAAAAATGGCAGTATAAAACTCACACCAAAAGACAATACCACATATGTATTGTTTGCCAGTGGTAACAAGAACAACGACTCACTTATAATTAACCAGAAAGTTTATTGGCCTATTCTAAGCAAAATATTATTTTTTGTCGATAAATCCCCTATACGCCATAGCGATACTGTTACTCTTACTGCTCGTTATTATGACCAGAAGAAAAAACTCATGAAAGACACCGTAATCGACGTGCAATGGACATTGCCTATGGGAGGTGGACGTTTAATTGATAAATCAGCCAATCAAATTAAATTTATTGCCGATAGTGTTGGAAAAATTTTAATTCGATGTCAGTTCGATACTGTTTTTTATGAAACAAAATTGAGTGTAGCTCCCGGCACCAATGTGATCTCTGGAAAATTCGTTAATATTCAAATTTATCCTAATCCTGCTAATAATCAAATTTTTATTCAACTACCCCAAAATACCTCAGATGCATTAAATATTCAGATATTCAATTTAAAAGGACAGTTGTTGTATTCATCGATATATCGATTAAACAATGCAAATTCGTTTTCAATTCAATTACCTACGTTAATCTCAGGTAATTATATTTTAAATATTTCATCCAGAATAATGAATTATCAACAAAAAATAACCATAAAATAACAACATTAAATTATTTGAATAAATATCACCACTGTTAACAGACATAACACGAAAATAAGTTGGCACTGTAATCGGTGGTGACATTTTAAATATAAATATATACTGGTTGGTTTTCTTATAATCGCTTTTTCAAAATAATTTAAAAGGTCTGGTATTAAGAATTTTTTGACGATAGGGTCAAAAAAACACACAACAAAAAATTTTGTAAATTTAACTTAACCTACAACCAGAGAACATACACATAAATATAAAAAGGCTGTTGAAAAAATCAACAGCCTTTATTTTCAGGTATTTAAAATATTTTTTAATAAAACTTAGCGCGCATATCTTTTATATTAGCTAATTTTTTGAGAACATTTACAGGTTCGTAGTTAGCTCTATTCATATAAAAGTTCTCCAGGCGGGTTATAACCATATCTTTATTTACTTCTTGTGTTTCTTCAGCAATCACTTCAATGGCATAAACTCCATTATTGCCTTTTAATGGTGCAGTAATTTTATTTAATTTACTAACAGTGGCAGCTGCAATGATTCCTGGCTCAAAACCTGCAGTAGGTATTGCATAAGATGCAAAAGTCATATTGAATACAGAATCAATAGTAGTATTTTCTTTCTGAGCTAGCTGAGCAAGGTTTGAAACCCCATTCAAATCTTTTTCTAATTTCTCCATTAACTGTTCTGCTTTTTTCTCCTTACGAACCAGCATAATTAGTTGATCTTTTACCTGTTCAACTGGTGCAATTCCTTTTTCACGTACTGCAGCCAAACGTGCCACAATGAATTTATCGCCCAGTTCAAGTACTCCTGAAATGGTATTTGGTTTTGCGCTGAATGCCCAACGGACTAGTTCACGTGAATTAGGAATTCCGGGTACTTCACGCATATTTTCGGTAAGGTAGGTAGCCTTTAATGGAGTAATATTCTGCTTTTTGAGCGCTTCTACAAATTTATCGCCTGTGTTATTAGTACCGGCAAACGCACTTGCACGCTGGTATATTGCCTGTTGTGTTGCATTGCTGGCTTCAACCTTACGCTCAAGAATAGCAACCTGAACTTTTTTTACATCTTTGCCTTTGTCAGTAACTTCGACAATATGTATACCAAACTGTGTTTCGACAATTTGAGGTTCTCCTTTTTTTCCATTAAAACAGGCATCACTGAATGGCTTAACCATTTGTCCTTCTTTAAACCAGCCCAAATCACCACCCTGTTTTGCCGATCCGTCGGCTGAAAAATTCTGTGCTAATTCTTCAAATTTAGCACCTTTTTTCAGTAATTTCAATAAACTATCGGCCTTTGCCTTAGCTTTATCATAAGCTTCTTTGGTATTAGCCTCAGGACGGATTAAAATATGGCGTGCTCTTACAGAATCGGGCATATTTTTAACATCAACTAAACGAGCCATTATAAAAGCATCGTTAGCAAAATATGGACCTATATAGTCTCCTATTTTACCATTATAAAGAAGTTTAACTGAATCAGGAAGTTCATCCTGTTTTAAATATTTTTCATTAAATGATACATCCGAATTCAGGTTGACAAATTGTTTTATATCGTCGGTTTTAATAAATTCTTCTTTATTTTGTTCCATCCAGCTTTGAGCAGCTTCAAAATCTTCTTTCGAGGGAACAATATCGAAACTAATGTATTCAATGTCGCGCGATGCCTCCTGTTCAAATTCTTGTGCATGTTCTTTTAAGTATTTTTTTAATTCCGACATTTTCACCGGAATCGTTGAATCAGGAATAGAGCTATATTTTAATGAAATAAAATTAAAGGCAACTTTACGGGAATTATCATTAATTTCTTTTTCAATTTGACGAGAAGTTACATATAAACCTTTTTTAATCAGATTCATGTATTTGGTCTGGTAGCGTTCTTTAATAATCTGATTTTCAATAAATATCCAATAATTCTTGCGGGCTGCATCGGTCTCTCTTTCTAATGATTTAATAAATTGAATCACTGAAGCGCGGTTAAAAGTTTGTGTTTCAGGATCGGTAAATAACTGTCGGATATACGGATGTGGATTGGCACCCTGTACCATATCAAATACTTCCTTTGCACTTACTGCAAGACCTAACGCTCTGTATTCATCACCCAGCACATATTCATCGACCAATTGCTGCCATGATTGTTCACGAATATTATTGATAAGATCTTCATTCAATGTATTTTCGCGAGTATTGAACTTATAAACTTCAGTAAGTTGATTCACAATTTGATCAAACTCTTGATACTGAATCTTCTTACCCGATATTTCAGCGATTTGAAAACGATCGCTACTTAATACTGACTTGCCACTGCCCAAAAAATCACTTAATACAAAAGCTAATAAGGCTAAACCAATAATAATGGAAACTAATATTCCCATTCTGCTACGTATTCTCTCAAGTACTGCCATCGGCTTATTTATTTTTAAAGTTCTTAATTAATTTTCATTTTTTGAGCCACGAATATAAGAATTATAACTTGATTAAAAATAAATTTCGGTAGAAAATTTTGTTCATCTTTCTAAAATTGTATTCCAACTCTTATTTCTTTTTGATAGAAACAGAAATGTTAGTCTAAAGCTGTATACCTCAATATCAGACTGTTATTATTGGACTCTTTTCTAACATGAATAATCATTGCGAAATATTTTTTTCGTTATGTTATACATAAAAAGTATGCTTATATTGACCAGTAAATTTAGAAATAGAGAAGAACGTAAAACTATAAATCGGTCTACGTTAATTCATAAAAAAAAAATACAGGCCCTGTTATGTAAACAAGGCCTGTATAAAGTAGTTTTTATATATTTATGCTCCCCCTCCAGGACTTGAACCTGGGAC
>FQKF010028531.1_pt1 | contig 10920 bp, 5 predicted proteins | sample 1504521 | NCBI WGS metagenome assembly FQKF01 (sample SAMEA4475357, study PRJEB15587) | soil metagenome | biome: Soil; feature: Field | place: India | collected 2015-03-11 | depth 0 m
TTCGCCGTGAACTGGGCGAAGACGATGATGTTGATGATCCCATCGATGAGTTGAAGCGCAAGATCGCCCAACTCGACGCTCCTGACTACGTCAAAGATCAGGCGATGCACGAGCTCAAGCGTCTGGCGCAACAGGGGATGAATAGCCCAGAAGCAGGCGTTATCCGCACCTACCTCGACTGGATTCTGAACCTGCCCTGGGCAGAGGAGGAACTGCCTGAGATCAGCATCCATGAGGCGCAGAAGGTGCTCGATGAGGATCACTACGGGCTCGAGAAGGTTAAGGAGCGCATTCTGGAGTACCTGGCGGTGCGGAAACTGGCGGGCAATCGGATGCGTTCACCTATCCTGTGCTTCGTGGGACCGCCCGGCGTCGGTAAGACCTCGCTTGGGCGCTCGATTGCCCGCGCGCTGGGACGCAAGTTCGTGCGCACCAGTCTTGGCGGCATTCGCGATGAAGCCGAGATTCGCGGTCACCGCCGCACCTACATTGGCGCGCTGCCGGGGCGGATCATCCAGGGCATGAAAACGGCAAAGTCGCGCTACCCGGTGTATGTGCTCGACGAGATCGATAAAGTCGGGCAGGACTTCCGCGGCGATCCGACCTCGGCGCTGCTGGAAGTGCTCGACCCTGAGCAGAATAATGCGTTCTCCGATCACTACCTGGAGATTCCGTTCGACCTCTCGCAGGTGGTGTTCATCGCAACCGCCAACCAACTCGACACGATTCCGAACCCGCTCCGCGACCGCATGGAAATCATCGAGATCGGCGGATACACGGAGGACGAAAAACTGGGCATTGCGCAGGGCTTCCTGGTGCGCAAGCAGCGCGAGTTCCACGGACTGACGCCGGAACAATTGATCATTACCGACGCTGCTGTCATTAAGCTGGTGCGTGAATATACCCGCGAAGCAGGCGTGCGCAATCTGGAGCGTGAGATCGCCAGCCTGTGCCGCAAGACGGCGCGCAAGGTGGCGGCTGCCAGCGATGGCGAACCGGTGGAGTTCCCGATTGTTATTGATGCGCCGGATATTTCCGACTATCTGGGTCCAGAGCGATACACCTTCGGTCTGGCGGAGGAGAAGGACGAGGTTGGCGTCGCAACCGGCGTCACCTGGTCGCCAACCGGCGGAGACGTCCTCTCAATCGAGGTGCTGCCGGTGCGTGGCAAGGGCGGTCTCCAACTCACTGGTCAACTGGGCGAAGTGATGAAGGAGAGCGCACAGGCGGCGATGAGTTATGCCCGGTTCCGCGCCGAACAACTCGGCGTCGATCCAGGGTACTTCGATGAGCACAACATTCATATCCACGTCCCGGAGGGCGCGGTGCCGAAGGATGGTCCGTCGGCTGGCATTACGCTGACGACGGCGCTGATTTCGGCAGTGACCGGCAAGCCGGTGCGGCGCGATGTGGCGATGACCGGCGAGATCACGCTGCGCGGCAAAGTGCTGCCGATTGGCGGATTGAAAGAAAAGACGCTGGCGGCGCATCGTGCAGGCATTCGCACCTTCATTCTGCCGAAGGATAATGCGAAAGATATTGCCGAATTGCCCAAAAAGGTGCGTGAGGAGTTGCAACTGATCCCGGTCTCGTCGATGGATGAGGTGCTGAAGATCGCCCTGACGCACTAGAGCGCCGCTATGGATCGGACGCAACCTGATTGCGCCCTCTGGTTTTGGCAGTATAGAGGGCGCGATCAGCGCACTGGATCATGGCTTCCAGACGATCATCCACGCTGATCCGATCGGCTGCCGCGCATCCGATGCTGATCGTCACCTGGATGGGGGCATCCTGAAACATGACGGGATGGGCTTCGATCGCGGCACGCAGCCGCTCGGCGACGTGCAAGGCGCCTGCCAGATGTGTTTCTGGCAGTAAGGCGATAAACTCCTCGCCGCCAAATCGCGCCAGGATGTCGGCATCACGCAGTTCGCGCCGCATACGTTCCGCAATGCTGCGCAACACCACATCCCCCGCGCCATGCCCATAGGTGTCGTTGATCGCCTTGAAGTGATCAACATCGATGACCAGCAGCGCCATGGCATGGTGATAGCGCCGCGCCCGTTCCAGTTCGCGCGGCGCCAGGGTAAAGAAGTGGTGGCGGTTGAACAGTCCAGTCAGATGATCCGTCGTCGCCAGTCGCCGGGTTTCAGTAAACAACCGGGCATTGGCGATCGCAATCCCGGTCTGACGACCGACAATGTCCAGTATCGCGCTGTCGCGCTCGGTGAAACGTCGCTGGTCGCGCAAACAGTAGACGACCAGGATTCCCATCATCTGATCGTTTGCCGTGATTGGCGTTCCCGCAGCGGAACAGATGCGATAACCAGACACATCAGGCTCAACGAGCACAATGTTATGCCTGATAATACTCTGTCGCGTCTCAACCGCCTGCCACATCGGACCAACGCCCTGCTGGAGCGCCATTAATGGATCAGGCATGTTGAACGTGTGAACATCCGTCAATGTGCGATGATCGGCTGAAAGCAAGCCAAGCGCCACGGCATCGGCGCCAACCAACTCCATCGCCAGACGCGCAACCGTCGCCAGAATGACGTCGATGTCGAGCGCACTGCTGATGGCGCGCATCAAATCACCCAGACGTCGTTCCCGCTCCAGGGCATCGTTGGTTCGAGCGTACAGCTGCGCATTGTGCAGCGCCAGCGACACGCTCGACGCCAGCGTCGCCAACCGCCGTGCATGCTCCAGGCGATACGCATATGGCGTAAAACTGTCGACGCAAATGAAGGCGACCGCCTGCTGACGCACAATCACCGGCGCCCCTAACCAGGAACGAATCGGCAATGCCTGCGCCACATGCACCCATGCTGGATTGTTGAGCGTTTCGCCGATAATCCAGGGTTGCCCGGTTTCAAGCAGGCGTTGCAGCGTCGGCGTGCGCGAGATGTCGAACAGAACGTGGCGGATTGCATGCCCGGCATCATCGCTCAACCCTTCGTAGCCATGCACTCGAACGATGCGCGCCTGCATGCCCTCGACCAGCATGACCGACGCGCCGTCACAGGGCATCAGCGCAACAATCTGATCGAGCACGTGGTCGAGCACCTGGTCGAAATCCAGCAGGGCGCTCAGCGTCGCCGACGCCTGACGCAGCACCTCGGCGGCGCGCTGTTCTTCACGCACCGACTCGAACAGGCGCGCACGTTCGATTGCCACGCTGAACTGATTGGCGATAGCGGCAAACATGCGCAACTCAATGACACTGAATGGCTGGATCGACGGGAGGACCAGATTCAAAATAGCCAGCGGACGATCACGACTATAGATCGGCACGCTGATATGGCGTGCGAGTTCCTGATCGGCTGTCGCCAGATGCGCCAGACGCGGGCAGACAATCGGATGCGCCGCTGCCGGAAACGTATAGTCGAGCAACCGTTGCAGACATTCACAGGGATCGCCGGGCGCGCGCGGCGTGAGATCGATGCGCAATTCACGGGCGCCATCATGCGCCAGGAGACGCGCAAAATCCGCCCCCTCCACACCCCACAGCCACGCCGCGCGCGCCCCCAATTCCTGCACCAGCGCCTGCACCCCTGCCTGCAACTGGCGTTGCGGCTCAACGATGCGATTGAGCGCCTCCAGGACGCTTTTCATCACTTTGAGTTCACGCTGTGCGCGTTCGCGGGATGTAATATCACGGAACAGCCAGATCCGCCCCTCGAGACGCTCATCGATACGCAACCCGCGCGTATAGCGTTCGATGATTCGCCCATCGTGCAATGTCAACCAGTCGATCGCTTCGCGATCAGGAAACGCATACAACTCTTCAATCCGGCTGAGAAATTGTTCCGGGTCAATCACCTGATGCGCCAGATTCTGAATGTTGTCATGCGCCGTGATCGTCTCTATCCATCCCGGCGTCAATCGCCAGACTTCCTCGAACTGCCGGTTGAGCAGGAGGATATGTCCTGCACCATCAGTCACCAGTGTCGCTTCGGAAGTGGACTCAAAGAAGGCGCGCAAAAGTGTAATTGATTGTTCATATGGTGCGAGGAACGACATATCGGTTGGTATATGCAGCGATCAGAATCGAGCCAGCAAGGGCGGTGATCTTATCTCTGGAAAGGTGCGCGCACAGGCTATGACCATCATACACCACGAGAGTGGCGTTCAGGATACAGGTAATGTCAGATAAAAGGTGCTCCCTTCACCTTCCACACTGGTTGCCCATATGCGTCCACCATGACCTTCGACCAGATGCTTGGCGATTGCCAATCCCAATCCGGTGCCGCCAGCATTGCGCGTACGAGCGCGATCCACTTTGTAGAAGCGTTCAAAGATTCGTGAGAGATCGCTTGCGGGGATGCCAATACCGGTATCGGCAATCGACAGCAGCAGCCATTGTCCTGGCGGATGCGTCGCCGGCATGCCAGGCGGCGCAAAGACGCCTTCCCCAACCGTAATCACTGCGCCAGTAATCGTGACCCGCCCATTCTCGGGCGTGAATTTCGAGGCGTTATGGAGCAGGTTCAGGAGCACCTGACCGACGCGGTGCTCATCGATCAACGCCTGCGGCAGATGATCAGGCACATAGGACGTGACCTGGAGATTCTTCCGTTCGAGTTGTGGGCGTATGCGCTCAATGGTGCGTTCAATCAGCGGCGCGATCAGCGTTGGCACTAACTGGAGCGCCACCCTGCCCGACTCAATCTGCGACAGTTCGTGCAGTTCCTCCACCAACTGGGTAATCGCATCGACTTCCTGGGCAATCTGGCTGAGCATGCGCTGCGCCACCGGCGCTGGAGGCTCAGATTGCAACGTCTCAACCAGCAGCTTGATCGATGCCAGCGGAGTGCGGAGTTCATGAGAGACATTCGCAACCAGATCGCGCCGCGACCGCTCAAGCTGGCTCAACTGCGTCACATCGCGCACCAGCAGGAGCGCGCCCTTCGTTCCGTGATTGAGTGGAACCGCCCGTAATCGCAGCATCCGCTGCCGACCCAGCGGTTGAAGGATGCTTTCGCGGGATTCGGCGGACGTGATGGCCTCTTCGACCATGGCGTCCACCTGATAATCGCGCGCGATCGTAATCAGCCCCTGTCCGACGCTCCCTATCTGTTTGAGGTTCAACAATTCCGCTGCCTGCGCATTAAGATACCGCACGCGGCGATCAGCGTCGACCAGCACCAACCCATCGTCAAACGCAGCGGCAGCAGCGTGAAAGAGCGGAGAAATGGCATCAGGCGAAGATTCGGGCGGCGCTGGCGGTTGTTGAACACGAGACCCTCGGCGCCATCCCCAGACAAGGGATAGTGCAAGCGCCAGCAGGAGCGTGGCAATGATCCATTCCATCACAGCGCTCACGCCGGTCGGCGCCGGATATCAGTTTGGCGCTTCAAAGCGATAGCCGATGCCGCGCACCGTATGAATGTAGATCGGCCTGCTTGGATCGGGTTCGACCTTCTCGCGCAACCAGCGAATATGCACATCAACCGTTCGGCTATCGCCGAGAAAATCGTATCCCCACACCCGCTCGAGCAGCATATCGCGCGACAGCGCCATGCCGCGATTGCGCATCAGGCATGCCAGCAGATCGAACTCTTTCTGGGACAGATTCAACTCCATCTCATCGCGCCAGGCGCGCCGCGAACCGGTATCGACCCGGAGCGATCCGGCGTCGAGCACTTCGCGCATCACGCTGACCCGGCGTTCTGATCGGCGCATAATGGCGCGCACCCGCGCCAGCAACTCGCCAAGGCTGAACGGTTTGGCAACATAATCATCGGCGCCCAATTCAAGGCCCGCAATCCGATCGATTTCGTCCTGCCGCGCCGTCAGGATCAGAATCGGCACCTCGCTCTCCTGGCGCAGGATGCGACAGACCGAAAATCCATCCAGACGCGGCAACATGACATCGAGGATGATCATATCGGGTTGATCCCGCCGCGCCCGTTCGAGCCCGACCACGCCATCAGCGGCATTAATGACCGCATATCCCTCGCGCTCCAGATTGTACCGCAGCGTTTCCGACAGCGTCGGGTCGTCTTCTACCAGCAGAATAGTGGACATATGCATGTCAGCGCTCACAGTTCCGATAGATCAGGCGGTGTCGGCAGAGCAACGACCTGGTTGCTCATGCGCATCCGACACGCAATGTTCTCATTCCTGTGGACTGGCGCTGTCCACGGCGCGCCCAACACCATCGCTGGCGCGACAGACATACATCGTCGCGGTCCGACCAGTCGCCGTATAGTATGCCTGCACCAGATCGCGGCTGAATGACTCCACGGCGCTTCGTTCAACCAGGCTCACGGTACACCCGCCAAATCCGGCGCCGGTCAGACGTGATCCGTAACAACCTGGCAGACGCTGCGCAGTTGCAACCAGATGATCGATTTCTGGCAGGCTGACCTGATAATCGTCGCGCAGGCTGGCGTGCGACTCGTTCATCAGTTGACCGAACGCCGCCACATCACCGCGTTCGAGCGCCGCTACGCTCTGAAGTGTGCGGCGATTCTCACTCACGACATGCCGCGCGCGCGAACGGATCGGTTCCGGGAGATCGTTGGAATGCGCTGCGAGTTGGTCTTCACTGAGATCACGCAAGGCATGAATGCCAGGATGCCATTGCTGGAGCAACCGAACCGCCGCATCACACTCCTGGCGTCGCTGGTTGTACGCCGACGCCGCAAGCGCGCGCGGGATATGGCTATCGCATACGACGACTGCGACGGACGGCGGCAGCGGGACAGCGCGACGGGTCAGGTCGCGGCAATCGATCAGCAGCGCGTGGTCGATGCGACCAAAGACTGCGATCAACTGATCCATGATGCCACATTGAACGCCGACGAAGGTATTCTCGGCGCCCTGCGCCAGTAATGCAAGTTCTTCGCCAGGGATCGTCAGTTGATTGAGCTCCTGAAACGCATACCCGACGGCGACTTCGAGCGCGGCTGATGACGACAGCCCGGAACCGCGCGGGACATCGCTGGCGATCAGGAGGTCAGCGCCCGAAAGCGCATACCCGGCCATCTGCAATCCCAGCGCCATGCCACGAATATAGTTGTGCCAGGGACGATTGCTGCGTTCGACCTGGTCAATCGAGAACGCATCCTCTTCGTCGAGGTCGGAAGATAGAACCCGTACTATCCGATCATTGCGTGACCGCGCTGCGACGTATGTTGCGCGATCAAGAGCGACCGGAAAGACAAACCCATCGTTGTAGTCGGTGTGTTCGCCGATCAGATTCACCCGCCCTGGCGCGCGAACGATGAGCTGAGGAGGGATGCCATAGCTTATTTGAAAGCGTTCGCGCAACGATCCGACATCAAGCATACATGGCCCGTCGGTGTTCAGATGACTGGTCGTCTGGCTCCGCCTCAGACATTATACCATGCAGGGATGATCCATTCGTCAAGCGCGCCATCTGGATCGTTCTATTCTATGGACGTGATCGCACGTCTGCTGGCGTGACTTTTCCGCCGGGTTAGCGGTTTCTTTCGAGAACTATCGCTCCATGGGAGCGCTCACCCGCGTGCTGTGCTATGATGACCATGATCGAACAGTGTATCGAGGGTGATGGACAACGTTCTGTCAGGTAGAAGGAGTGTCTCATGCGTCTGGCGATGCGGTTCTGCCAGGTATGTTGCTGGACAGCGATCTCTGTAGCGCTAGCCCTGTGCTCATTTACAGCACACGCTCAGAATCCTGAGCCGCAGCCGTCATCTGTGGCAGACGCCAACATTATTCCGCTTGCCCGTCTGGGGGCGACCGATCAGAGCCTGAGCGGCGTGTTCGATGGAACACGCTATCTTTTCAGTACGCCTGCGAACTGGAAACTCGAGTCGGGCGCGCAGGTGCAACTGGACATGACCGTTTTTCTCCCCCGCAGCGATGCGCAACAGCGACTTGGGGGCTTTCTGGAAGTGCGTTTCAACCGCGTGTTAATCGGAACGGTTGCGTTGACCCAAGCCGGTGAACGGCGCGTCACCTTCGATGTCCCCGATCAGGCGCTCACGCCGGTGCGCGGTGATGGGCGCCACGAGTTGGAGATTGCGCTGGACAACCCATCTGGATGTGATGTCGCGCCAGGCGAACGCACGGCGGTTGTGATTCAGGCGACATCGCGCCTGGTTCTTCCGCATACGCGCATACCGCTCGATACCGACCTGCGCAATCTCCCCCGTCCGATCTTCCAGGGATCGTTCGAACCGGATCAGGCGACGATTGTTGTGCCCGATGCGCCATCGATTGCCGATCTTCAGGCGGCTCTGACCGTCGCTGCGAGTTTTGGACGATTGACCGAAGGACGTTTGCAGCTTGATCTGACCACGATACAACGACTGGCGCCGCAGGCGCGCACGGGACGGCATCTCATTCTGGTGGGCAGCCATACCGGGCTGGCGCCGATCGCGCGTGATCTGGCATTACCTGCACCCCTCAACGACAAAGGGTTCAATACACCTGGCGCGACTCCTGATGATGGCATCCTGCAAATGCTCGTTTCGCCATGGAATGCGGAGCGCGTTGTTTTGCTCGTGAGCGGCGGATCGGATGCTGGCGTCATCAAGGCGTCCCGCGCATTGGGCGCACCGCCGGTGCGGATCAATCAACGTCCTGACGTTGCGGTGGTGCGCGATGTGCCCGCAGCGCCTGCGGAGACGCCGCTGGCGATCGACCAGCGCCTGAGCGATCTCGGGTTCGAGCCGCGCGTGATCCGCGACCGTGTGGGGACGTTCGATCTGCGCTTCACCCTTCCTGCCGGCCAGCAACTCGATGACGGCGCCTACTTCGATCTGGTGTTCAATCACGCCGCAACCGTCGATTTCGGTCAGTCGAGCGTCTCGGTTGGCTTGAATGGCGTCCCAATCGGCAGTGTACGCTTCGACGACGAAACCACGCGCGTCACGAGCAGCCGGATTACCATTCCACCCTCCGCTGCCCGTTCCGGCGCCAACGTGCTGACGATCCAGACCAATCTTGCGCCGCGCTCGCTCTGCACCGATGCGCGCAATGTCGATCTGTGGGCGACGATCTGGCCCGAATCGGCGCTGCACTTGCCGATGAAACCGGCAGCCGCCGAGCCGCGCCGGACGTTCAACCTCAGCAGTTATCCGTTGCCATTCACACTCAATCCGGCGCTCGCCACCACCGCCTTCGTCGTTCCGAAGAACGCGCCGCCCGCCTGGAATGCCGCTGCCGTGCTGGCGTTCCATATGGGACGGCAGACGCGCGATGCCATCCTTCAGCCGGTTGTTGCGTTCGCCGACGCAGTTTCGGCGGATGTGCGCGCAGCGCGCGATCTGCTGATCATTGGTCGCCCGTCCACACTCCCCATTCTGGCTGACCTCAGCGATGCACTACCAGCGCCGTTCGATCCTGGCAGTGATGTGCCGCGTTCGGTCGATACTCCGGTGGTGTATCGTGTGCCCCCCAATGCGAGCGTCACCTATCTGCAAATCGTCACAGCGCCGTGGAATCCTGAACGGGCGGTGGTTGCTGCGCTTGGCAGCGACGATGCCAGCATCGAGCAGGCGATGCTTATGCTGATCGATCCACGCCAGCGCGCCCGCCTCACCGGGACGCTGGCAATTATCGATCCGCAACAGCGCGTGATCCTGGGCAACGGACGGACGATCGTCACTGGATCTGCGCCGACGCCTGTGGCAACCGCTACACCGGTTGCCGAACCGACAGCGCAGCCAACGGTGCAGCCTGTTCAACCGGCGCCAGCGCCGCCTGAAAATGCTTCCGCGAATAATACGCCGCTGCTGCTGGCAGCGCTTGTGGCGGCGATTGTTGGCATTGGGGCAGTGATTTTCTGGCGCGCTCCCTGGCGACGACCGCCGGGAACCTGATGCGCGTGCGGATCGTCAGTATAGACAACATCACCGGTTTCGGCGTATACTCACGTCTATGCTGATGCAACACCGACTGCAACCCGCGTTCAGAACAATCCTCCTGTTCGTCCTGTGTTTGCTGCTGTTCCTGACGCCTGCGCCGGTTACGGTACCGGTGCAGGCGCAGACGACGCTTCCGCCGCTGGTTTTTGTGGCGCGCAGCCGCCTGGCGACCGGCGATTACCTCTTCCCGCGCGATGTCGGTCCGGCAGGGCATTTCATCACCGGCATGACGAAATTCGCGCCCGGCTCGAAACTCCTCATCCGCGATCAGGCGGGGCAACTGCGCGTGTTGATCGACACAGCGCGTCCGGCTGGCGACTCGCTGAACCCGCTGGGTCTGCGCGATGTGCAGTCGCCCGATGTATCGTTCGATGCGCAGCGCGTCGTGTTCGCCGGAACGTTCGGACCAGAAACGTTTCGCAATCAGCCGAATGGCCGCTCGTATTACTCGTGGCGGCTGTTCGAGATTGGGGTCGATGGGCGCGGGTTGCGCCAGCTGACCCATTCCGACCGCGACATCACGATCCCCGATGGTCTGGGGAATGCTGAGGCGTATGCGTTCTATGACGACCTCTTTCCGGCATACCTGGCGGACGGGCGGATTGTGTTCAGTTCATCGCGCTATCCGGCGCGCTCGCCCTACGACGGCCGGCGGGCGTTCAACCTGTACCTCATCGACGGAGACGGCGGCAATATGCGCCGCCTGACGACCGAACGTTCCGCTGCGCTGCACCCGGCGCCACTGCCTGATGGAAGTATTGTCTTCAGCCGCTGGTGGGTCAACTTCAATCAGCCAGGCGAGCGCGGCATCTACAACCGGATCGACAATCGCGCTGGCACGGAGATCGCCCGTGACCAGAGCGGACGCCCGATTATCGTTGAGCGGCGCATTCAGGTGGTCGAGACGGCGCAGCCCGCTCCGGCGGCGCAACCGACCGCGCCGCCAAAACCGACGCCCGTCCCGACCATTTCGTTCGTGGAGAAGATCGACCCCGCCACCGGTAGCATCGTGCGCCTGACCAAGACGCCAGCGCCGCCGCCGCCGACACCGCGCGTG
>FQKF010041581.1_pt1 | contig 10918 bp, 7 predicted proteins | sample 1504521 | NCBI WGS metagenome assembly FQKF01 (sample SAMEA4475357, study PRJEB15587) | soil metagenome | biome: Soil; feature: Field | place: India | collected 2015-03-11 | depth 0 m
ACTTGTCACAACAAGTCATCACGCTCTTACTATAGCAGGTTGCCATCACTTGTTGTAACAAGTTAGAGAATCCAACTAAGCCAGTGGACTGGGCAGAATCATCCCGATTTTCTGACCCCTAACCCCTTTGTCCCTGCTATATCATGGGGATTCAAAGGCTGTCCGAAGGGCAAAACGCATGAATTGGTGGCAAAAGCTCAAGAGAAACTCGCTAGCCCGCTATGGGGCGCTGGTGCTGCTATTGCTGTATCTGGTGGCGATTGGGGCAGAGTTTTTTGCTCCCTATGATCCCTACGTGTCGCAGACGGATGGCTCGCTGCTGCCGCCGACGCAGGTGTTTTGGCGATCGCCCCAGGGTCAGTTCCTTGGCCCCCACGTCTATCCCACCACCCAGGGCGCGGTAGATCTGGAGACGGGCGATCGCCAGCTTTCGCGAGACCTTAGCCAGCCGTCGCCGATTCGTCTATTTGTCAAAGGCGACCCCTACCGATTCCTCAACCTAAAGCTGCCGCTGCCGACGCGGTTTTCGCTGACCGATCCGCAGTTCCAGGAGAAGGAAATTTTGCCGGGAATTCCGGGCGATCGCCACCTGTTTGGCACGGTTGGCCCCGGTCGGCTGAACCTGCTGGGCACTGACGAAGCAGCCCGCGACCAACTCAGTCGGCTCATTCACGGCAGCCGCATTAGCCTGTCGATCGGACTGGTGGGGATTCTCATTTCCTTCCCGTTGGGGCTGCTGATTGGCGGCATCTCTGGCTACTTTGGCGGCTGGACAGATTCCATCCTGATGCGCTTTGCCGAAGTGCTGATGACCATCCCCGGCATTTACCTGCTGATTACGCTGGCGGGGGTGCTGCCGCCGGGGTTGACCAATGCCCAGCGGTTTCTGCTGATTACGCTGATCACCTCGTTTGTCAGTTGGGCGGGGCTGGCGCGGGTAATTCGCGGGCAGGTCTTGTCAATTAAAGAACGCTCTTTTGTGCAGGCGGCGCGGGCGATGGGCGGGCGATCGCTCTACATCATCCTGCGCCACGTCCTGCCGCAGACCGCAACCTATGTGATTATTACGGCCACCCTGGCGATTCCCAGCTTCATCCTGGCAGAAGCCGTGCTGAGCTATCTGGGACTCGGCATTCAGCAGCCCGACCCCTCCTGGGGAAATATGCTGTCCCTGGCCAGCAATGCGTCGATTTTGGTGCTGCAACCCTGGCTGGTTTGGGCCCCGGCATTTCTCATCGTGCTGACGGTGCTGGCGTTTAACCTGCTGGGCGACGGGCTGCGCGATGCCCTCGACCCGCGCAACAGCAGCGATAGCAATGGCTGAACCCAAGGGTTAGAGAAACCCCCAAAGAAACACCAGAAACACCCAGAGCAACGCCTGCTGCTGGTAATCCTTAATACTTTTGAAAATATCGGCACTACGTTTTGTAGCGCACTTTACAATGAAGTGCTAAGGAATCGCAGCGCACAGGCTTCGTTCGAGGCACCTTGACCCAAGCCTGAGCGATCGCCCTAGTGGGTTTTGCCCATTGTTCCGCGCCTTGGCTAGTTCCGCGCCTCGGTTAAAAGGCTAGGGAAAGGGATTTGGGCGATCGCCGCTGCTTCTCACTTATTCATCACTGAATAAAAGTGCCACCAAAAGTGCCGTCAAGGGTGCTGCCACAGAGGAAGGTTTACGATGACAATTCGAGGGTTTCGCCGCAAGCGCCATACATCTCTGCCCACCGCAGAGCAACTGCTCAATTTAGGGAAAAATTTATCTCAAGGTCTGTCGATGGATGCGGTCGAACCGCGCACCGTCCCGCCCAAAACCAGCGACGAAGAATGGACAACCAAGCGGCTGATTCAGTTTAGCCAGAGTCTCAAAAATATTTGGATGTAGAATATTTGGATGCAGTAGATCGAGGTAGCACTGAGATCCAGTAAAGATCCAGTAAAGATCCAGTAGAGATCCAGTAGAGATCCAGCGCCTATCCCCACATCTGTAAATATCTAGCAGTCAATATTCAGCCAACCCCAGGCCGCCGCCCTCCAGCGTGTGGCTTTTTCTACTTTCTGAGTAAACCGCTGACCGAATCTATGAAACAGACAGCCCACTGGCCAACAGGGCAGAATGGAGGTGGGTAAGGCAGATCGAACATGAGGCTGAAATTTTTGCCGGAATTTTTGCCGGAATTCTTACTGAAATTCTTGCCGAAATTCTTACTGAGATTCTTACTGCGGGAAAAATGCCCGCTTTTTGGGCACTCTGAGGGCGCATCCATCAAGCATCTCGACCTTTTTACTAAATTCATTTGTTTTGCACACGCTCATTTCAAAATGCGACATCCGTTTACCCTTGGTGCCTCTCTACTCGCGCTGACGGCACTGTTAATGACGGGTTGTGCCCGCCCCACAGGCCGAGCCGCTGCGGTCGAAGATGCAGAGATGATCAAATCACGCCCGTCCCAGGCGGCGATGGTGCATTTGTTTGAGTGGCGCTGGGACGACATTGCCCAGGAATGCGAAACGGTTTTGGGCCCAAACGGCTACGCCGCCGTGCAAATTTCGCCCCCCCAGGAACACGTCGTCTTACCGGAGCGGGGCTTTCCTTGGTGGCAGCGCTATCAGCCCGTCAGCTATCGGCTGCAAAGTCGCAGTGGCGATCGCGCTCAGCTTGCGTCCATGATTCGCCGCTGCCATGCGGCCGGGGTCAAGGTCTACGCCGATGCGGTGATCAACCACATGGCCGGGGTCGAGCAGGGCATCGGCAGTGCCGGGTCAGTCTTTACCAAATACGACTATCCTGGCATCTACCAGCCACAAGACTTCAACGACTGTCGCCGCAACATCGAGAGCTACCAGAACTACGACGAGGTGACGGGCTGCGAACTGGTGGGGTTGGCTGATTTGAAAACCAGCACGCCCTACGTGCAGCGGCGGATCGCAGAATACCTCGCCGATTTGGTCAGTTTGGGCATCGACGGCTTTCGGATCGACGCTGCTAAACATATCAATGCCCGCGACCTGGATGGCATTCTGACCCAGCTTGAGCAGGTCTTGGCAGAACAGAAAGCGGGCAAGACCCTGACTGATCTCTTCATTTATCAGGAAGTGATCGACCCCGGCACCGAAGCCGTGAAAAAGGGCGAATACTACGCCTCTGGGGACGTGTTCGAGTTTGAGTATGGACGAGTCGTGAGCGAAAAGTTTGCTGGACTCGACGGGCAAACCCTGGCGCAGCTAGAAACGTTGGGCGAGGGCTGGGGATTCGTTCCTAGCGAAAAGGCGGTGGTCTTCATCGACAACCACGACAAGCAGCGGGGTCACGGGGGCGGCGGCAACTACCTCACTTACAAGGACGGGCCGCTCTACGACCTGGCCAATGTGTTCATGTTGGCCCATCCCTACGGCAAGCCGCTGGTGATGTCGAGCTACGACTTTTCAGATGGCGACCAAGGGCCCCCCGCCGATGCCGAAGGCAACACGCAATCGCCCCTCAGCCCCAACGCTGCAACCTGCGCCGACGGCTGGATCTGCGAACATCGGCGATCGCCCCTGGTGCAAATGGTGCAGTTTCGCAACGCGGCCGGCGATGCGCCCCTGGTGGACTGGTGGAGCAACGGGCAAAACCAGATTGCCTTTGGACGGGGCGATCGCGCCTTTGTGGTGATCAACCGAGAATCCCAGCCCCTCACCCACACCTTTCAAACCAGCCTGCCCCCCGGCCGCTACTGCGACCTGCTCCAGCCCAGTGCGTCCAACCCCACCACCTGCGCCACGCCCATCACCGTTCAGCCCAACGGCCAGGCGACCTTCACCCTATCCGGCATGAGCGCCGCCGCAATTCGAGTCATGGAGTAGTAGAACCACCCTAAGCCAATGCCCGCAACTCCTCCAGCACGCCCCCCGGCGCATAGCCCAAGCTAAAGGCGTAGCTGCTATCCATCGACACGTCTAGCGGACGCGGGGCGGGCATGGGCACATCCGCCTGCTTGCACGGGCTGATCGAGTCAGGGGAAAGGTCAAACGCCGCCGCCATCCGTAGCCCAAATTCATAGCGAGACAGCCGCTCTGGCCCGCCCAGGTGAACCAGACCCTGAACCTTGTCGAGCGCCATCAGCAGTCCCTTTGCTGCGTCGCGGCCGCTGATGGGCGTGCGAAACTCGTCGGTAAACAGGCGCAGCGCCTCACCATCGCGCAGCTTCTGCAAAAACGGCTGCAAGAAGCTAGGGGCCGTGGGCGCAGCGCCAAACGTCAGCGGCATCCGGCAAACGGCAGCCTTTGGATAGCGGCTCAGGATTCCGGCTTCGGCTTCTGCCTTTTGCTCTCCATAAAGGCTGAGGGGACAGACCGGATCGGCTTCGCGATAGGGCGCGTGGTGTCCGTCGAACACCAGATCGGTGGAGGTGAAGGCAAAGGCAATGCCCGCATCGGCGCAGAGGCTAGCCAGGTTTAGGCTGGCGAGGACGTTAATCTGGCGGGACAATTCGGGCTGGGTCTGGCAGGCGTTGGGCTGAGACAGGGCGGCTGTGTGGATCACTGCATCCGGGCGAATCTCCTGGAATGCCTGCTGGAGGGCAGCACAGTCCGTGAGATCCAGCGCCAGCGTGTTCGCATCGGCCAAGGACACGGGCCGGGTTTGGTACGTACCGTAGACCGTCCAACTGGCGCGGGTCGCCTGGTAGATATGCCATCCCAAAAAACCGCTGATGCCCGTAATGAGAAGGGTTTTGGGAGGCGTTGACATGGCAATAGATTCCACAGTCATAAGTTGGACAAGATACGATTAAAAGGATTCCGTGTCTGAAGCTGAGACAGAAGAAATTGAGACAGAAAGGACAGCGTATGGTGAAGCCAATGGTAAATCAGTTGGTAAGTCAGTTGGTAAATCAGTTGGTAAGTCAGTTGGTAGATCAAGCTGCTGTGAACCCGCTTGCTGGCGATCGCCCGTTTCCAAAGCATTTCCGTCTTGCTGCGGCGGCAACCTGGGCGAGTGTATCAATCGCTTCTAGCCTAGCTGCATGGGCTAGTTTTGTCCCGCTTGCCCAGGCCCAAGAGCAGGCCCAAAATCGCCAGCCGTCTGCTTCGATTCCCGTCCAGATTGAGCTTAGCCCAGCGTCTCCAGCAATTTCTGACCCGCAGGGCTTTCCAGCATTGCAGCCGCTGACTCCCGTGCCCGCTCCGTCCAGCGATGCTCATTCGGATGCCATTGGACAAGACTCCATTGGGCCAGACTCGCTCAGGCAAGACTCCATTGGACAAATCGACGCTCAGCGTCCTGTGCTGCCCTTTTCCGATGTGCCACCCGACCACTGGGCCTACGAAGCGCTGCTGTATCTTTCCACAGGAGGGCGATCGCCCCGCTCTGTTCCTTAACCCGCTCTATTCTCTAACTTGCGCCGGGAAGCTGCTTTGAGGCATTCCTGATGACGTTCCATCTAGATTCCGTCTGGAAGGTTTCGATTGCGTAGCAAAACTTGATTTTTGGCATCCTTTTCGTTTGAAAACTTAACGCCTTTCCCATACTCAATTCCCGCTCCAGAGACCTACCCTGGATGTTGATACACCGCTTGCACAAATGCTGCGAGCGGTGTTCAATTTCTAAAATCTTTGCCTAAAATCTCTGCCTGAAATCCATAACGGATTGGCTGGCAGGTCGCAGTACCATTCGAGGCTGGTTCGCAGCGTTTAACCTACCTTAAAACATTTGATTTTCTCAAACTCTCAACCTAAATGACTATTTCTGACCCTGGCTCTGTCTCTCCTGCCACCCGCTGGCATCTGCTGCCTGCTGAAAAGGTGTTGGAGCAGTTGCAGAGCGATCGCCAGTTGGGCCTCACGTCGGAGCAAGTCGCCGAACGCCAGCGCCAATTTGGCCCAAACGAACTGGAAGACACAGGCGGCCGGAGCAACTGGGCAATCTTGCTGGATCAGTTCAAAAACATCATGCTGATCATGCTGATTGCGGTGGCGATCATTTCCGGCGTGATGGATCTGATGGACATGCAAGCAGGACGGGTCAAGTCTAACGACATTCCGTTCAAAGACACCGTGGCGATTTTGGCGATCGTGTTTTTGAATGGCTTGCTGGGCTATGTGCAAGAAAGTCGTGCCGAAAAAGCGCTGGCCGCCCTGAAAAATATGGCCTCGCCGCGAGTGCGCGTGGTGCGCGATGGGCGCGTACAGGAGGTGAGCGCTGGGGAACTGGTGCCAGGGGACATCATGCTGCTGGAGGCAGGCGTGCAGGTCGCGGCGGACGGTCGCCTGTTGGAGGAAGCCAGCCTGCAAGTGCGGGAGGCAGCGCTGACGGGCGAGGCGCAGGCCGTCTGCAAACGGGTCTCCGCAGACCTGTCAGAAGATACGCCCCTGGGCGATCGCCTCAATTGCGTGTATCAGGGAACCGAGGTTGTGCAGGGGCGCGGCGTGGCCATCGTCACCCAAACCGGCATGGGCACTGAACTCGGCAAAATTGCCACCCTGCTGCAATCTGTCGAGGCCGAGCCAACGCCCTTGCAGCAGCGGATGGATCAGCTCAGTCAGGCGTTGGTCACGGGGTCTCTGTCACTGGTGGCAGTGGTCGTTGTCTTGGGGCTGCTGGTGGCCGGATGGGGCAAGCTGCGGGAACTGGTGGAGGTGTCGCTGAGCATGGCAGTGGCCGTTGTGCCAGAGGGCTTGCCCGCCGTGATTACGGTAACGCTGGCGCTAGGAACCCAGCGGATGGTGCGCCGCCATGCCCTGATCCGCAAGCTGCCTGCGGTAGAAACCCTCGGCTCTGTCACCACGATCTGCTCCGACAAAACGGGGACCCTGACCCAAAACAAGATGGTGGTGCAGGGAATTCACCAACACTCCTGCTCCCTCAGCGTCACCGGCCACGCCTATACGCCGGAGGGCGAGTTTTTGCTAAACGGGCAGCCGATTGACGCTCGGCACCACCCAGAGGCGATCGCCCTGCTGACGGCCGGCCTTCTCTGCAACGACGCTGCGCTGCAAAAGGAAAACGGCGACTGGTGCATCCTGGGCGACCCCACCGAAGGCGCACTGCTAGTGGCTGCCACCAAAGCTGGCCTCGATCGCCATCAGTTGAGCTATGCCTGGACGCGCCTGGGTGAGTTTCCCTTCACCTCCGAGCGCAAGCGCATGAGCGTCATGGTCAAACAGGCAGGGGGTGGAACGACCACAGATGCGATGGGTGCGATCGCCCCGCTGCTCCTGCCGTCCTCCTCCCTACTCCTGTTTTGCAAAGGCTCTCCAGAACTGGTGCTGGAGCGCTGCCAGTTTGTGTATGTCAAGGGCACTGTGGAGCCACTCAGCGGCGATTGCCGTCAGCAAATCTTGCAGCAAAACAATCACCTGGCAAGCAAAGGACTGCGGGTGCTAGGGTTTGCCGGCCGTCCCCTAGAAGCATTGCCCACCGAAGACAGCGCCGAGGAAACCGAGCAAGGGCTGATCTGGCTGGGACTGGTGGACATGCTAGACGCGCCCCGCCCCGAAGCACGCGAGGCCGTGGCCCGCTGTCGCTCCGCCGGAATTCGCCCCGTCATGATTACAGGCGACCACCAGCTCACTGCACGGGCGATCGCCGAAGACCTGGGCATTGCCCAACCCGGCGATGAAGTGCTGACCGGGCCCGATCTGGAACACTGCACCCCAGAAGAACTGGAAGCCCACGTCGAGCGGGTCAGCGTCTATGCCCGCGTGGCCCCAGAGCATAAGCTGAAAATCGTGCAGGCGCTTCAGCGGCGGCACCACATCGTCGCCATGACGGGCGATGGCGTGAACGATGCCCCCGCGCTGAAGCGCGCCGATATCGGCATTGCAATGGGCATCACGGGCACCGATGTCAGCAAAGAAGCCAGCGACATGGTGCTGTTGGACGATAACTTCGCCACCATCGTCTCTGCGGTGGAAGAAGGGCGCGTGGTGTACACTAACATTCGCCGCTTTATCAAATACATCCTGGGTTCCAATATCGGCGAAGTGATTACCATTGCCGCATCGCCGCTGTTTGCCTTTGGCGGTGTGCCCCTCACGCCCCTGCAAATCCTTTGGATGAACCTGGTCACCGATGGACTGCCCGCCTTGGCGCTGGCAGTAGAACCTGCGGAACCCAACGTCATGAGTCGCCCGCCCCACGATTCCAAAGAGAGCATTTTTGCACGAGGATTAGGCACCTACATGATCCGCATCGGCGTGGTGCTGTCTATTATTGCGATCGCCCAAATGGTCGTCGGCTATCACCTCGCCCAAACCACCCCCGGCGACCCCGATCGCTGGAAGACAATGGTCTTCACTACCCTATGCCTGGCCCAGATGGGTCATGCCCTGGCTATTCGCTCCAACACCCGCCTAACCCTAGAACTCAACCCCTTCTCCAATCCCTACGTCCTCACCTCCGTCGTCTTTACCAGCCTGCTGCAACTAGCGCTAATCTACGTCGAGCCGCTGCGAAACTTCTTTGGCACCCAAATCCTCAGCCCCCTGGAACTGCTGATTTGTCTTGGATTCAGCCTACTGCTCTTTGTTTGGATTGAGCTAGAAAAACTGCTGTCTCGCTGGCAGGGCAAAGGGTCAGGCGTGGGGGACTAACGGTACAAGGTTCCAGAGGTAAAGTTCCAGAGGTACAGTTCCAGAGGAACAGGATAAAGATTCCCCCCCTTTCGTCCCCAAGGAGGACTAAGGGGGGCAGATGCTCAGCCTTAAACCAGCCCTTGAAAACCGGCCCTTGAATATCAATTCTCCTGAGTGGTGCTACGAATGAAACTGCTAGAAAACCTCAACAAGCTCGGCTAGCAATCCAAAATCGCAAATCCAAAATTCAAAATCGAAATAGGACAGCGCCCCTATGGAGAAATCTGGAAGTTGGTCGGGCCCTGATAGCCAGAAGCCTTGGCCAGTTGCTCCAGCGTTTGGGTGCCAGAGTAAAATTGTCCGTTGATTTCCCAGGTAGGATAGCCCGTCACCTGCGGCGTGGCGCGGCACAGGGCAGTCTGGGAGTTCGCTCCGTCTGGCGCACATTCGATGTAAGGAATCTCAGCGGCGGCAGGCTGACCGAAGAGTTGCTTCTGATCGTGGCAATGCGGGCACCAGTAAGCACCAAACATCTTCGCGCCAATGCGCTTCAGGTGGCGAGCCAGTTCAACCTCTGCCTGCCCCGAAACGGTAGTTACAGGCGGCACGGATGGCCCGTCCACGACCTCACTGGGCGGCGTTTTAATGATGTTGTGCCAAGCCAGAGAACCTACTAGCACCACCACACCGACTAAGATCCCGGTAAAAATAAGCTGTCCCACATCTTCCCAAGCTCGCCCAAACAGCGTCAGCAAGAACATAGCCAGGGCAAACAGCGCTGATGCAATGCAATAGACGCAGATGCCCGCAGCGCCGAAGGGCACCACGAACTCGGAAAACATGATGTACATCAGGTAGCCGCTGAATACCAGCATGGCGGTGGAGCCTGCAAACAGCAGCAGCCAGGTCGTGTTATCCAAACTGGTTCGCAGGGTCTTGTTTTGGTCGGGATTGACCAGCAGCGGCGCAAAAGCAAACGCCGCCATGCCCAGATAGGCCAGCAGCCCAAACAGCGCCAACGGTTGCCCAAACAGCGTGGCGTAGGGGCTAGAAAGCACCTGCTGACAGCCGCTAGTGGGGCAGGCTGCCTCGCCACCAAACAGCCGAGTCGCGGTGAGATAGGCAGTGTTTAGCGCACCCAGTAGGGCGATCGCTCCGATAATCTTGCGAGACTGGCGATGCAGCCAGGGGGTCTGACGACGGCGGCTCATAGCACCTACTTCTGTCAACTCAGCAATAGACTTCATCAGGATACAGCCCGTCGGCTCATCCCGACTTCCCTATTGTGGCTCAAAGCCGAAAAAAGTGGGTTGGCAGGGGTCATCGCTCCGCAACATTGACAGAAGACGGTGTAAGACCTAGACAGAAGACGGTGTAAGACCTATCGGAGGATGCGAGTTTGCAGAGTAAGCAAGCTAGATTGGCAAATTAGGCGAATCATTAGCAAATGAGCAAATAAATTGGCGGAAAAGAGCAGGCGAGATGGATCAATGTCTTAGCCAGACCCGAAAATTCAGAATAAATGCGAGCAAAAAGTGTAAGCAAAAAATTTGAGCAAGAAATCTGAGCAAAAAGTTTGAGCGAAGTGTAAGCAAAATAATGTGAGCGAAAAATGTGAGCAACGTAGACGCAGCCCAGGATTTACCGTCAGTGGGCATTGTGATTTTGGGGCTGGGGCGGTGGGGAATGCATCTGCTGCGAAATTTTTTGGCGCTGCCGGGGGTGCGCGTGGTGGCGATCGCCGATCCCAGCACCACCCGTCTGCAAACTGCGGTGAGCCAGCTTGGGCTAGCACATCGCACGCCCGCCGTTCTTGCCCTCACGGATTGGGCGGCCACGCTCGATCTGGACGGGGTAGATGCCGTGGCGATCGCCACACCCGCCAGCACCCATGCAGCACTCCTGCGAACCGCGCTGAACCGAGGGCTACACGGATTTGTAGAAAAGCCCCTGACGCTCTGCGCTGCCGAGGGGCGGGAACTGTGCCAACTGGCGGCAGCGCAAGGACGGCGGCTGGTGGTAGATCACACCTATTTGTTTCACCCAGCCGTGCAAGCGGGGCGATCGCTCGTTCAGCAAGGGCTACTTGGGCAGGTGCGCTATGGCAGCAGCAGCCGGACGCACCTCGGCCCAGTGCGCTCCGATGTCGATGCGCTATGGGATCTGGCAATTCACGATATTGCCATTTTTAACCACTGGCTGGGAGCGCGACCCGTGCAGGGGCAAGCCTGGGGGACGGTCTGGTTGCAGCCCGCGCTAACCCCACAGCTTGGGGCAATCGCCCAGGAAACAAACCAGGCAAAAACGGCAGTGCAATCGGGAGGATCGGGAGGATCGGGAGTATCTGATCTAGTCTGGGCGCGGT
>FQKF010344583.1_pt1 | contig 10910 bp, 8 predicted proteins | sample 1504521 | NCBI WGS metagenome assembly FQKF01 (sample SAMEA4475357, study PRJEB15587) | soil metagenome | biome: Soil; feature: Field | place: India | collected 2015-03-11 | depth 0 m
TTGTATTGGCTACAAACTGGCGCTCAACCAACAGATACTGTACGTTCGCTACTTTCTGAAAAAGGTGTTCTTTACAAAAAACATCTGTTAAAAGGTGTAGAAAAAAAGGCGCTTACACCTGAACAAGCCGAAGCAAAATTCAATGCCTGGCTTGCAGAAAAAGAAAAGAAACACCAACAGAAGATTGAATCTTTACAGCAAAAACGCGAACTACAGAAAAAACAACTTCTTGAAGAAGAAAGTAAAAAACGTGAAGCAAAAGCTGCTGAAATTGCCCGTAAAGCTGCAGCTGTTGAAACCGAATCAACATCTGAAGCCGAAGCTTCAAATAATGAATAATCGAAAAGTCGTGTTATGCTTGCCGACAGTATTCGGCATATAGGTAAAATTGTTAAAACGCACAACATCGACGGTCGAGGATTATTAATTTTTGAAGAGTGGTGCCTAAAAAAATTAACAAAAACGGAATGGATCTTTATTCAAATTGATGGATTTCCCGTTCCGTTTTTTGTTTCATCTTTCCAACCTATTTCTAACTCATCAGCCATTATAAAACTTGAAGATGTTAACAATATCGACCAAATGTCGAAATTGTTAAAATTACCAGTTTATATCGAATGGAAAGGCAAAAAACCTCCACAAGATATTAAAATTCTTGAAGGCTACAAAGTTATCGATAGTTCATATGGGGAAATCGGAAACATCACCGAAGTAAATGATTTTAATGGTAATTTTATTGCTCAGATACAACATTCCGATACATTTATACTTATTCCTTTAAGTGATGAAATAGTAATTCATGTTGATAAAAAAAATAAAACGATAAATGTTAACCTCCCCGAAGGCTTAATTGAAATATATCTTTCTGGGGAGTAGCCTTAAATAAACTTTTTAGAATATGAGTTTTACTTGACATGTTTTTAATTTCTCAAAAATTCATTAACAACAGTTACAAACTTTTCAGGTTGCTCGGCATGAACCCAATGACCAGCATCTGAAATGCTAATAATCTTATAATTGTTGAATAAATTTTGGATAGTTGGAATATCATCGTTCTGAATGTAATCCGACTTTTCGCCCTTTATAAAAAGTGTAGGCATGCCAAATACCGCTTTAGCATTTTTTTCCAGAGGTATATTTCCCATCATTTCTGGCAAAGCTTTACGCAGCGCGTCAACATTTATTTTCCATTTAAAGGAATCGCCCTCGCGAGTCAGATTTTTCATTAAAAATTGCCTGATACGCTCATCTTTAATGTACTGACTAAACTCATCATCAACTTCCTGTCGGCTTTTCTTATTTGATAAATCTATAGAAGAGTATGCTTGAATGATATTTAAATGTTGTAGTACCTGTGGTTGAGGCTTATCAACACTTCGATAATCTTTTGGTACAATATCAACTACAATAAGCTTTTCAACATAATCAGAAAAAAATAAGGCAAATGTCATAGCGGTTTTACCACCCATGGAATGACCAAGTATATGCGCCTTTGGAATTTGATGTTCAACAAAAAATGCATACAAATCATTTGCCATGGCCTTATAAGTATGTTCATGTGTATGTGGCGATTGTCCATGGTTACGTTGATCAATGAGGTAAACTTTGAAGTATTTCGATAAGTGTCTGGCTATACTCATCCAATTATCGGAACTGCCATATAAACCGTGTAAAACAATAAGAGGAAATCCCTCGCCCAATACTTTATAAGCAAGCTGCATATTATTGTCTATTCTTCATAATTTTCAACACGATTTACCCTCTCTACACCTTTAATTTTACCTATGTTAGTAATTAATTTTTGTAAATCGTTAATGTTATGAACATATAATTCAATCTCTCCTTCAAAAATTCCATCATGTGCGGCTAAATTAATGGTCCGAATATTAATGTTCAGTTCTTTAGTAATGGTGCTAATAATCTGGTTATAAATTCCAAACCTATCGATACCCTGCAATGCAATTTTAACCAGAAACGATAATATTTTATGAGTAGTCCATTTTGTAGGAACAATACGGTCACTCTGACTCGATAACAATTTTACAGCAGTCGGACATTTCGATTTATGAATAACTATTGAATTTAATACATTTCTATAACCTATTACATCATCACCAGGAATGGGGTTACAACATTTGGCTATAGTATAACTTATACTCTGGTCATCAGGATTTTCTTTTAAAATATAAGGTTCTTTTTTATTAAAATTGGCATCAGAAACGTATTCTTCATCTCCATTGAGATCATTCTTTGCAATACCAAGGGTAATTTCCCAGTAACGTACCCATTTATTTTTAGTATTTTTTCTTAAAATTTTTGGTAAATCGTCGAGTTGAATAATTTCAGAACCTATTTTACTATATAATTCCTCTTTGTTTGTTACATTATAAGCCAGAAGTAATTTTTGAAGAATCCGAGCCGACGGGGTTAAATTTAACTCTTTAAGCTTGTTCTCAAGAATGGTTTTTCCCTTTTCAAGTCGATTACGGGTATCGGCTTTTAAGGTATTTTTAATAGCTGTTTTCGCTTTTGCAGTAATAACAATATCGAGCCATTCGCGTTGCACCCTTACTTTATCGCTGGTAATAATTTCGACCTGATCTCCCGAGGTTAATTCGTAATTAAGTGGCACCAGTTTGTGATTCACTTTAGCTCCAATTGCTTTATTTCCAATATGGCTATGAATATCATATGCAAAATCGAGAACAGTAGAACCCTTCGGCAAAGTTCGTAATTCACCTTTCGGCGTAAAGACATGAATTTCGGCCGAGAAAAGGTTAAGTTTAAAATCATCAATAAATTCGAGCGCATTTGAATTGGGGTCGTTAAGTAATTCCCTTAACTTTTTGAGCCATTTATCGAGTTCCGACTCATGCGAGTCGCCTGCCTTATATTTCCAGTGAGCGGCAAAACCTCGCTCAGCTATTTCGTCCATTCGTTTTGACCGAATTTGTACTTCAACCCAACGACCAGTCGGACTCATTACTGTGACATGAAGAGCCTCGTAACCATTTGTTTTTGGAGTACTTACCCAATCACGAATACGATCAGGTTTAGGGGTATATATGTCTGTAACAATGGAATATATATTCCAGCATTGTGCTTTTTCAGGTATTTCGGAAAAAGGCTCAAAAACTATTCGAATAGCAAACAAATCATATATTTCCTCAAATGTTACATGCTTGGTTTGCATTTTATTCCATATGGAATATATGGACTTAAGCCTTCCCGAAATCTCAAATTTAATATTTTGTCGTAACAAACTTTCCTTAATTGGCTCAATAAAGCGAGTAATAAAGGCTTCACGTTCAGAAGCTGTTTCAGCAAGCTTTTGTTCTATCTCTTCGTATTTCTCAGGGTATCGATATTTTAAACTTAAGTCTTCTAACTCTGTTTTTATTGAATATAAACCGAGTCGATGTGCCAGAGGTGCATAAAGATAAATGGTTTCGCTGGCTATTTTAATTTGCTTATCACGCGGCATTGAGCTAAGTGTCCGCATATTATGAAGTCGATCGGCCAGTTTAATTAAAATCACTCTCACATCGTCCGAGAGGGTAAGCAGCATTTTTTTAAAATTTTCGGCTTGCAAAGAACTCCGCTCGTCGAACAATTCTTTTATTTTGGTTAACCCATCAATGATGGATGCAATTTTTGAACCGAAGTTACGTTCTATTTCTTCCAACGAAATTTCCGTATCCTCAACCACATCGTGCAGCAGGGCACTGACAATAGCTTTTACCCCAAGACCTATATCTTCTGAAACAATACGGGCTACTGCCAAAGGATGTAAAATGTATGGTTCACCCGATCGACGACGCATGTTTTTATGCGCATCGTAGGCTATTTTAAATGCTTTTTCTATTAAAGCTTTATCTTCGGGTTGCTGGCATCGAAAACAATTTTGCATCAACAGGTTAAACTGTTGAAAAATCAGCTTTTCTTCATCCTCTGTCAATGGCTTCTTCATCCACACTATCTTTTAAATTCCTTCCCTATGCTTGCAAGTCGATGCGACAAATTACCTCTGTATTTTTTATCTTGGAACGTATAACATTACATCTTCTCCGGACACATGACCACAAATGTTCCTTTTTGTTCTTTATAAACGTTATCGTTTCCGGAGAATTTAATATAATACAAATATGCCCCCTGAGGTACAATACTACCATTCTTGTCACCATACCAACCCTCCGATGGGTCATCGGTTTCGAATACCTTAGTTCCCCACCTGTCAAAAATAGCCATGTAAAAATTCGACGGCGTAAACGCATTGACCGGAAATATAAACGGAACTTCGGCTTTCGATTTACAATCCTTGCCTAATAGTAAATATTTTGGCATCTCAACGGTAGCCTGAATGGTCATACATGCCTCATTCGACCATACATGCCCATTAATACCATAAGGATTATTTTCTTCAACTGCCTCAACCTGATAACAAACTTCTTCTAACACTTGTTTATTTTTAATATCACTTAAATCATCAACCATTTTATTATCAATAGTTGTACCAATTTGCAATGTTTCAGCTTTTCGATAGCGATGTACAATATATTCTTTCACATCTCCTCTAAAATAACGATAAAAATCCCATGAAAGCAGATTTTTGTTTTGTGGAGGTTGAGGAACTGAGAGAGTTAACAAAATATTGGAAACAATGTTCGACTCAATTGACCCTATAGCCACATTGCAGGGATTAATAAGTGTAGCTTTATAGTAATAGTGATTCTTATCCAGATCGTTAAGGGTTGAATCTATAAATGTAGCCATGTTGCCATCATCAAGCAAAATAGTATCTATTGGTTCAAAATCGCGATTATCGTAATTTGAACGATAAATTAAAAGTTTATTCAATTCATTTTCAGGATCTATAGTAAAGGTAACCTCCACTTTATTCTTCGATAACACTTTAAGGCCATCGGCATTAATCCATCGGGCAACTTTGGGAATTTTAGGTGTATATGAAACCACATTTGAAGTACAGGTAAACCCCTCGGTAGGATTAATCACAGTAACACGAAATGCATAAGTTACACCATTACTCAAAGTAAAGGTTGAAGCATTATTATTTGGCAATACCACAAGAGTATCATTTTCTAAATATTCCGATCCGTTAAAATAAATAGTTTCTATTGGGCCGCTATTGGCAGTATATTCAATACGATATAAATATCGCGATATACTACCCCACCCGTAAAACTTATTCCATTTTAATGTAATTGTACCGTTACATGTATCTGATTCAATTTGTAAAAGAATATTTGAAGGAGCATCTTTCCATGGAACACGAGTAAGGTTAGTTGAACTTGTTTTGTATAGTGTTTTATTTTTGGGAACAACTTCAACAGCATAAAATACAACCTTATTTAGCTCATCAATAGGCGTAAAACGGTAAATACTTTGCCCATCATACACAATTTTATCAATAGCCTGATACTGAGGAATATTTTCTTGTGTATTCCAGCCTGTGTATTTATAAATTATAAACGAGTCAATATCAGTAGGGACAGTATTGTTATACCAGATAATTTCAAAAGCACCATTATTATCGAAACCAACCGATGCATTTGTAACTGATGTAATTGTTGGCGATAAAAGAGGAGTTTGTGCAATGAACCTGAAAGTTGATGCACAAATTATTAATAAGCATAAGAATAAAGTTCTCATATACAAAAATTTTTCTGGTTTAATTTATACTTTTATGTAAATAAAAAGTTTCTTAAAATTAATTTAAATCTTTAATTGAATTCAAAACCTGATTAAATTCAAAAATGATTTCATTGATAATTTTTTCCGCAGGTTTAATTTCGTCAATTAAAGCTGCAACCTGACCTATTTCCAATTCGCCTTCTTCCAGATTACCTTCGAACATACCCAGTTTACTTCTCCCCTGTCCGAGTATAGCAAGAAGCTCATCAGCTGATGCACAATTTTCTTCGGCTAATTTTAATCGGTTGGCAAAGGTATTTTTAATAAGCCGAACTGGTGTAAGCTTACGCAAAGCCATAAACGTATCACCGTCGCGAGTTTCAAGTATTTTTTGTTTAAAGTTTTGATGTGCCGACGATTCAGTAGAAGCAACAAACCGACTTCCTATTTGAACTCCATCAGCGCCTAATGCCATGGCTGCCAACATGGCTCTGCCTGATGAGATTCCTCCAGCAGCAATTATGGGCAAATCAATATACTTTTTAATTAACGGTATTAAAACAAAAGTAGTTGTTTCTTCCCTACCATTATGACCCCCAGCTTCAACTCCCTCAGCTACAATGGCATCGACCCCTGCTTCATAACTCTTTTGTGCAAAATGTAAATTTGAGATTACATGCACTACCTTTATCCCATTATCGTGCAAGATACCAGTCCATTTATTCGGATTTCCTGCCGATGTAAAAACGATGGGTACTTTCTCCTCAATAATTACCTTCATAATTTCATCGACATGTTTATATAGCAATGGAACATTTACTCCAAATGGTTTGTTTGTTGCCTGACGGGTTTTATGAATATGTATCCTTAAAATGTCAGGTGTCATAGAACCTGAGCCAATTAATCCAAGTCCCCCGGTATTACTGACAGCAGCCGCTAGTTCCCAGCCACTACACCAAACCATACCCGCCTGAACAATAGGATAACGTATTCCAAAAAGTTGGGTTATTCTGTTATAATTTATCATAATTTTTGCAACCTTGAATCTTAAATAATAATATTTTTCTTTGCCAGTAATTTAATAAATTTTTTAATGAATATCTTACTTTAATTTGTTAAATTAAAAACTGTTATTTGCAAATATATGAATTTCTGATGCGAATGCGATTTTTGAAAACGATTAATTTTTAAACTAACTATTATTAATAAAACACCGAATTATTATCATTAACAAAAATTTCGTTTAGTTTTGCTTAATTTAAAGCAAAGCTCGTTGGGCATGAAAATTTTTTTAAGTCAAAGTCAGGATCCGTATTTTAACATTGCAGCTGAAGAATACCTATTAAATCATACTACCGACGATATTTTATTTTTATATGTTAACAAAAATTCTGTTATTGTTGGCAAGCATCAAAACTTACTTGCTGAAATCAATTATCGCTATACTATTGAAAATCAAATTTCACTTGTACGCCGAATTAGCGGTGGAGGAACTGTATATCACGACACAGGAAATTTAAATTATGCTTTCATTAATAACTCAACAGAAGGTTATCAGGTAAATTTTTCAAAATATTTATTAATAATTCAGAAACTTCTTTCACAATTTAATATTGACTCCCGAATGGAGGGAAAAAACGATTTAAGGGTAAATGGTCTAAAAATATCAGGCAATGCCGGACATGTGTATAAAAATAGAGTATTACATCATGGCACTTTGCTGGTTTCGGCCAATTTAGAAAAATTATCACGTTCTTTACTAATTAATGAAAACCGTTACTTTAGTAAAGCAGTCCCTTCGATTCGTTCCAGAGTAGCCAATCTAAATCAGTTTAACCCTCATATCTCAATAGATAAAATTATTGATGCCTTTTCCCGTCTACTCCGTTCGCAGATTACAGTATTGCCAGAGATTTATAGTAATTTTATTAATGATTTAATTAAAACAAAATTTATTCAATGGCATTGGATTTTTGGGTATTCGCCCGATTACATATTTGAATCGCATTCAAACTATTTTGGTAAAATAAAACTTATGGTCGAAAAAGGCATAATTAAAAAAGCCGAAATTGAAAACTTTAATGAGCTAAGCTTCCAATTAACAAATAAACCACACGAACATACAACCCTTAAAAGCCTGATAACAGAGGATGCTGATAATTTAGTTTGGCATTTTTTTTAACTTTACATAAAAACAATTTTTTAAATAAGAGACTTTACAGAATATAACTTTTTAAAAAATTATTTTTTGGGTCTGGTCCAGTTGGGCAACCGTTTTTCAAGAAATGCACGCAATCCTTCCTGACCATGTTCCGAACGCTTTAAATTAGCAAGAACTAAATACGTATATGTTTTCAAAAAGTATGATATACCGGGCTTAAACAACCGCATCAATTTTTTTGTTACCCGAAGTGCAACCGGTGAAGCTTTTTGGATATCTGTAATTAAGTTATTTAAGCGCTCTTCCAACTCATTTTTATCAGTAACTATATCAATCAGGTTACATTGTTGAGCCTGTGATGCTGAAAAAGGTTGAGCTGAATATATCCATTGGGCTATGTTTGAAGTTGCGGTTCGCTGTATTACATAAGGCATTATAGTAGCTGGTACAATACCCAGTCGAACTTCGGGGAAGCAAAACCTGGCATCGTGTTCGGCTATTACCATATCGGCAGCAGCAATAAAACCAAGAATACCTCCATAAGCTACTTTTTCGACTACCACTATGGTAATTTGTTTTAGCGCAAAAAACCGATAAAAACAATCGGCAATTTTTTTACTATGCCACACATTACGAAAAAAACCATCGTTGCCTGTTTTTTGCATCCACTGAATATCAGCACCTGCCGATAATACACTATTTTTACCTCTTAATACAACCACCGATATCCCTGGATCTTTATTTAACCTGATAATAATCTGATTTAATTCATATAAAAGTTCATCGTTTAATGCGTTTCGCTTCTCAGGGCGGTTAAGCCATATGATTGCAACATCGTCAATAATTTCTAGTTCTATTGTTTTTAAGTTCATGTTTAGCAGGTTTATTTATTGTGTAAGAAAATTACCTTAATTAATTGAGTAGGTATTAATTATTTTTACATCCTCAAAACTCCAAATTGTGGATTAACTGGTTTTTGTTGAGATACTACAGATAGACAGAGTGCAAGCATTCGCCGGGTATCGACCGGATCAATAATTCCATCATCCCAGAGGCGCGAAGTGGCATAATAAGCAGTGCTTTCTGTTTCAAATTGTTCAATTAGTTTCATGGTTTGGTCTGATTCCTTTTTGTTTTTTACTGTTTGCAGAACAATTGCAGCTTGCTCTCCTCCCATTACAGCAATTCTGGCTGTTGGCCATGTAAACAAAAAATCAGTTCCCATAGCCCTCCCTGACATAGCATAGTTTCCTGCACCATAACTTTTACCCATTATTATGGTTATTTTAGGTACATTGGCATTAGCAACCATTTGCACCATTTTTGCGCCATCTTTTGCTATGCCCTTATGCTCATATTCTTTTCCAACCATAAAACCAGAAATATCTTGCAAAAACAAAAGAGGAATTCTTCTATGACAGCATAACTCAATGAAATGTGTAGCCTTAAGCGCTGATTCAGAAAAAAGTATTCCATTATTGGCAATTATGCCTACTGGGTAGCCCATAATGGTAGCAAAACCCGTTACAATAGTTTTACCATAATTAGCCTTAAATTCATCAAATTCGCTCCCATCGACAATTCGGGCTATTATTTCGTAAGGATCAATATTTTGTTTTAAATCGACTGGTATTATTCCATGTATTTCGTCAATCTTATATTTTGGTTCTGCAAAATCAGATACATCAGGCAAATGCTTTTTTCTGGCAACTGTTTGTTTAATTAAGTTACGACAAATTTGTAAAGCCTGTTGCTCGCTAGTAGCCATATAATCGGCTACTCCAGATATGGCAGTATGTACCCATGCACCTCCCAATTCCTCAGCACTCACTTCTTCGCCTGTTGCTGCTTTTACCAGTGGAGGACCTCCCAGAAATATTGTACCCTGGTTTTGTACCATTATTACTTCATCGCTCATGGCAGGAACATAAGCCCCTCCCGCTGTACAAGAACCCATAACTACCGCAATCTGAGGAATACTCAGAGCCGACATCCTTGCCTGTAAATAAAAAATACGACCAAAGTTTTCTTTATCGGCAAATACTTTCGATTGCAATGGTAAAAATATTCCACCGCTATCGACTAAATATATAGTTGGTAAATTCTGTTGAATAGCAATTTCTAATGCACGCAGATGTTTTTTAATAGTTTCGGGTATATATGTGCCCCCTTTTACTGTTGCGTCATTTGCTATAATTACCACAGGCGTATCATGAATAATACCAATTCCAGTAATTATCCCTGCCGAAGGAAACTGATTTTCGTATTGATTATAAGCAGCTAACGCTGAGAATTCCAGAAAAGGAGTATGAGAATCGACCAGTAAATCAATCCGTTCGCGAGCAGTAAATCGACCCCGTTGTTTATGTTTTTTTACTGATTCCTCTTCGGCCCGATGAATTATGGTGCGCAATATATGTCTATACTCGCTAATTGCCTTAAAATTATATTCATATCTTTCAATATAGTCAATATCCTTTTTGTTTATTTTACTCTCAATTATCATTGTTATTTTTTTAAAATAAACACCTTTACCAACCAAAAAGTTTTGTTTATTTATGAATTCAAATTTTATTAAGGAAAAATTAGAAAAAATCATTACTGACCGTCTAAAAAAAATATATATAAACTTCATATGACAAAGTCGTGTAAATAACCCATAATTTATCATACCACAACGTGCGCACAGAAGAACTGAGATTTTTCTCTGTGGTTAAACAAATTTTAATTCTTACCACAGAGTGCACGGAGAAGCAAGGAGTATTTCTTTCTCTGTGGCTCTCTGTCTACTCCCTGGTGAGTTAGTTTTTTTCAATGTAAACATACGAGTGCACGGAGAATTATAGAGAAGTACAGCATCATTTAATCTCTGCGTCACTTGACAAGCTCTGCGGTTAGAAAAATAAATCGAATAAGTACTTATCCAAAACAGCTTGGTAACTTTTAAAACAGCACTTAACGCAATTATTTTAATTTATGAAAAAGTGGAGGCAGGTTTTGAAAAGATATTTAATTAACTTTGTATTTAGCTGTATATGTAACACATAAAATTACTTGTAACCAAGCATTTATTTTTATCGGTTAATAGTAAAAAAAA
>FQKF010064210.1_pt1 | contig 10898 bp, 6 predicted proteins | sample 1504521 | NCBI WGS metagenome assembly FQKF01 (sample SAMEA4475357, study PRJEB15587) | soil metagenome | biome: Soil; feature: Field | place: India | collected 2015-03-11 | depth 0 m
TTTACATCACAACCAACCGACTCAATAACCAATGGAGTCGGTATGACGTGGCAAGTAGGGGTGAATTGGAATTCCATCATCGCATGTTGCCGGTTTGTGACACTTAGGCACCAGGCAATTGACAGGATGTCGGCGCCTCTGGCAAACCCGTGGCAGCAAGCCGACCCCGCTGTAGCATCTCAATCACCCGGTCTGGGTCTGCTGGGCGGGAAAAAAAGTAGCCCTGTCCGTACTCACAGCCCATCTCGTAAAGGAGCCGCCATTGCTCAGCCGTTTCAATCCCTTCTGCCACACTAGCCAGCCCTAGGGTGTGGGCTAGGGCAATAATGGCTTTCACCACATCTCGGTGTTTCTGGTCGTTTTCTAGACCGTTGACAAAGGAGCGATCGATTTTCAACAGATCAATTGGCAGGGTGGTCAGGTAGCTCAGGGAAGAATAGCCCGTGCCAAAATCATCAATTCCAATCTGGATGGGCAGGGTCTTCAGTTGTTCCAGCAACGTTTTAGTGGCGGCGGCATTTTCCATCAGAGCCGTTTCCGTAATTTCCAGACGCAGAGCAATGCTGTCGGTCGCAGATGCAGTCAAAACTTGCTCAATTTGCTCGAAAAGCCCCGGTTGGATCAGTTGCTTGACCGACAGGTTGACGCTCATCGCCAAGTGACGGTACTGCGGAAACTGGTGCTTCCAGGTCTGGAGCCGCTGGCAGGCTTCCTGAAGCACCCACTGGCCGAGGGCACTGATCAGTCCCATTTCCTCAGCAATCGGGATAAACGTACTGGGGGGAATCGCCCCCCGCCGGGAGTGTTGCCATCGTGCCAGGGCTTCAAATCCAATCAGTTCCGCGTCGCGCAATCGCACGATCGGTTGGTACTGTACACTCAGTTGGTGAAACTTGATGGCCTGTTGCAGGCTAAACTCCAAGTCGAGCCGCTCCAGTGCCTGAGTCTGCATCTTCTGGTCAAACACCGCCCAACCTCCGCCCCCTTGCTGGCGGGCGCAGTGCTTGGCCGTATCTGCGGCGCGTAAAATTTCCTCGGCCTGCTGGGTGCCAATGTCGCTCAGGGCAATCCCAATACTACCCGTGGTCAGCAGACAGTGATCGCCGATCACAAAGGGACGACCAAGGGCCTGCTGTAGTTCGTGGCTGATGGCCTCAACCTGAGCCAAGTTGGGAGCATCGTACAAGAGCAGTGCAAATTCATCCGTACTCACTCGAGCCATCACATCCTGGGGGCTGAGGTAGGTTTCTAGTCGGCGGGCGATCGCCACGAGCAGTTGTTCCCCCAGGGTGTGCCCCAGGCTGTACTTGATCGTCTGGTAGCGATCAACGTCTAGGTAAAGCACTGCAAAGGGAGAACTGGTAGCCTGGATGCGGCGTTGCAGCAGACTCAGGAAGCGGTTGCGGTTAGGTAGCCCCGTCAGGGTGTCATAGAATGCTTGGTATTGTAGAGCCTCGTTGATTTGCCGCCGCTCAGCACGGATCTCAGCCTCCCGCAGTTCTCGGTCGATCGCCGGCAGCAGACGGGCAAGATTGTCCTTCATCAGGTAATCGTGGGCTCCCGCTTTCATCGCTGCAACGGCAATTTCTTCCCCAATACTGCCCGACACGATGATAAACGGCACATCCAAATTGTAGGACTGGATAATTTTGAGGGCGTCAATGGCACTAAACCCCGGCAAACGGTAGTCTGCCAGAATCACATCCCAGGTTTCCTGTGCGATCGCCTCTCTGAAAGCGTCTGAAGTCTCAACCCGGCGGTAGACCAATTCGTAATGGCCCCGCTGCAATTCCAGGAGGAGAAGTTCTGCATCTGCTTCCAGGTCTTCAAGGATCAAAACGTGCAATAGTTGCCTCATGAACTATCCGGTGGAATTGCACGAACTTACTGTTCCCCCAATCTCAAGATACATAACAATGGCTCACTGAACGGGCAGGGAGCCAACCAAGCGACAAAATTTGGTCAACTACCTTTGACTAGAGTGTAGATGAAATTGTCCCTAGACACCTAAGACAACGCGAATTCTAGATAAGCCGCAATTCTTGATGGCCCGGGCGCGTCGCGCAAGACCATCAAGGGTTTGGGGACACTGTGCCTAGCGCAATGCCCCCAAACCATCTTAACCAAACCTGACGTTAAGACATGTTGTGCAAGGCACTCGCACAGTGCCTTTTGTGGTCGGCTCAGCCCAATTCGTTCAAAGCCGAATTTTCACAGTGATTCTCATTTTGGGCTTCCAATTTTTATGCTGAGAATTGCTGGAATTTCTATCGTGCTCAGTGGCAATTTGGGGGAATACTGCCATGATGGAGCAGGAGTCTACCTTGTCATGCCGTCATTTGAATCGGATGCAGAATGTTATGAGAGAAGCCATCGAGCGTTTGACCGAGAACCTGGGCCGCACCATTGTTGGGAAAGCTGAGTCAATTCGGTTGGTGTTGGTGGCGCTGTTTTCGGGAGGCCATGCCCTGCTAGAAGATGTGCCCGGTGTTGGCAAAACGCTCCTGGCGAAATCCCTCGCCCGCTCGATTGACGGCAAATTTCAACGCATCCAGTGCACCCCCGACTTGCTGCCCACTGATGTGACGGGCACCAACATCTGGAACCCCCGCAGTGGTGAGTTTGAGTTTATGCCAGGGCCTGTTTTCTCCAACGTTTTGCTGGCCGATGAGATCAATCGGGCTACCCCCCGCACCCAGTCGGCCCTGCTGGAGGTGATGGAGGAACAACAGGTGACCACCGATGGCGTCTCACGCCACGTACCCAATCCCTTTTTTGTGATTGCCACCCAAAATCCGGTGGAATATCAGGGCACCTTTCCCCTGCCGGAGGCCCAAATGGATCGCTTCACCCTAGCACTGAGTCTAGGGTATCCTACAGAGATTGAGGAGTTGCAGATGCTCCAACGCTTAGGCCAAAACACCCCGCCAGAAGACTTGCAGCCCTGTCTATCGTTACTGGAGGTGCAACAACTCCGTCAACGCTGTGCTCAGGTGCGGGTAGAAGCCTCACTACAGCAGTACATTTTAGAATTGGTGCGAGCAACCCGACAGGACGAAGAGATTGTGCTGGGAGTCAGTCCTCGCGGCACGGTGGCACTCCACAAGGCGGTGCAGGCGATCGCCTTCCTAGAAGGGCGGGACTTTGCCATCCCCGATGATGTGAAATATCTGGCCCCCTACGTGCTTTCCCACCGGCTCATCCCGGCGGGCGGGCGGAAGGCTCGCAACATCGTGGAGCGCATCCTCTGGACAGTTGCGATTCCTTAGGAGAGTTGTGGGTGCGTCTAACCCTAGCTGTGGCGTGGCTGCCACCACAGGGCGATCGCCCACGTTTCGCGGTTTCGCGTTTGCGTTGGAGTCGTGTGCATTGAAGACAATTAACCGTGGCGCTATCAGGAGGACTTCCCTCCAGTTGTTCGCAACTTGCTGCTGACTATGTCGATCACCCAGGTACCGATACTGAAACAACTCTGGCAGCGGATCGAGTCTGCGCCCCCACTAGAGCCAGAAGACTCCCTCTTGCTGAGAGTGTTGGTGCAAGGCTTAGTTACGCTGGGGATTATTGCCGTGGATGTTGCCGCTGTGGATACGGTTGACCCGCTGGGAATTAGTTTTTGGGCGGTGCCCGTGAGCGTTGTCGGAGCCGGGTGGAGTTGGGTAAATCGGCGCAAGCGCAATATCGCAGTCAAGTTCTGTATTGCGATCGCCATGCTGGTAGCCTTGGGCCTATTCTTTGTTCGGCTAATTGCCGAGCGCAACGATACCCGTCTGGCCCTGGCCGAATTGCTGATCCAACTGCAAGTCTTCCACAGCTTTGACCTGCCCCGCCGTAAAGATCTGGGCTACTCCATTGTGATTGGGCTAATCCTCATGGGAGTGGCTGCCACCCTCAGCCAAACTCTAATGTTTGCCCCCTTTTTAATAGTTTTCCTAGCGCTGGCAATTCCTGTGCTAATCCTGGACTACCGCTCCCGGCTGGGGCTGTTGCCACAGGGCTTCCAAAACATGGGTGCAGACCTCTCGCCTCGCAGGCTTAGCCTGATCCTGCTGGCCATCCTGGCGGTGGGGCTGACCATCTTTGCCGTCTTACCACGTCTGCCGGGCTACCAACTGCGGACATTTCCAGTCAGCGCCCCCATTGAATTTGAGGGACAGTTTGATGGCGATCAGATCATTAACCCAGGCTATGTGCAGTTTGGCCGTGGTGATGGGGAAGATGCAGTAGGTTTTGGGGTAAATGGCACCTTGCCTGGACAACCAGGACGGGTAGACCCCAATCAGTACTACGGCTTTAACCTGCAAATGAACCAAAATTTGCGGGGGGAGATGCAGCCTAGGGTAGTGATGCGGGTGCGATCGCAGGCAGAGGGATTCTGGCGGGTGATGGCGTTTGACCGCTATACCGGGCAGGGATGGGAGGTGACGCGCAACCAGGAGGATGACCTGATGAAGCTAGACCGGCCCCGCTGGTCGCTCCGGTTTAACTTACCCTGGTCGGTAACGCTCAACCGCACCCGGGAAGTGGTGCAGTCTTACACGATTGTGTCAGACTTGCCGAACCTGCTGCCAGCCCTCTACGAACCGAAGGATGTCTATTTTCCGACTCGACAGATCGTGCTGGATAAGGAAGGTGCTCTGCGATCGCCCGTCCCCCTAGCGGAGGGGATGACGTATACCGTAGTATCGGAGGTTCCCTACCGCGATCGCACCCGCCTGCGCAGTGCGCCGACAACCTATCCTCGCTACATTACGGACTACTACCTCCAAATCCCCCAGAGGACCCTAGGACGCGTGCGGCAGAAAACGGAAGCGATCCTGGCTGGCTCACCAAAGGTTTTGACTGACTTCTACGAACAGTCTCTCTACTTGGCACAATACCTCAAACAAAATTACTCGATCCAACCCAACTTGCCCTACCTAGAACCCGGTGAAGACTTGGTAGAAGCATTTTTATTTAAGTATCAGGGGGGATATCCCGACCATTTCTCAACTGTGCTGACCGTGATGCTGCGTTCAATTGGCATCCCTGCAAGACTGGTGGTGGGCTATCGGTCGGGTGAGTTTAACCCGTTTACGGGCTACTATGTAGTCCGCAATACCGATGCCGTTGCCCTAACGGAGGTGTGCTTCCATAAGTATGGCTGGTTTATGTTCAACCCGATTCCGGGGGATGAGGTGGTTCCGACTTCTGTGGAGGAATCTCAGGTGTTTGGCGTGTTACGGGCGTTTTGGGCATGGCTAGCAGGATGGCTGCCTTCGCCGATGGTGGGTTGGTTGAATGGCGTGTTTGATCTCCTCACCTCGGCCTTTGGGTGGCTAGTGAGTCGCTTGGTCAGTGTGTTTAACTGGGGATGGGTGGGCGTGTTGCTGGGGATTGTCCTGGTCACTGCGCTTGTCTTTTTGGGGTGGCTGCTGTGGCGTGGCTGGCAGGCATGGCGCTTTCAGCGCTGGCTAGCCCGACAACACCCAATGGAAGCCCTTTACCAGCGCATGTTGCGCCAGTTATCAGCACAGGGGATGCACAAAGCTAAGGCGCAAACCCCGCTGGAATTTGCCGCACAATGCCGTGGACAACACCCTCCGACTCAGGCTGAACTGATTGAACAGATTTGCAGTGCCTATGTTCGCTGGCGCTATGGTGGTCAAGCCGAAGACTGGGCAGCGCTGTGGCAACAGTGGCGATCGCTCCAGCGTCGCTCGTGGCCACGTTAACGGCAACGTGAATTCGGGATCATCTGAAACCCTCGATGTTCAGAGCGCAGTGTGCTCGGAACATCGCTGGTGGTGGGGCACGGCGCGGTGTTTCCACAACCCTCTTACCCCAGACTGACATTAAAATATTTGCTAGAGAAAAATTTTTCAAATCTTTATTCAAAATCTTGCTGAGAAAGAGACTCGCTAAACGTGGTAGTATCCCTTTTGCTTATTCTCAAAACAATTGCTAAACAGAGAACAGATTAATTAGCCAAAGAACACCTTAATTCAACCTGATTTCTCCTTTTCGTGAGTGGCTCATCTGTCTTGTAGAGCTCATAGCGCACAATTTGTTTTTCTTGACTTCTGGAACTTCCATGCATTCGCCACATCCTCTGCGCCGAACTAAAATCGTTGCAACCATTGGCCCCGCCACCAGCAGCCCAGAAGTCCTACGGAGGCTAATTGAGGCCGGGGCAACCACCCTGCGATTGAACTTCAGCCACGGCACTCACGAGGATCACCAGCGTAGTATTCGGATGATTCGCCAAGTCTCCTTTGAGCTAAACCAGCCGGTCGGCATCCTACAAGACCTCCAGGGCCCCAAAATTCGCCTGGGGCGGTTTGAAGAGGGTTCGATTACCCTCAAAAAGGGTGATCCCTTTATTCTGACTAGTCGTCCGGTGTTGGGGACAAACGAGATCAGCTCCGTTACTTACGAGCCACTGGCGGAAGAAGTCCCCGAAGGAGCCACCATTCTACTGGATGATGGGCGGATGGAGATGCTAGTGGAGAAGGTTGATCAGCAAAACCGCGAACTCCACTGTCGCGTCATGCTGGACGGGGTGTTGTCGAACAACAAGGGCGTGAATTTTCCCGGTGTCTACCTTTCGATTAAAGCACTGACCGAAAAAGACCGGGCTGATCTGATGTTTGGCCTCGATCAAGGGGTAGATTGGATTGCCCTTAGTTTTGTCCGCAATCCCCAGGATATTTTGGAAGTCAAGGAATTGATCTCCAGCGCTGGCAAGCATGTCCCTGTGATTGCCAAGATTGAAAAACACGAGGCGATCGAGCAGATGGACGCCGTGCTATCGATTTGCGACGGGGTGATGGTGGCACGGGGCGACCTAGGAGTCGAACTCCCGGCTGAAGATGTCCCTGTGCTGCAAAAACGCCTAATCGCCACTGCCAACCGCTTGGGAATTCCTGTTATCACTGCCACCCAGATGCTCGATAGCATGGTGAGCAACCCTCGCCCCACTCGTGCTGAAATCTCCGACGTGGCAAATGCCATTCTTGATGGTACGGACGCAGTAATGCTTTCGAACGAGACTGCTGTAGGCAAGTACCCGGTGCAGGCCGTCGAGACAATGGCAAGAATTGCTGTCCGGATTGAGCAGGAAGAAGTGACTCGCAATGTCAGCAGCAGTGGTCGTTCGATCCCCAATGCCATCAGTCAGGCCGTCGGCAAGATTGCTGAGCAACTGAATGCTGCCGCGATTATGACGCTGACTAAATCGGGAGCGACGGCCCGGAATGTCTCGAAGTTTCGTCCTAGCACACCAATCCTGGCGATTACGCCCCACGTCGATGTGGCTCGTCAGTTGCAGCTTGTTTGGGGAGTCAAGCCGTTGCTAGTGCTTGACCTGCCTTCCACGGGGCAAACCTTTCAGGCGGCGCTGAACGTTGCCCAAGAAAAGCATTTGCTGTCGGAAGGAGACCTCGTGGTGATGACGGCAGGGACGTTGCAGGGGGTCTCTGGTTCGACTGACCTCATCAAGGTGGAAGTAGTGAATGCTGTGTTGGGACGCGGGATTGGGATCGGTCAGGGGTCGGTGAGCGGACGCGCGCGCGTTGCTCATTCCTGTAAGGATCTCAGCAACTTCAATGCAGGCGACATCCTGGTGGCGACCAAGACCACAGCAGATTTTATTGAAGCGATCCGTAAGGCATCGGGAATTGTCACAGAAGACGATAGCCTGACGAGCCATGCCGCTGTGATTGGTCTGCGGCTAGGGGTGCCTGTCATCGTTGGAGTCCAGAGTGCGACCGAGGTGATCCGCGATGGCACCCTACTGACGTTGGATATGCAGCGCGGATTGGTCTATTCTGGCTCGGCAGCCAGTAATAGTGCGATGCAACTCTAGCGCAGGCTACTGGTTAAGGGAATTGCGTAGGTAAGTAATGCGATCGCGCCATGCCTGTACCACTGCGTCCGTTTCGGGGTTACCCCCCTGGCTTTTCACCTCGTACTTGCGGAAGGCCAGTTTGTTCTGAGCATCCACAATGGCGTTCGAGAGGTCTTTGGGCAGGCCGGGAATGCTGCGCACGCCCAAGGCACCCTCTTGCCCACCCTGCCGATACTCTGCTGCAGTGATTAGGCTACTGTTTTCGTCCGCTAATTCCTGCTGGAGGATGTGGCGTTCCCACTGATCACTCTGGGCAATGCCGATCAACAGCAACGCCATGTAGGGGGAGAGCAGCACAATATCCTTAATGAGATTGCTGACCCAAGCCATGCCAGCCGAGACCTGAACCATGTCGGTGTTGGCGGGGAGCGATCGCAAGCTCAGATCGGCCAGCCCCACCACCACTAGCCCCAGCACACCGTTGGTCGCGTTTGCCAAGATAGCCAGAAACAGGCCAGCCAAGGCGTAGATCACCTGCCGCCAGCGATCGCCCGTCCGCACCGCCAGCCCCAACCCAGCCCCTGTCAGCGCTGTAAACAGAAAGTGGCGTGTGAACCCCAGCAAGGTAAAGCTGGTGATGAACTGGCTAATCGCTCCAGGCAGGCCAAATTGCAGGAAATAGTCTGTGGCGTGGAGGGCCGCCTCTGTCAGGTTGAAGCCCAACCCAATCAGCCCGCCGTAAATGATGCCGTCCCGCACGCCATTAAATTCTGACCGCATCAACCAGGCTAACAGCAACAGCCCTAGACCTTTGATGACTTCCTGGGCGATCGCCCCCGTCAGTAGGAAGCCACCCAGAAACGGCACCACCCGTTGCAGCAAGTCATAGAGCAGGTCAACGGTCAAGCCGCCTTGAGGATTAGGCGGCGGTGAGAGATAGGTCTGGTTCCAGATGGACTGGGTGAGAGTCATCTCGCTGGTCATTAGGACACTCAGCCCCAGGGAGATCACTGCCCCCCACAAGAGTGCCGTGAGCAACAGCCACAGGGGTTCACGTTCGCGGCGATCGAGATACCAAAGAAAAACCAAGGCAGGGATTGTTAGCACTGCTGCCACCAACAACATTGCTAGGTAGATCAGCGGGGCAGACTGGAAAAGCCGCAGGACAAATCCAATCCCACCAAACAGCGTCAATGCAAACAATAACAACAAGACAAATTGGTTCACCTTCGGACGCACCAAAGGGGATTCGGTGCGCTGGAGAATGTCGCGCGATCGCACCTCTGGTTTTGGGGTTTCGGCTGGAGTACTCATATCCGTTGCACCACGAATGAAAGGTGAGGGTGAGCCAGGGGTGAGAAAATTGCTCTCAATTACTGATTACGCTTTTCTTTCGCAGATGTAAATCCACTAAAAAAACTATTTTCAGTTTGGCAGACTTCTATTTCCACGTCAGTTGGGGTTAAGGGCCTTACAAGAAGGTTGGTCAAGTTTTTTTACGCCACGACAAACTGCTACTTTACAAACGGATTCTGTATGACATTACAGTCGGGCAAGAGAATCAGGCTAGAGGCAGAGGTCAGGCCCGTTCAAAGTAGCGGGCGCGTTCCCAACTGGTAACGACCTCATCGAATTTGCGCTGTTCTGTTCTAAAAAAGTGTAGGTAGTGGTCAATCACGTCGTCGCCAAAGACAGTCCTAGCCCAGGTGCTTTGCTCTAGTTCGTGAATCGCTTCATTGAGGCTGTGGGGGACTTGCGGTAGTCCTTGCGCAGCATAGACATCGCCCTCAAACATGGGAGGTGGTTCGATCTGGTTTTTAATGCCGTCTAGTCCGGCGGCGAGAGTGGCTGCAAAGGCTAGGTAGGGGTTGGCGTCGGCGCCGGGGGCGCGGCACTCCAGCCGCAGCGCCGGGCCATGACCGAGGATGCGGAACCCAGCAGTGCGGTTGTCGTAGGACCAAGCGATGCCGGTGGGCGCAAAGGAGCCAGCGACATAGCGCTTGTAGGACGTGGGATAGGGAGCATAGAAGGCGAAAAGTTCTCGAATGTGGGCCATCCACCCCCCCAGAAACCAGCGAAACAGAGGAGAACTGTGCACCGGGCCAAAGGCTTCGTCACCGGGGAACAGGGGCTTACCCTCCAGATCCCACAGGCTGGCGTGTAGGTGCATACTAGACCCGGCATACCGTTCATCCCACTTTGCCATAAAGGTGACGGCAACGTTGTTCTGCCAAGCAACCTCCTTCGCCAGATGTTTGTAGAGGGTGTGGCGATCGCTCATCTCCAGAAAATCTGCATAGCGCAGGTTAATCTCCTGCTGCCCCGGCCCCCACTCGCCCTTCGAGAACTCGACTGGAATTCCAGAGTGGTTGAGGTGCTTGCGGATTGCGCCAATGATAAATTCCTCCTTTGTGCCCTGAAAGATGTGGTAGTCCTCAATGTAACTACCGATCGGTTCCAGGTCATGGTAGTTCTTCTGGCGAGCCGTCTCAAAGGAGTCTTTGAACAGGTAGAGTTCCAGTTCCGAAGCGCCCATCGCCTGATAGCCGAGAGATTGGGCGATCGCCACCTGTCGCTTCAGGATGTTACGGGGTGCAATGCTAACGGGGCTGTCCTCTTCCTCATTGACTACATCACAGAGGACGATCGCTGTTTTGTCGAGCCAGGAAGCCACTCGCAGTGTAGTCAGATCGGGCACCAACCGGAAATCGCCATAGCCCGTCGCCCAACTTGTGAACTGGTAGCCAGGGATGGGATCCATCTCCATGTCGCAGGCTAGTAGATAGTCGCAGGCGTGAACAGCATGGTTCAGCACGTCTTTGAGGAAGTAATCTCCCGTGATGCGTTTACCCAGCAAGCGCCCATACAGGTCGGGGAAGACGGTTAAAACCGTTTCAATCGCTTCGGTTTGAATCAGGTGAGTCAACGCATCAACGGTCAATAGGCCACGAACTGAACTTGTCATGCATACTCCTTATTCAGGCGTTACTCAGATACTATTCAGGCAATATAGCGGTTTTCTTATGCCTCAAGTAGCAAAGTAATACGGAATCCGCCTGTAAAGTAGCAG
>FQKF010170662.1_pt1 | contig 10882 bp, 8 predicted proteins | sample 1504521 | NCBI WGS metagenome assembly FQKF01 (sample SAMEA4475357, study PRJEB15587) | soil metagenome | biome: Soil; feature: Field | place: India | collected 2015-03-11 | depth 0 m
TTTTCTTTTAGATTTCTTATTTGAGGCAACGATTATTTTTCATTTAGATTTTTGATGAGGCAATTCGAATTAAAGAAAAATTTTTTAATTTTTGGTATAATTTAGCATGCAATTTTCTGATATAAAAAAACTTAGTGAACTTATTGATATTTCAGGGGATTTAATTAATATATTTAAAGAGGCTATTCCAAAATCAATTTCTATGGTCAAATCGGAAATTTTATCAAATTCCAATTTGTATTATTTAATTGGAAATAATCCTATAAAATTTTTAGAGGATTTGCTTGAAAATGAATCGAGAATCATAATGAAATCTATGGAAGTAGATAATTTTAAATTTCTCACTAAAAACTTATCTCGATTATATAGTATCTACATAAATAGAGGATTTCAGCGAGAGTTCTTCAAAATAGAAAATTTTTCCTGGAGTTTTGCACTACCTTCTAACATGATAAGATACGGAGAAGAGATAAAAAAGCTATATTCCCTTATAAATCAAAATCTTGAAAATATTGTTTTCTATCTCGATTTTTTACCACCAAAATATGAGCACCCTAAAGAATATGATGATTTTATAAGAAATTTTTTGATAAGGCTTTTGATGGGAGACAATACAGAAGCAGAAATTTTAATAAAAACTTTCTTAGTAGATGATGAGAGAAGGGAAAGGGTTTATTATTCTATTTTTTATCCTTCAATTTATATGATAAGAAGGCTTTATGACACAGGCTTTATTGATGAATCTGAGTCATATATGGCTTTTTCTGTTTTAGGCAAAACTCTTTCATCAATTTATAGAGAAAAATTACATGAAAAGAGTTTAAAATGCTTTTCCCTTTACGTCCCCACTGATAATATAGTTGGTGAGAGAATTCTTAATTCTTATTATAAGTTGGAGTCACAGATTTTTTCAGATATTTTGTCCTGGCAAGGAATTAATAGTCTATCAATAAATGTAAAGGAAATAATTAATAAGGATTTCAACTATGAAAACTGTATTGCCTTTTTCTGGGGAGTTTCCCCCTTCAATTTGCAAGATTTTAAACATTTTGCAGGAATATTAATGGCTAAGTCGTCTACTTGCAGAATTTTCATCTTCTCAGAAGATTTAGAGCACTTTAAAGATTTAAGTGACTATGGAGTTTTAATTAACGATCCAAAAGAATCTTTGGAGGTAATAAAAAATGTTTGAAAAATATTTAAGAAAAATATTTGAAAAGGATGAGCCTATTGAGGATAAAAAGTTAAATGATGATTTAACCAATCTACTTCAGTTAAATTTTGATTTTTTAATTAATTATGTAAATAATCTTGGCAATATAGTTTTTTTTATAACAGATAAAGACTTAATTATAAAGTATGCTAATAAAACTTTTTTAAGAATGGTTAATTTAGAGGATGTTATAGATAGGAGTTTAAAAATATTCTTACCTCCCTATATAAAATATTTACCAGTTCCAGAGTCTGAAAAAAGTGAAAAAATTTACCTCCATTTGAAATGTAGAAAGCCTGATGTGAACATATGCCTTGAGGGTTATGTTTCACTAAAGAATCAGATGCTCCTATTCCTTCTTGAAAAGAGGATTTTTATTTATCATGAACTTTTTGAAAAAATTTCTGAGTTAAATAATGAAATTGCTAACTTAACCAGAGAGGATCAGAAAAAAAATACCATAATTGAAAAGCTTAGAAACGAATTGAAGGAAGCCTTAAGGAAAGACTTAGTTACAGAGGTATTTAATCGAATATATCTTAAAGAAGTTTTAGAAAGAGAAATAGGTAAAAAGAGGAGATATAAAATTCCTTTAAGTTTAGTTTTAGTTGATATTGATAACTTCAAGCAGATAAACCAAAATTACGGTAGAACTACAGGAGATAAAGTTCTTAGACAATTTGGCAGGCTTTTGATTGAAAATACGAGAATGGTTGATATGGTATTTCGCATGGAGGACGATAATTTTATTCTCTTATTGCCAAATACAAATATTGATGGTGCTAATGTTGTAAGTAAAAAAATTAAAAATGTAACAAATTCTACCCTTTTTGAGGGAAACATAAGCATGAGCATAAATACTGTAGCTGCAGAATGCTCAGAAGATGATACTGTAGAGACTCTGATCGATAAAGTTTATAAATCAATGCAACTAAGCATTTAAAATTAAAATAAAAATTCACAAAAAACATTAAATTATAGTAAATTATTATAATTCGATAAGGGAGGCTTTTATGATTGATAAAGCTAAGGTTGAGCAAGTTTTAGGTAAAATTAGAGTAGGACTTATGGCTGATGGTGGAAACATTGATTTAGTTGAAATTAAAGATAATATTATTTATGTAAAACTAAAAGGTGCCTGCGGAACTTGTCCTATGGCAACTCTTACGCTTAAAAATTGGGTTGAAAAGACTTTGAAGAGCGAGATACCGGAAGTCAAAGAAGTAGTAGCCGTATAATGTAATGTTAAGAGTTTTTATATTTTTTTTACTGATTTTTTCCGTATCAGTAGTATTTGCTGAAGATAAGCTTCAGGTTAGGGATATAAGGCATTACGAAATTAATAATGGTATTAGAGTAATAATTGAAACCAGTGGTCTTGTAGATTTTTCAAGGGGGCAAATTAAAAATCCTGAACGATTATTTTTTGATCTAAAAAATTCCTCCTTGAATAAAGAAATCAAAAAAGAGTTTTCAATAAATAAATCTAATATAATCAAAATCCGAATAGGTCAGTATGATGCCAATACAGTAAGAATTGTCTTTGATCTTTTAACGAAGGAGTATGAATTCAAAATAATTCAACTTGAAGATCCTTTTAGATTGGTTATAGATATTTACTCAGCTAAGGAGAATAAGGATTCCTCCAAAGAAACAGAAAATGATAAAAATTTAAAAACTACTATTAGAAGAAAAGTAGTTATTGACCCTGGTCATGGTGGTAAAGATCCCGGAGCGATCGGTCCTAATGGAATTATGGAAAAGGATGTTGTACTTGATGTAGCTCTTAAATTTAGAGAAATAATGAAAGATAATCCTAAATATGAGATAATTTTGACAAGAGATAGAGATGTTTTCATCCCACTTAATGAAAGAACAGATATTGCCAATAAAGCAAAGGCAGAACTTTTTATTTCTATCCATGCAAATGCTTCACCAAATCACTATGCCCGAGGAATTGAGACTTATCTATTAAATTGGACTGATGACGAAGAGTCAATAAGGGTTGCTGCAAGAGAAAATGCTATATCTGTAAAGAAAATGAAAGAGTTAAGAGGAGAAATAGGCACTATGCTTGCCTCTCTGGAGAGAGAAGCTAAGAGAGATGATTCTGTAAAACTTGCAGGATATATTCATAATTCTATGATTAATAACTTAAAACCTTCTTTTTCAAGAAATGACAACGGAGTCAAACAGGCGCTTTTTTATGTTTTAGTTGGTGCTCAAATGCCCTCATGTTTACTTGAAATTTCCTATATAAGTAATCCTGAAGAGGAGAAACTTCTTTCTGACGAAACTTACAGAATGAAAGTTGCGATGGCAATAGCTGATGGCATAGAGAATTATTTTGTTAAGTCAGATAAAATTAAAAAGGTTAAATATACTAACAATTTTTTGATAAGGGCAGACATTAAAAAAACAAAAAACAAAAAAGAAAGACCAAAGAAGCTCTAAATGGATTTATTTATAAAGAATGCCTCTCTAATTGATGGAACAGGTAAGCCTTTACGAAAAGCCAATGTGGGAATAAAAAAAAATAAAATTATCTATATTGGAAAAGAAAATTTTTCAGCACAGAGAATAATTGATGCAAGTAACTATATCCTTACTCCCGGATTTATTGATACCCATTCCCATTCAGATTTTACAATTATTGCAGACCCTCGTGGAGAGGGTAAAATAACCCAGGGTATTACAACAGAAATCAATGGAAACTGCGGGGTTTCAGCCTTTCCCCTAGAGGGAGAGGTTTTAATAAGAAGGCTCCCTGAAATTCATAATCTTGGCATTAAGGCTTGGAAAAATATTAATGAATACATTGCACTCTTAAAGGAAGTAAATCCATCATTAAATCTTGCCTTTTTATGCGGACATGGAAATATTAGAGGCTCTATTATTGGATATAAAAATTTATCAGCTAATAGAGGGCATATAATGAAGATGAAGAATATTCTTAAACAACAATTTTCTCATAAAATAAAGGGACTTTCTACGGGTTTGATATATCCTCCAGGAATTTTTGCAGATACAGAAGAACTTGTTGAAATAAGCAAAGTAGTTCGTTACTTTAGAGGTATTTATGCAACCCATATGAGAAGTGAAGGTGATAGACTACTTTCCGCAGTTGAGGAGACTTTACTGATTGGAAGAAAGGCAAAAGTTCCCATACATATCTCCCATCTCAAAACATCAGGAAAAGAAAACTGGTGGAAAATAGACTCTCTCATGGCAACAATAGAAGCAAGCCAAGTAGAGGGAATAAGGGTAACTGCTGATAGATATCCCTATATAGCTTCTGCTACTGACCTTGATGCTTTCCTTCCTTCGTGGATAGTTGAAGGAAGTAGAGAAGAGATTATAAGTAGGCTTAGGAGTTTGAGGATACGAAAAGAGATAAAAGAGTATTTACGGTCAAAGGGAGAAAACTTTCTTCAGAGTCTGGTGATATCTGATGTACTATTTGAAGGCGATAAAGGGTTTGAGGGTAAAAGACTTGGAGATTTGACAACTTTAGAGAACTGTTCTAATTTTATAGCTGATGTTCTCATTCGTTCTAATCTATATGTGGGAGTAATATATTTTGGTATGAAAGAAGAAAATCTTATGAAAATACTATCAAAACCCTATGTAATGATTGGTACAGATAGTGCAGCAAGATGTAGTAATGGGATTACTGCACAGGGGAAACCCCATCCAAGAGGGTTTGGAAGTTTTCCAAGGTTTCTAAGAAAGTATGTTTTAGAGAAAAAGCTTATAAGTCTTGAGGAAGCTATAAAGAAAATAACCTTTTTACCTGCCAAAACCTTTAAAATTGAAAAAAGAGGTCTGGTTAAGGAAGGATATTTTGCTGATATAGTTATATTTGATCCTTCAGAAATTGACGATAGAGCAACCTTTGAAGAGCCTTTTAATATTGCTAAGGGTATTAAATATGTATTAGTTAATGGTGGGATATCTGTGGAAGATGGAACATTTACAGGTTTTAGAAAAGGCGAGATATTACTATGAAATTTATTGGAATCACTTGTAGCATGGATGATAAAAAATATTTTCTAAATATAGATTATATTCAAAAAATAGTAGCTTTTGGCTTTCTTCCTTTAATAATAACTCCTAATATGGTTACCTTTAAAGAGAAGATTATAAATTCCTTATCAGCTCTTGTAATTTCCGGTGGTGGAGATATTAATCCCAAATTTTATGGTGAAAAAAATATCTCTTGTAAAAATATAGTTCCCGATGAAAGAGTAAGGAGAGAGTTAGAACTTCTGGAAGCCTTTTTGCCTACTAAAAAACCTCTTTTAGGGATATGTTATGGTATGCAGTTAATGAATATATTTTTCGGTGGTTCCCTAATACAGGACATAAATACTGAGATAAATCATGTAGTTGGATACCATGAAATTGAGGTTTTTAAGGATTTCCCTCTAATAAAAGGTAAGGGCATTGTAAACACTTCTCATCATCAGGCTGTAAAAAGTCTTGCTAATGGGCTTGAGGTTTTTTGTAAAGCAGAGGACGGAATCGTAGAGGGTTTTTATCTAAAGGAACATCCCTTCTGCGTAGGAGTGCAATGGCATCCTGAAAGAGACAAAGGAGAGTTTTCCTCCCTCCTTTGGCAAAATTTTTTAAAAAAGGTAAAATAAACTATGAGCCCTTCAAGAAAATATAGAATTTCCTTGGAGAGAAGTTTTTACATATGGATTTTGTTATTTTTCATAGGCATTCTTGGTTATCTCAATTATCAAATTCTAAAATCCTTTTTCGCTGCTGGTGGTTGGGCAATAGTTATTGCCTTAGTCTTTCACCCAATTTTTGACTTTGCACAGAAGTATTTAAAATATAAGGGACTCTCAGCTCTTGTTACTATTATTTTTGTAATAGTTCTATTTCTATTTCCCTTTGTCTTTATCTCCTACCAGATAATTCTTGAAGCAGGTGAGTTGATAAAAAATGTAAATCTTCCTGAATTGATTAATAAAATTACAACAAATCCTATTTTTGCAAAAATTATTGAAAAACTTAGCTTTATAACTGGCGGAGATGTAGCATCAATGGAAAATCTCATTAAAGAAGAACTCTCGGGAATTATGAAGAGTATTGCTTTAAGAATCGCCCATGGTTTTGGTGACGTGATAAATTCAGGGATAAACATTGTTCTAACCTTTTTTATTGCCTTTTTTTTCCTTAAGGAGGGAGATCATTTTGTAAGAAAAATCATAGAGTTCCTACCTTTTGCAGAGTCAGATAAGGTTTCCATAAAAAATCAAACTAAAAATATTATCTATACAACCTTTTATGGTGGAATTCTGATTGCAATACTTCAAGGTACAATTCTCGGAATGACTTTTTATTTCCTTGGGATTCCCTCAGCAACTCTATGGGGATTTGCGACGGCAATAGCTTCTTTTATTCCAGTTTTAGGAGCTTTTGCTGTGTGGGGACCTGCCTCAATCTATCTTCTTGTGAAGGGATATATATTAAAGGGTATTATACTCGCAGTAGTGGGAGGACTGATCATAAGTTCCATTGATAATGTTCTCAAGCCAATTATTATCAAGGGAAAGGTTAACCTTCCTTTGATCTTTATTTTCCTATCTGTTCTCGGTGGTATTAAGGTTTTTGGATTAATTGGTTTTATTATCGGTCCTCTTATTTTTAGCCTTTTTGTCTCATTTCTTGAGATACTTAAAAACTTTGTAGGAGGTGGGGAACATGTTTGAAAGAAAGGATTTGGAAGCCTTTGAAAAATTTAAAGCAGATGAGCATTTTGTAGTAAGCCTTTTCCTTAATGTCTCACCTCAGGAAAGAAAAAGAGGCACTTATCTATCAAAATTTAAAAACCTTATTAAAACTCTATCAGAAGAAAAACTTTCCCTCGTTAAGGAAGACATAGAAAAAATTGAAAAATTTTTACAAACTGAGAGAGAATCCTTTAAAAAATCTCTTGTTCTCTACAGTTGTGTGAAAAAAGAGTTTTGGCAACGATATGATTTAAACATTGAAATTAAGGATGAACTTATTATTGATAAAACACCTTATACCAATCCTCTTTTTGACCTTCTTGATAACTATCACAAGTATGGAATTCTTCTTGTTGATAAACGTTCTGCGAGAGTGTTTTTGGTTTTCTTAGGAGATATTGAAGAATATGGGATGGTTGAGCATGATCATGTTCCAGGTAAACACAAGAAAGGTGGTTGGTTTGCTCTTGCAGAGAAAAGATATGAAAGACACATTGAGCATCACGTAAAGATCCATCTAAAGGATGTAGTTGATAAATTTGGTGATTTTCTGAAAGACAGAGAAATCAGGAGATTAATAGTTGCAGGTCCTGATGAAGCTATTTACGAATTGATGAGAATACTTCCTGAAAGTATTAAGCAAAAGATAGTTGGAAGAACTTTCATAGAAAAATATGCCTCTGCAGAGGAAGTCCTTGATAAAGTGATTCCTATTATAAATGACTATGAACAGATGAAAGAGAGTAAAACTCTATCAGAACTTATTACCCGTTCAAGAAAAAACGATAATGCTGTTTTAGGTATCGATGATGTAATAAAGTATCTAAGAGACAGAAGAGTTATGAAACTTATAATTCCAAAGGATTACAAAATCGATGGAAAGGTTTGCGTTTCCTGTGGCTTTGCTACTCAGCAGGATGTGGATTGCTGTATGGAATGTGGTGACTGTGTAATGAAAACCTATAATCTAATAGAAAAAGCAACAGAAATGTCTCTGCAAAATGGAGCATTGATTGAAGTTGTAAAGGATGAAAAAGAAAGAAAGCAACTGATTGAAAATGGTGGTATTGGAGCATTCTTAAGATTTTAAGTATTTTCTAATATATGAAGCAGTATGAGAGTTTTTTACCTTAAGAAATTCTTGGAGGCTTCCTTCATATAGGAGGTAGCCTCCTTCTTCCCCTCCTTCAGGACCGAGGTCAATTATCCAATCTGCCTGAGCTATCACCTCTGGATTATGTTCAATTATTAATACGGTTGCCGATTTATCAGTAAGCTTTTTAATTACCTTGAGGAAATTTTTAACATCTTCATAATGAAGTCCAACTGTTGGCTCATCAAGAATATATAGAAACCCCTTCAGAGAATAAGCTTTTTTAATAGTGACAGAATTCATAATCTCAGCACATATTTTTAATCTCTGGGATTCGCCACCAGAAAGGGTTGTGGCTGGTTGCCCAAGCAAGAGATACCCAAGCCCTAATTCTCTTATAATACCCATTTTTCCCCTCAAGAGAGTTTCTTCTGAGAAAAATTCATAGGCTTCATCAAAACTCATGGAGAGAACATCATGGATATTTTTATCTTTATATTTAATATCTAAGACTTCTTTTTTAAATCTCTTTCCTCCGCATTCTTCACAGGGGAGGAAGAGATCTTCAAAAAAATACATTTCTACTCTTATAAAACCCTCTCCTTTACAAATCGGGCAATGCCCTAAAGGGCTATTGATTGAAAAGTGTCCAGAGGTGAATCCTCTTAATTTAGATTCCCTTTGACTGGCAAATACTTCTCTTATTTTCCCATAAATTTCCAAGTAGGTAACAGGCATTGACTTGGGAGTTTTTCCAATTGGTGACTGGTCAATGAGTTTCAATGTCTTTAAATTTTTTGCACCCTCTATTTCCCTATAAGGAAGGGACTCTTCACTGCTAAGTCCAAGTTTTTTAGCTAAAGCCTTGTATAAAGTATCTACCACAAGAGAACTTTTACCTGAACCAGATACTCCTGTCACTACAGTAATGGCATTGAGGGGAATATGGATATCTATATTTTTAAGATTATGCCCTCTCGCCCCTTTCAGTGATATAAAATTCTTAAAGGTCAATAGAGTATCTGTATTCATAAGGGATTCTGTTTTTTTGAGATAATTTGAAGTTATTGAATCGAATTCTAAAAAACTCTTGATATCACCAGAGAATATAACTTTACCACCTTTGCTGCCACCTTCTGGTCCCATCTCAACAATCCAGTCTGCCTGGGATATAACATCTTTGTCGTGTTCTACAACTATTACTGTGTTTCCATAATCTTTAAGTTCCTTAAGCACTTCAATAATCTTTTCGGTGTCTATTGGATGAAGTCCTACAGTTGGTTCATCGAGCACGTATAGAGTAGATGTAAGTCTATTTGCAAGTTGATTAGAGATATTAATTCTTTGATACTCACCACCCGAAAGTGTTTTAACTTGTCTGTCAAGGGTTAAATATCCAAGACCTACTCTAAGAAGAAAATCAAGCTTCATCATTATTTGTCTAACAGGTTCTTCTATGATTTTTGATTTCTCAACTGTTAAATTAATTTTATTTAACCATTCTTTAATTTGTTTAATAGAAAGAGTGTTTAAATCACCTATATCGAAACCATTTATTTTAAAAGAAAGTACAGACTGTTTAAGCCTCTTACCTTTGCATATAGGACATAAACGAGGTTTCCTCATCCTCGATAGAAAAACTCTTACATGAACCTTATACCTTTTTCTTTCAAGCTCCTCAAAGAAGTCGTTTAAACCATAAAAGTATTGATTACCTGTAAAAATAAATTTTTTATGCTCCTTTGGTAAGTCTCTGTAAGGGATGCTCACATTAATACCTGTAAGTTTTGCTCCCTTGATTAGCTGATCCTTCCACCATTTGAGCATTGGTCTTTCAAATATTTCTATGGCACCTTCTTTGATAGAGAGCTCTTTATCTGGAATTATTAGGTTTTCATCATAGGAAAGTATGTATCCAAAACCTTTACATTCAGGGCATGCTCCCTGTGGATGATTAAAGGAAAAAAGAATTGGTGATGGTTCTTCTGTCTGCATACCACATTGAGGGCATTGAGGTTCTTTTGGAAAATTTAGTAAAAGATTATTATCAGGCATAAAAACTTTTACTGTTCCCATTCTGAATGCTGTTTCAATAGAGTCAGCAAGTCTTGATTTATCAGAAATTTTTAATCGATCCGATATTACATTTAGGGGGTAGGTGACATCATTTTTTAAATTTTCCATATCCTTTACTGAAAAAACATTCTTTTCTACTGATAAAAACCTTGAAAATCCCCTCTGAGTGAGTTTCTCTACCCTATCATTTGTCTCAAATATAATAAAAGCTCTTTGTCCATAAAAATTGTTGAAGATTTCCTCTACAATTTCTGAAGGATTCCATTTTTTGATTTCCTTTTCACATTTAGGGCAAATAGGCTTTGCTATCTTTGAAAAGATTATTCTTAAATAATCATAAATTTCTGTATGTGTTCCTACAGTGGCCCGAGAACCTTTAACAGGATTTCTCTGCTCAAGTGCTATGGAAGGTCTAAGATTATCGATTAGGTCAACTTCTGGTCTTGGAAGTTTTTCAATAAACACTCTTGCATAACTGGACATACATTCAATAAATCGCCATTGACCTTCAGCATAAATGGTATCAAAAGCAAGAGAAGATTTACCCGAACCCGAAATACCCGTAATGACCGTAAATTTATTGTGGGGAAGTTGTAAGTCTATATTTTTTAGGTTATTTTGCTTTGCACCCTTTATAATAAGATAGCTATCATTGTTATTTATATTTTCACCGTATGTATCCATCTTATATTGTAACCCTATGTTAAAATAACTAATCAACACTCTCTTTGGAGGTATATCAGTGGAATTTAATCC
>FQKF010198254.1_pt1 | contig 10878 bp, 7 predicted proteins | sample 1504521 | NCBI WGS metagenome assembly FQKF01 (sample SAMEA4475357, study PRJEB15587) | soil metagenome | biome: Soil; feature: Field | place: India | collected 2015-03-11 | depth 0 m
GACTCAAGGCAATCAACGACCTAGAAAGCTTTAAGACACTGCCTAGCAAGCTGAGCGGCTCTTAAATTTCCCACCCCCGGCTGATCGTTTTTTACCCTTAGGAGGGTACTCTTTTGCTTGCTAAGCTAGCTCAAATGCAGTCCCAAACCCTTTGTAAAAGGGAAATTGCGCGACCTGCATTTGGTGTCTTGGCATTTTCAAAAGAAGTTTGAAACCAGTTCTGCTGCTGTTCCCGAAAGCCCACTAAACAAGCTCTACTTGCAAGCTCTACTCGTGTAGTTTCGCTGTGCAATTGGCTTGTGCATAGCTTGTGCAATTGGTGCAATTAACTTGTGCAAACTGCCCAGACAAGTTTGGAGGTTTCTGCGGCCACATTCCTTAACACTGTTGATTTGATATATTAAACTCTGATATCACTGATGCCTGGTGTTATTCATAACTGGCTTTAGAGATCTGTACTGATGGTCATTCGTGCCCGCATTAGCAAATTTTCGTGTTTTCCCTGTTGATTTTGCGCTGTTCAATTGTTAACACTGTGGTTTCTTGAGTTGTTTTCTAAGCTACCGCTTTGGGCTTGGGGTGGGGTCAGGGGCGATCGCCCATCTAGCTTTTTCTAGCACCCAGCGTATCCCCAGAGTCAGCGTCAGCGTTTCCTTAGAGAGTGTGTCTCCCCCAGAGGGTTTCCCTGAATTGCTTCCCTCATCCGATTTCTCCACGGCAGCGTCTCTGTTCCTGTCGTCCTCGGCTTCAGGCGCAGTCAATCTCGTTTCGTAAATCCCAACGTTTATCTACCAACCCGTCCCACAAGGAAGGTAAGAGGAAGGCAGCTATGTCAACCCGCAAGTTCACCAGGGCCATCCACAGCGGCTTGAATCAGGTTCATCGTGCCGTCACCCAGCGTATCCAGCGAGGCATTCGGCGCAGTGTCCTCTGGCTATTTCACAACTGGCTCAGCCTAAATCGCGCTTCAGCCAAGGCTGGCTTTGTGCTGCCAACAACTATTTTGCTGCTGCTGGTGGTGCTGTTGACGGTTGGCTCGATTGGCTATCGCACCTACACGCGCACGGTGCAGACGATTGGAGAACGGCAGCAGCGCGTCGTTTATAACACCGCCACGCCCACGATTGACCGTGCCAAGGCAAAGCTGGAATATTTGTTTGACCCCCGCCGCGACCCCCGCTTCCCCAGTGGTATTCCATCGGAAACTTGGCTGCTGGGGATGATGCTAAACACAGGTACAGCCGTTCCCGGAACAACTGTCACCGTTCCTCGTCATCCTTCCAGCTTGGCGAACCCGACCTTTGACCCCTACACACTGCCAGGTGAAACGCGCATTGACCTGGACGGAGACGGCCTTGTGGACAATGCGTGGCGCTATCCCACCGACACCGATGGCGACGGCACGAATGACGCAACGGTTGCCTACTCAATTCTCTACAAAACCGACCTGAACAATATTCAAGACACCAGTGACACTGCGATTCGCGGCAGTGGCACAAACCCAGGGCGGGCACGTCGCCAAGAGGTTCGCAACGGCCCCCTGAGCAACAACAGTTCTCAAAATAACGCCTGCTCTACCGGAGCCGTCGCCGCAACCGCTGACGGTGTGGGACGGGGCTGGCTACCAGATGGCAACAATACCTCCTTGCTGCGGAAAAACTTCCAGGTTGACGTATATGTCCAGCCCAATACGCCCAACCGACCTGTGGCAGCGCTGGAGTTTCAGCAAGACCGCACAGTGGAGCAGGGTAACAAATGGGGAGCCTGGTTTCGCAACGACCTGGAGATCTTCCCTGGTCCTCCGTTTAACTGGAACGGCGCGATGCACTCCGAAGGCAACATCATCATTGGCAACGGCAGTTTCCGGAGCTACATGATTAGCTCTCGGTTTTCATGCCTCTACAGCGCCGATGCCTCGGAGGTGAGTACGGTGGAAACCAAAAACGCTGCTGGGCAAATCGATTTTCGAGGGCAATTCCTAGCTGCGAAGCTGAACAACAACAGCAGCCTCAATGACGACAACTCAACGTTTGAGCTTTATGAGGGCTATGGGATTAATCCCAGCAACGCAAACCTCACCCCAGGAACGCACTCGGTCAACTTGGGAAATAACACCCCCGTAGACTACGCGCTAGACCCAGTTATTTTGCAAACTGAGGCTCGGTCTGCCTCACGGGGCTTGGCAAACCCCACCGCTTCGCGTCCTGGCTGGGCAGGTACAGTCCTCAATCGAAACGGTCAGGGACGATTGATTCAGCCGCCGCAGGAAAATCCGCCTTATGTGGATGATTCCTATCGCGCTGATGACCGCTATGGGCCCAAGCCGACCTATGGCGGACGCGAAGACGACCCGGCGACTTCAATCCCAGGTTTGATTGGGGAGCAAATTCCCACCACCCAAACTCGACTCGTCGGCAATACGCCCGGCGTTGGGCAGGATGAAAGTGCGGTGGGTCTGGATGGCTATTGGGAACGCCGCGCCCGCAACGAAGGAATGCGGATCATCGTCGGGCAGCGCTTGGAACTGGGGGATGCCGCAGGCTGGGGTGGCCCGTTCCCCAGGGACACGGCGATTCATGAACCCCTGAAGCCCTGGCCAGGTTGCTTGACGAACAATGCAAACCGCTGTAACGAAGCTCGACAGCGGCGATCGCTCTACGACAACCTTCCCGCTGTACAGGGGGCCGCGATCTACCATCGGGACACAGCAGAAACCTCCGCCGACCGCGATCGCCCTGCGGCCTGTCTTGCCCTCACGGTTCACCCTGGCACGGCAGGCACGCTCGACCGCAGTGCCACCTTCGAGAACCTGGCGCTCAATCTCGAAGCCGGATTTTCGGCACCCTACAATACCCCAGGTTCAGTCATTTCTGACTTTTTGCGGGGACGTGGAACCAATGGATGGGAATACAACCTCCCGCCTGCCAATGCGTTCAGTGCGCTAAATACGCCAACCATGCTGGCGCTGCAAAACCTAGCCAACTTCGCGGGCGATCCGCGCGGCGGCGCACCATCCTTCACGCCTGTTCAAGATCAGCAGGTTCACCCCTACCCCTGGTTCTCGATGTGGGGCGACTTCTCAATCCTGCGTCGAGTCATTGCTCGGATGGCGGCAGGTACGTCTTTTGCGAACCTCAGCCCAGCAGATAAGTCTACGCTGTATACCTCTGCCTGCACGATGGGGATGCTGGCCTATCAGCTGGACTATTTGGAAAAATTTGATCCGAATGCGGCGGGGGTGCCTCTGGGGAATGCCTATGCAACTCAGGCAGATGAAAACGCGGCCTTCACCAATCCAGCTTTGTCTGCCCAGTTCTACGCAGGGCTTCGAGGTGTCATTCGCGCCCTCGATCGCGGAGTCAGCCCCTTTGGCCCGCTTTCGGCAGCCAATAGCAACGACTTTGGCATTATGGTGAAGGATCGAGGTGCTATTGAACGTCCGCGATCGCCCGAAACCGTCATTGCCCTGATGCAGCAGTGGCGCGATCAGATTGTTGCATCTGGAACGCCCTACAGTTTCCCCAATGGCGGTGGAACCCTGACGGCTGACCAGATGAACAACTACATCCGACTGGCTCAGATGATCATTTCCAAAGAGCAGGTCGCGCGCGATCGCCAGTGGGGTTTCTTTGGCTACGATAACCTGGCTGACTCAGCGGAAACCTACGCTTCCCGCGCGCCTGGAGGGGCGGTGCAGGTTGCAGGCTTCTATGGCGATGGCAAAACTTGCCGCGAGATGTGGGCCAACAATGGTGTTAACTCTGGTGATTCCATCAAGTATCTCTGCTCTAATCGCCCCTTCTATCCTTCGCTCTATAACCTGTTTCCCACGCTGGGGGGTGCGCTGGATACCGGCACGGGCGCTCACCCGGATGCCGCAGGCCCGCTAGCAAACGGCGGTGGCACTGTTGCTCGTGACCAAGCTGATGCGGCAAACGATGCCTATCTGCTAGCTCGCAATGCCAGCGTCACCTATCAGCCGGTGCGCCCAGAAACGGTGCGCCTGCTGCCTCGTCCTGCTGCAAGCTGGGTGCTGCCGTTTGAAAACCTGACGGCGGCTCCTGCGGGCAGCACAGCCGAATTAACCCCAAATAACAACCGCGACACTCTGATTAAGGTCTGTATCACAGAGAATTGCTCTCGCTATAGCTTGGGAGGTAGCCCCACCAACGGCACTTTCCGCCGCGTTGGCTTCAAAGATGCTGCCTTGATGAACGGTCGTGAACTGCTCAGCGTGCGCGTACTAGACGTGAATCTAGATTTGCTGCGTCGGGCTACAAACGGACTGACGAGCGATCGCTGGCTACCTGTCACAGGGATTGTCTACGCCTTCCGCGAAGATGCTGTCTCTGAAGCAACGATTGTCCGTCCCTCTCCGGCGGACTGGCCAAGCTGCGATACTGAACAGAACCTACGGACAGACGCAACTTGTCGGATGAATACAGGCGTTAACGCATTCACGTCAACTGACCCACCCTTGAACGAAAACAATGGGGTGACACCGAAACCTGTGGACTACTACCCCGACCCGGATCGTCGTCCAAACGGGTTCCGTCTCAAGAACGGCTCTCGGCTTGATCGTCCCGGAGATAACGGGCGTGGCTTGTCCTTTATCTCTGACAATCCGGTTTACATCCAGGGCAACTTCAACCTGCACCAAAATGCTGCTGGAACTGAACTTCAAGAGTTTACGAATCTGTTGACTTACGACGCACAGCAGCGATACGCCAACTTCCACAACCGCACCCTGGCTCAAATTGATACCAACTTTGCCCGTGCCGGAGATTTGTGGCGACCCAGCGAGGTTCTGGCAGACGCGATCACGATTCTGTCGGACAACTCCTGCGACGGCAGTATGCAGGATGCCTTCCTGACCGTTGGGGTCGGGCAAGCTGCAACCCTGGCTGATGCGCGCAATGGTGCAAGAGTGGGTGCAACCTCTGCTCGATACGGCTGTCAGGGAAATGGCAATCGCACGACCTATCTAAATTTCTCGCGCCCTAGCGATGCAGGACCTGCCTCTGCTGCGTTTGCCACGGGCACGACTGCTGCCGCACCAAATACGCTCGACGTTGTTCGAGATCAGAACGGTAACCCGACCGCACGCTGGATGCGAACCAATTACGCAGACAGCATGTTCAGAACGCTGGCAACAGCGACGCTAAAGCCCCAAGAAGGTGACTCTCCCATCATTGTTCATCCGCAGGGAGTCCCTCTTCGTGCTGTTCTGGGGGTCACTGCGAACCCTCGCTACTTGGGAGCCTACTATCCGATTGAGGATAACCGTCCTCTGATTCCAGCGTTGCCAAATACGCGGGTGAATTCCATCATCATCAGTGGTCTAGTTCCCTCTCGCGCAAACCAGTCCTACGGCGGATTGCACAACTTCCCTCGATTTAATGAGGACTGGACAAACAACTCGCCCCTGTTCATTTCGGGTTCGCTACTCCAACTGAGCTTTAGTCAGCAAGCGACAGCTCCCTTTGACCAGGATGCCTGGGAAGTGGGGACAAACCCAGTGGTCAATGAGGCAATTCGCTATTACGTGCCGCCGCTGCGACGCTGGGGGTATGACGTGGGTCTACAGCTTGCGCCAGCGGGGCCAATCGCCCAGCGATTTGTCACCGTTCGCTCAATCCGAAGCGAGTTCTATAGCGAACCACCTGCCAACGACCCCTATATTCGGCAGCTTTGCGACGCAATTCAGGGCGCGTTGCCCGCTGCTAACCGTCGTCCGTGTCCTGCGTAATTGAGAGGTCAATCACCATGAAATTCTCAACTGCGAACTCTCCAACGCTCGACGCTGAGAGAACAAATGCAACGAGCTGCGTTTTTGCCAAGGCGTTGAGCCAGTGCGTCCGACGGCTTCAGTCCTTATCCGGCTCGAACCGCTCGTCCGAGGCAGGCGTGACTTTGCTGGAATGTCTGGTGGGCATTGCGATTATTGCCGTAACCGCGACGCTGATCTTGCCGCCGTTGTTCATTGCGTCTGCCTCGCGGGCGCAGAACCGCCGCGCTGAGCAAGCGTTTCAAATCGCCCAAGACGAGATCGATCGCATCCAGGCGCTGGTTGCCAGCGGCCGACACAATGCCACAAATCTGCCTGCATCAGCAGGGGCATTCACAAACGGCGCAAACGTTGGCCCGCCAACAGGGGTTGCGGGTGTGCGGAAATGCGTCAATACGGGCTTAGCCAATCAATACACTGGCACGGGGGTAGGCGTGCTCCAGGCTATCCCGATAGATATCGACGGCATTACGGTGAACGGCGACCCCTGTGCGCCTGAGTTTTATATGCAGGTATTTCGCAGCGTCAGCCCAAATGACACCGCTCCCGGCGGCACAAGGCAAAACAGCTTCATTCTGGGCGTTCGCGTCTACTCAGCAATTGCTCGAGACAACTTTGGCAGCATGACGACTCCGGTACAGCCTGCGGCGCTAAACATCACCTCTGGCACGGGCAGTCAGCGGGTACGTCCGCTGGTGGCGCTGTATCCGCGCATGACCTGGAGCGATCAGGGGACGACGCTTTGTCAGCTTCACCAGCAGGGCGGCACGCCTTGTCCCTGATGCATGGCGCACTTCAAGGGCTACTTTGGGAGATGTGAACCTGGTGATGGGATTTGGCTAGTTCCTTGAGTCGATTAGTCCGTCTACTGAATCGAAGGTTATGTGAATGCCGCGTGACTTGTCGCAAATATCCGACAAGTATCTAGCGAGCATCTGGCGAACATCTGGCGAACATCTTGAGAAGAGCAGCGACTATGGCTAAAACGGGGATGGGGGAGCGTCTGGCAGCAGGGATTAGGGGGTTGTTGAAGCGGCGGCGAAGTTCTCCAGCGGCTTCGACGGCAGGTTTCACGATCTCAGAACTGCTCGTTGTCGCGATTATCAGCAGCATTATCGTTTCGGGGCTGATGTATCTGGTGGTGGAACTGCTGACCGCCGATCAGCGCGAGGCATCTCGCTCGGAAACCCAGCGAGAAATGCAGCAAGCCCTGGATTACATTTCTGCGGAACTGCGCGAGGCGGCGTTTGTCTATCGCGGACGCTGTTTGGGCGCGGGTATTGCGGCCAATCCGGCTGCTGTGCCTCCGGAGCCGGGCTGCCCTGGGTTGCAAAATGCGCTGAATGGCGTACTGCCTGCCAATAGCACACCCGTTATCGGCTTTTGGAAGCAAGATCCTCTGCCCAACGCGCTGCGGGAGCGCTGCCGAACTACCCAGGTTGTGGCAGGCAATTATCCAGTGCCCTGCGTTACGGGTAGTTCCTATTCTTTGATTGTGTATGCACTGACGACGAGCAACACAGGAATTTGGCGGGGGCGGGCGCGAATTGTGCGGTATGTGCTGCCGGAGTTTACAGGTTCGGGCGCGAACTGGAGTAAAACAGGGGGCTATACGGCTCCAGCCAGTGGCTCGTTTGCTTCGTGGCAGCCTGCTACTGGAGAAGCACTTGGGGGCAATTGGGCCGTTCTGGTGGATTTTGTGGATGACGGGCAAGCGGCGAATGCGCTGGGTGTGCCTGCGCCGAACTGTCCAACTGGATATAACATTTCTCCAGAAACGGCGGCTACAACCTACCGGGGCGGGCTGTATGCCTGTGTGACGAATGAAACGTTGACCAGCCAATTCCGAGACGTTTCGCTGTTTATTCGGGGGAATGCCTTTGGGCGACCAGGCATTAATTCAGACCGCGAGTTTACAACGACATTGCAAACGCGCGTGTTGGGTCGTGCTGTGCTGGAGCGGAATCCGTCTGGTGCGGGGCCCTAGCGCAAGGTTTGTTCTGCTTTCTCAGTTCGGTTCAGTGTGAGCGGTATCCCAGTCTCAGGAGGCGCGTGATGAATTGGTTTTTGCAGCGGTCTTTTGGGCGATCGCCCTCAGCCCAGGTTGGATCAGATAAACCCGATAAACCCGATAAATCTAGTAATCAAGCAGCAGCAGCAGGGTTTACTCTGACCGAAGTCATCGTGGTGGTGGTGCTGATATCTGTTTTAGCGGCGATCGCAGCTCCCAGTTGGGTGGCCCTGCTGAATCGTCAACGATTGGGCAACGCCACTAATGACGTGCTGCAAGCCCTCCGTCAGGCGCAGGACGAAGCCATTCGGACGCGCTATCCCAAGCAGGTGACCCTGAATACAGGGGCAAACCCGACCATTAATGTGTTGAGCGAAGTCCGGAGGATTGGCCAGGGTAGTGTTGGGATGACGGTTACTCCTACTGCTGCAACTACCATTACGTTTGGAACTACGGGTGGCCCTATTGCTGGCCCTCAGGACATTACGCCTGCCACCAACTTGCCGATTGTAATTACGCTGTCGGTGCCCGCGACCGGAGGGGTGCGGCGTTGTGTGGTGATTGAGACGCTATTGGGCGCAATGCGGACGGCCAATCAGGGCGAAAATGGCTGCTCTTAATGAGCGTGTCATCCCATTACTCTGCGGGTTGCAGATAGATCTGGCTGAGGATAATCCGCAGGCGATCGTAGTCGTCTTTTAAGATTTGGCTGAGGCTGCGGCCGGCTTGCACCAGCCAGGGGCGATCGCCCTTTCGCAGTTGGTAAATATCGCGGATGGCGGCGGCGATCAGCGCTTCGACGGGGGCATTGCTCACTTGCAGCAGCGTCCGCAAAAAGTCGAACTGTTCGCTGAAGTGGATGATTTCTGCGGGCGTGCAGGCATAGACCGCTTGGTGAATCTGGGGCGGGCGTGGCGGCAAATGCTGATAGACCGTCTCGCTGAGGCGGGTCTTGCCATTGCGACCGGAAGCGCGGGGACGAAAGCCAACGATCGCCGCCCGAAACTCCGTTTTCAGCATGGCAAAGATTTGCGGCTGCTGCTCTCGCAGGTCGGCAAGCGACAGGCCCAGCGCCCGCGCCCGGTGGACAGAATCGATGGGACTGGTGGTGGCGTGATAGACCACCGCATAGATTTGATTGCCCGATTCTTCGTCGCTGGACTTGACCCAACTGCCAAAGGGCGGCATCACGGCAAAGTTCAAATCATCTGGCTCCAGGCATTGGGCCAGAAACTCCGTGGTGGCGGTTTCGATGACTTCGGCTAGGTAATCGGGCGATCGCGTTTGGTGAGCAGCATCCGGCAGCGGCAGGCGCATCGGTCAACCATCCAGAGTTCAAGCATGAACGAATGCTCTGGGCTTAAGTTTCAAACTTGAGCTTCAAGCCTAAGTTTCAAACTTGAGTTTCAAACTTGAGTTTCAAACTTGAGTCCAGAATCTTTCTCATTCATACCGCAACTAGCGTACAAATGCACTTTTTCAGGCGAGTTTGTACAAGTTTATCCAGGATTTGAGCAGCATCTGCTTCATTATCTGCACTGTTTCTGTGCAAAATCCTATCTAGAACACTGCGCTCTAGAACATTGCGCCTACTTCCCTTTTTTGCGGCCTGCTGTTGCGTCTACTAGCTCCAGTTCTGACAGACGAAAGGTGATGAGCTTGTCCCAGTTTCCGCCTTCAAACAGCACCGCTGCTTTGCCATCGCTGATGCGCTGCACCAAGCCTTGAAAGCCATAGTAAGTGTCATCCACATTTGTTACGCGAACCGCAGAACCTGGCAAAATCAGCATCGTAAAAAATCCCCAGTCAAACGCGATACAGTAGGCGAACTGTCAACGATTAGGCAACGGTTAGGAACCATTAGGTAACCGTGACACCCGCCAGCAGTTTACGGCGGATACTCTTCAAGTGAACCGTCTGATACTCAGGGTAAAGGATTCTGTCCCTCAAACGTAGTTTGAAATCGTAATCGTTGCGATTAGGAAATCCTCAGGGTGAGAGCTTGGCTTTGCCCCAGCGGTTGGTTTTGTACCAGTGGGCGATCGCCGGGACCCAGGCTTCAAAATGGGGCCAGACCAGTTCGCAGAGCTGGCGAATTTCGAGTTGGGCATCGGCTTTGGAGCGCAGGTCGAGCAGATGACAGAGCGATCGCACGTTGAAGCTCATAACCCAGTGCTGGCGCGTGTCCATCGGCAGCAGCCCCGCAGCATGTTCTTCGGAATAGCCTGCATCTATCTTGCGGGCGTAGTGCTGAAGCATTTGGGTGGCCAGAGCCATGTCGGCCTGGCGATCGCCCTCGGTGTAGGTGTAGCGCTTGCCCTGGCGATCGCGATACTCACCGACCGGACGAAAATACACGAGCGATTCCAGGTCTTCTACGGTAGGATTTTGGGCAAACTCACAAAACCGGACGCTGGTATAGCGGAGGCTTTGTACCGAAAAATGCACGCCGACGCGGTGGCGGGTAATTTGCTGCATCGTGCGATGATTAAACCCGATGACGTTCAGCGAAATCTGCGGCGCTTCAAACGGACTCCAGTGGCCGCGATCGCCTGCCAGCAGGTGCTTCACGGCATATTCCCCAGCTTTTTCTTCGTTGGGTGCGGGGTCATCGATGGCCGGGCCCTCGCAAACGCATTGGTGAGCCGACCGCCAGATGAGGCGCTGGGGGTTGGGGGTTTGCTCCAGCAACTCGATCCGAAAATATTTATCCATGAGCGCGTGTATGCTTGATCAAAACTGCATTATAGGCGATCGCACCAGGCTGCTCAGGGGCGTTCCTCGTCAAGATTTAAGCTTTGTCTGGGTGCTGCTTGATTAACCCAAAAGATGGTTTTAGCCCTTTTAGGCTGAGTCCAAAGCGTGGTTAATGAGGGCTGTTCCCTCCTGTCTGTGATCCTGAGAACATCCCCTTTGTATGGTCTAAGCCTATACCTTTAGGCGGAACGATTTGAGATAAAACCCTTAGGGTGCCTTCTGCTTTTTGTTTAGAGTTTTAACTATGCGTGTTTCCTGTGGCTCAATCGGTTGTTTTCTGGGCAGCTTGCTGTGGCTGGGTGCAGCATCTATGGGTGCAGCA
>FQKF010045403.1_pt1 | contig 10875 bp, 22 predicted proteins | sample 1504521 | NCBI WGS metagenome assembly FQKF01 (sample SAMEA4475357, study PRJEB15587) | soil metagenome | biome: Soil; feature: Field | place: India | collected 2015-03-11 | depth 0 m
AAGGTCAACTGTACTTGCAATATCGGCTAATCTCAAATACTCATCTGTCCCTAACTTGTCTTTATTTTCCCGGAGGAACGTCCTGATTTTATCGTGCGTTCCTTTTGTAACTTTCATGTCGTTTATTCCTTCCATTGTGTGTTCTTTTGTTGTTTGTGCTACAAATATAGTAATTATAATTGTTAGTCCAAACATTTAATCAAAATAAAAAAGCCGGGAGTTACCCCGGCTATACAAACATTAAAACAACATTAAAAAGCACAAAACCCGTTGGTTTCAAAACAATACTCCTGATAATCTACAAAATTGTCCCTTAACCTGTCCTCTAACCTGTCCTGAAGTTCGTGCAGGTCGTTCCATCCGTTTAGATTGTTTAATTCTTCCTGAGTCCAAGTACGGCCTTCTTTGTCACATAATTCATCTATCTGGTCATTGTATTGCTTGAACTCTAAAAGTCTTTTCTTAACCCGTTCTATGGCGTTTTTAATCCGGGTTTCCTTTGCCTTGAAATATTCAAAATTCTTTTCCATAAATTATGAGGTTATTTATTATTTCGTTGTTTTTACTTCTGTTTGCTTGTTCCCACACTGAATGTGCTAACTTTCTGCAAATTATCTGTTTTGCAGTTTTGCTTTCGTTAATTTTCTTTAAAATACTCCGGCATTCATCGTTGTATTTAATTGCAGCCTCTTTGAAATCTACGATGTTGTTTTCTTTTGCAAATAACGAAACAGCATCTATGTAATTTCTTTCTTCTTTTGTTATGACTCTCACTATTTTATGTCTGAGAAATCACATTCAAAATAATTCACTTCTTTTTGGTAGGTTTCCTCGTTATGCGTTCTTACTTCACCGTTCCTGAACTTCCAGAAATTTGCAGGTGCAGTCTTTACAAACTTTACATTTTTAACTTCAATGTGGTGACCACTCCCAGAACAACTAAATTTATTTCCATTGAAATACGGCGTGTATCCGGTTGTAAATACAACAAATTCAGGTCTGAATAAACTCTGTTCGATTACTCCCATATACTGACCTTCTGTTATGTACAGGTCTTTATAATGATAATCTTCAGGAACGTTGTTTATAATCAGTCTATCGCCTTGTTTTGGTGTGATTTGTGCGTTCATAATGTCTGTTTTTACTTATTGAAATATGGGCTAAAAGTGAACTTGTCTTTTTTGTAATATGCTTCATTATAAGTATTCAGGATAGCGATTTTATCAGACACATACACTGAATTTCCGGCAATATCAATTGCATTCAAAGAGGTTTTTTCTGGCATAAGTAAATGACTTTGACATTGAATCATAACTTCACGTTGAGTTTGATTGTGAATGTTTACAAGAAAACATTTAACCAATGTTATGTTTTTACTCTCAATATCTCTCAATCTGTCGTTGTGTGCAAAACTATCGGGTACAAATTTTGAAGCCATAATAAAAGGTTTTAAAGTTTAAATGTTTTAGTGTTTCAATGTTTATGCCACAAATATAATGATTATTTTTGTAATACAATACCACAAAGCAAAAAAATGCAAAAAAAATCCCCGGAAACCGCCGTCCGGGGAAATTGCATTTAGTGAGCGTCACGGGTTTAACCCGGTCTTACTTTTTCCATATTATTGTGTTTTAGTGTGACTAATAGGGTGGGGACTATCGTTTTCGTTTCTTCAGTTTCATTCGTTCAGCCTTTCGCCTTTCCCTACGGTTTGGAAACTCGCTTTCAAATGAAAGTAATTTCGGACAAATCGGCTCTATATCATGTATCTGTTCAACTATTTCTTTCATGGTCGGTTTTGTAGGTATCCCACTTCCAACTAAGACAACTCCACGTTCATGCTTCCTTTCCCGGTTCAATATTTCGACTTCAGACATTTCACAAATGAATTTCGATAACATCACATTGATTCCGACTAGATCACCATCTTTGTCTTTCGTGAACATCCCGTTCGGGAATTGGCTCCTAAGTAGTTTAACCCGGTCGTCGTACTTTGCCCGGATTTCTCTTTTGTAGTTCTCAACTGCACTGGTATGCTCACAGAATTTTTGTTCAAGCCCGTAACTTTTTAGTATCTTATGAACATATCCGTAAACTTGATTGTAAAATCTGGGTTCAAGTGCTAAGATCACATCAGGCGAATACTTTGAAAAGGCTTTCATTATTTGCTCTGTGATGTGCGTTTCGATAGTGTTTGGAAATTGCATGTTATTTTTGTTTTAGCGTGAAATCAAATTCATTCAACTCTGGATATTTAGAATAGTCAAAATTTTTGTTTCCTTCGATCAAACTTTTTGCAATACGTATTGCTTTTTTTTGCTTTTGTGTTCCTCACCTATTCTACATCCAGTTAAAAAATCAGACACAACATATTTAATTAAATCTTCTTGATAAGGCCAATACTTGTGTAATACAAATATTCTACCGTTTAATTTAAAACTGCTGATTATTTCAACATCGTTTATAACTCCTGAAAGCGTTGAAATAGAAAATGTTTCGTGTCTTTTCATATCAAATACGTTCTCAAGGTGAACTATTTTTTGCATTCAGGATACTTACGGTAAAATAATTCGTTTTCAATTCTATCTAGCGTTTCCCGTGCTGATTCAATGAGAGAGTATAGTTCACGTTCCTTTTCTTTCAATTCTTCAGTCGTCATTGATTCGTATATGCTTATAATTTCTGCCATATTCAAATTTTTAAAGGTTCAAATTGGTTCAATTTATATCCTATTTTGCATTTTAAAAGTTACCCATCTGTTGTAATTAAATTCAGCAAAACAAACTGCTGATTCAATCAAATCAGCTTCAGTATCGAGCCTGTCAATCATTCGCTGAACTATCTCAAAATCCAGTTCATTAGCGTTACCATCTTTGATCTTCTTGAAAGAATCCTGAAGTACTGCCCGGTTTTCGGGGTTCGTCAATTTGCGAACCCCGTAGTTTATTTTTTCAATTTTTTTCATGGCTTAAAGTGTTCCGGCAAATACTTCTTCCTGTCGGTACAGGTGCATTTTCCTGATGTGTAATAATCTTTTAGCCATATCTGATTCTGCCTGTTTTTCAAGATCACTAATCAGGCTCCAACAATCTATTGATTCAGCTTGCTGGATTAGTTGTGTGTCTTTTTCACTCATAACGTGTGTGTGTTTTAGTGTGTACTGCAAATATAAATATTATTTTTGTGTTTAAACACAAATAAAGAAAAATATTTTACATCGGCATAAATCCTTTGGCTTTGTACCAACCGTGACGCATCCAGTTCCAGTAAATGAAAGCATCGGCCATATTCGGCGACTTACCACCCAACCGCTTTTTGATTTCTTCCTTCGATTCAATTACGATCTTTCCAGAACTCACTTTGTAAGTTACCATCAGCAATTCTTTTTTCAACGCATTAAATACCTTTCCGGGCAAATTAAGAACGATCTCACCAGCAGATAAGTCAAGCATTGCCTGAAAGTACATTTGAGCCCGTAGGCTATTAAATTCATACAACGGTCGCCCTTCTTTGTCAAGTTTGTATGCTTCTTTATATGCACCACCCTGAAGTCCGATTGCTTTCACGTGTAGTTCGTGCATTGTGTTCAGGGTTCCCACCCCGACACCTACAACATCAATCCCTATGTTTTCCGGGGAAACCTCAAACTCTGAAATCTTCGCAATGTTGTAAACTGGATTGTAGTTGAATTTTAGCCCTTCTGATCGCTTCATTACGCTGTGGTCTGGTTCTATCAGGTTGTACGCTAAAAAGTTTGCGTTAGGGCATGGAAATTCCTTCATGTACTGAAGTTCCCGGCCTCTACCATGTGCCACACAAGCCTTGTCCCCATCAATCGAGTTTGCAACGTCAACCCCTGAAGCATTGTAACTTCTCTGTTTTGGTTCTACTTGAACAAAGTTGACCTTATCATTGATATTGCATTTGTCAAGCATGACCGATTTGATCAATGCGTTTACGTCCTCTGTTGGGGCTATTCCCCGGACACGTGATTTGAAAAAAGGACTTTCTTCACCGTATTCCTCCCGGCGAATATCAATCGAATGTTGCGTTACGGCTCCTAAAATCTTTGTTTCCCCGGTGACAATGTTCGGGTGGTCGTAAGCTGAAATGACAATATGTTCCGTGTTCGGCCTTTGGCAAAACTGATGCAAGGTGTCTAACTGGCTATCCGGGTTCCCAATCGCAAAAATTAAATTGAAAACTCCTTTTTTAATGTCAGTCTGGTTTGTGTTTATGATAGCTTTCAAAACCGCTAAATCAACACCAGCCGCTTCTTCAAGGATGAATAATTGATAACGTTGGTGGTGTCCCTGAAACTTTACTGAAGATTCAGCACCGGCACGTTTCCCCCCAACCATCCCGGTAATTTTCCACTTTATGCTATTCGTATCTTCGTCGCCACCTTCTGATAGTTTCGGGTCAACTTTCATCTGAAGTGAAAGAAGCTCTGCTGTGGGTCGCAACTTTTTGAATTTTGGAAACGCAATTGTGATTTCCTTGAATAGTACTTCTTTTAACTGGTCAGCGGTCGGGGCCGTACAGATAACATGACTGTTTGGAAAACAATCCAAAAACCAAAATGCAACCCTCGGAGCGATGAATGTCTTCCCCGTTCCGGTCGCTGATTCAATACCAACATCCTTCCCTTTTGATAATGCTTTCATCGCCCTGAAAAACGGGTTTGGCGTTCCATCCCAAATGTGTTCACGGTACTCTGGGTATCTGTCCCAAAACAAATTTGTATCAGGTTCACTAAACCGCTCTGCATACCATTTCTCTGGATTTCTTTGATATTCAACGTACTTTAAACGCTTCTGATATTCTGCTATAAGGAAATCAGATTTTGATTTTATTTCAATCATATCCTGCCCCTTTCCTTCAGTGCTTTTATTGTCTTTTCTTCAATTTCTTCCATTGTCATTGATGAATAATCAACACCCAACCTGCGACCTGAATTAGCAGATTCTTTTGTAAGGCTGGTATATAGGGCAAACAGTCTGTCCGGTTCCAGCTCCTCGATAGTTTCAATTTTACTATCTTCAACGAACCCAAATGTTCCGGTTCTTAAAAGTTTACGCTTGTACCTTGTGCTGATAGTTGACCGCTTCCCGGTTGTAATGTGTTTGACTAGATGCTGAAGTACCGAAGCCCGGCCAATGTTTGCTACAATCCATTCCATAATCGAAACCGATTCGCCGTACATCATTCGCACATCTTCATACTTGTATAGCCACTCTTTGAAAGTGTCCGGTTGAACTCCATAAGCCAAACAACTTTCAATTAATGTTTCCCCACCAGTGGCCGCTCGGCTGCAAATATCTTTTGCAGTCTGCAAAATCGTTTCTTCGTCGGTTGGTTCTGATTCTTTTTGCTTTGCTTTTTCTTCAATGATTTTTCTGCGTGTTTTAGAAACTTCAACTACATCAAGAATCTGAACTTGCATTGGAGTAACCCCGGCATCTTCCAGATCAAGATAAGATACATGCAGCCTATCACCAATATCCTTCCCTGTGTCAGATTTTACTATTCGCAAAAGAACCGGGTTTAAAATCATCCTTTTCAATTCCGTTTCCTGATCTTCAGTTAACAGGAAATCTACTTTGGTGTATTTATAAAGCTGCGTCCTTCCGAGGTTGGAAAAACACTTCAAACATTTCGTCGGTGATTCTTCACACTGCTTGAAATAAAACTCCGCAATTTTTATCTTGAAGCTTATTATTCGCTCCGGGAGTTCTATTTGACATTTACTTTTAATGAGATAGTCCGGTGTGAGTTCTTTTAGTGTAAAGGTTCGCATTTCAAGATTTGTTCACTTGTTCGGTGAACAATTTAGAAAAACAAAGGCCGGAGGTTGAGAATTGTTCACTCACACCTTCCGGCTTACACACATCTGTTTTATAATCAATGATTTACATTTCTAAAAATTGTTCAGTGAACAAATTTAGAAATGTTCACTCGATTGTTCACTTCGCATCTTTATACCAGTATACTTCTTTTTCTTTCGGTTTGAACATTTCCTTTCTGAAAAGGATAGTTGCATCATTTGCACTCTGAACAATTCCGACACCTAAAATTATGAGGTAACCAACCCATGTTGCAGGGTGAAACCAAACTGCGTGTGATTTCCAACATTCGCCATCAAAATACAATTTTACAACTCCGCAATGGAATAGAATTTTACCCAATGTGCCAAATTCACTCAATGCTTGTTTCTTTGTATATAAGGCTGAATCAGATATTGATTTTTGTGTTTTCATCTTATGCCTCCTTTTTTAATTCCCACCAAAATAACTATGTAACAGAAAACAGTAAAAGCAATGAACCCCATTGCAGGAATTGCTATAATCCACCAACTGACTGTTAATACTCCTGTGAGTTTACCTGCTATCCCTAGTAGCTGAACAATGGCCGTTGTTATTAATCCTTTTTTCATTAGTCTGGTTTTTTTACTTTGTCAGGGTTGTTTTTTTGCCACTCTTTAAACTCTCTGATCTTTTCATTCAATGCTTCCATGAACTCCGGTGAACATCCCTACTGTTCCCGGTTCAATTTCAGTGTGAATCAATCCTAAAACACATGGTTGCAAAATATACTGTTCTTTCCCTTGAATGTCATAAAAGAACCCTTCAATAAATTCCCCGGAGTCTTTATCTTTTCCACGGAATAACAACTCAAAATTTTTGTTAATTTTTGACCCTTCCATTTTTCTTAGATTTTTTACGTTTGTGTGTTGACTTTTTCGGTTCAGGATTCAGTTCAACTTCCTTGTATGTTTTGTTATCAACTTTTACAAGAATGAATTTCTTTCCTTTTCGCTTTTCTTTTACTTTTCTTAAAACCTTTAAGGCTTCATCTCTTTTTTCGGTTGTGTTTGCTATTGTTGCATTTCCCGAAACATAACTTGTAAAACTCATTTCCTATTTTTTAATAAAACTTTCTTTAATCGGTTAAAATCTAGGAAATTACATACATTCAGCAATAAAAATCACTTTATCTCTTTCTTTTATCCTTTCGTGTAATTTTACCGCTTCTTCAAGGTACTCAAAATCTTCTTTAAGTTCAACTTTTTCGTGATTTTGTTTGCTTTCTGGAAAACTTTCATTAACTACCACTGACATAGCTCCTGAACTTTTTTTATTTTGAGTTTTTTCCTGAGTCTTTCAAGTTTTTTGCGCTTGTAAAACAGTAACTTTTCTTCAGAAACAATCATCTTGACGTATTCAAGCGTGATATAAACATCAGCCAGTTCTTCAGATAGGTTTTCAATATCCGGCACTTCAGAAATCCCGACATTTGGATGTTGTTCTTTGAACGAAATAACTCTGGCAATAGCACGGTTTAACTCGCTTAATTCTTCACTCGCTTTGAGTATTTGATTTTTGCATCCATAATTTTCAAATGCACTATGTATAACTTTCAATTCACTTGGTACTATGATCATTTTTCAATCTTTTTTAGGAATAAAACTTTGTTTTTGTATTGCTCAATTTGTTGGTCTGTCATTTGCCTTATTTCTTCGATTCCCGGCATGTAAAACATGTGGGTGTAATTGATATGTCCAGCAAAGAAATAACCTTCAGATCGCGCTTTTTCTCCACATTCAGGGCATTGAATCAGATAAGGACTTACACCTTCTTCTGAATCAATAACCCCTGTACGGTGTCCATTAGGACATAAGTAGGTAACTTTAGAATGGCAGGTCATCTTCTTCTGGCTGTGTCCAATTTTCAGGTTCCTGCGATGTGGCTTGTTGCTGCTGTTGTGGCTGATCTTTCTTTTCGCCTGAACTTCCCAACATTTGCATTTGATCAACAAAAATTTCAGTTGTGTACCTTTTGTTTCCATCTTTGTCATCCCAAGAACGGGTCCTGATTTTACCTTCAAGGTATAACTTTGAGCCTTTTTTAACCCACTTTTCAACAACTTCAGCAAGCTTTCCCCAGATCACAATATTATGCCATTCTGTTAATGTTGTTTTCTCACCTGTTTTTGAAGTGTAACTCTCTGACGTTGCAAGTGAAAAACCTGCTACTGTCCGTCCATTTTCAAGGTGTTTAACTTCTGGGTCTTTCCCAACATTGCCAACCAGTATTACTTTATTGACACTCATAATTTAATTTTTTATTGGTTATAATATCTGCTATCAGATAACGATGTTCACAGTTCGTTTCTATTTTATTAACATTCTGTGCGTCAATTATAGAATTAATCAATTGCTGCTTAAATTCTTTTTCTGTATTGACATTTACAGATTCAGCTACCGACATTAAATCAATAAGATTCATGCTTTCAAGATCAATTCTGCTGTAATTTTTAGCCATGACACTATGATTGAGCTTCAACAAAAGTTTCACCAGTCAGAATTATTGCATTTGGTCTTGATTCCGGCCTCTTTTCAACTACTTCAACAACGATCTGAAAATCTCTTTCTTTCAAATATGAGATTATGTCAGCTTGTTTATCTTCGTCCATAAGGCTAAAATCCTGCAAAAAGACGTATTTAAACGGCGTTTCTCTAGTTTCTGACAAAATGATAGGGACATACTTCAAAAGCTCTCCTGTGCTGAAATATGGTGGACGTAGCGGCTTTTCGTTCAACAATAGTTCTCCTTTGTCATTCACACTCAAATTGTCAAACGGCAAACGCCCGGATTCCTTCAAGTATTTAACCCGGTTTTGTTCTGCATTTTTTACGGCTTCCCTTGCTTTCTGAACTTTTTCTTTTTGCGATTCATGTTCAATAAGTTTCAACTTGTAGTTTGAAACTTCGGTAACTTTTTTGTTGTGCTGGTCGATTTCAGAAATTTCCTTTGAGATCATTTCAACATCGTAAAGCTCCGGGTTCTGCTCATACAACGTTGTGTATTCTGTATCTGCTTCGAACATTTCAAGATTTTCGTTCTGGCAATTTTTTATAATCTCACGTTGTGCTTTCAGGTTCCTGACAAATTCACGCTTCAACCTTTCGATTTCGGTTTCTGCTGAATTTATCTTTGTAGCGTTCGATTCACTCCGGGATAGCCTTATTGTTGACTTATCCTTTTCTTGCTGTGCCTTTGTCAATCGCTGACTAAGTTCTACTGAATCTTTTGATTCCGTGTACTTCGCAATATCTTCAGTTGTTAACTGGCTGTTTTTTAACGATTCATCCAATCTTTTTTCGATTGCATTTTCAGTAGATAATTCTTGCTTCTTAACCTCTATTTCTTTGTCGTATGATTCAGTGTCAATACCTAAAGCTAAAGCCTGTTCTTTTGACGAAAGATTCCAGAATTGAGCCGGTGCAATTAAAAACGGGTCAAATATTTCATTCAACCAATCCTGTGAAAGATTTATCCCTTCCGGCGCTTTTATTTCAAGCGTTTGGCCTGATTTTGTCATTTTACGTGTGACAGATATTTCATTGCCTGTTTTTTCATCGTAAAGAACTACTGTCCCGGTTGTGTTTGCTCCATTGGAGCCAATAAACCTGAACCTTTCACCAAATAACGGGGCTTTAACATCCTTTGATGATTTACCAGCAATTCCTTGCATAATAAACCACAATCCGGTTAATCCGATTGTACTTTTACCTGTTCCATTACCACCTATCAGGTAGGTAACTTCATCATTTAAGCTAACTTTAATTTGCTCAAATGCTCCGAAATTTGACAACATAAGTTGTCTAAGTTTTAATGATTCCATTTTTTTAGTGTTTTTAAACGTGTGTATAAAAATAAATGCCACTACAAAAATAATAATTATTCTTGTAGTGGCAAACATTTAAAGAAGAAAAAATTAAATATTTTGAGTTCTTAAAATTTCAACTGAATCATATTTGCTTTTCAACTTCAATAATTTACCCGGCAATGTTTTTTCATCTGATACTTCAATTGTAGTTTTGATACGCTTGTTTAACAACAGATGAATCCTTACACCACTTGTAGGAGAACTCACTAAAATTTGCTTGTCATCCTTTGTAAACTCCTGCACCCATTTGCGCTCTCTTTCATTTTTCTTTTTCTGATCTTCAAGCAGTTTTTGAACATGCTTTTTCTTTTGAGCTAATTTTTTCCCTTCAGAAATGAAATTCAGGATTGAATTAACCTGAACCCGACGCCCCCTTTTGCCAGCAATCTTCACCTGTGTGTCACGCTCTTTTTTCTTCAACTTCATTGATTTAAGATACTTCCTTATGGAATCAGGCGTTCTGCCTAGTATTTCAGAAAGTTCTTTGTACGAATGATTTTTGTAGTTTTGAACTAACGTTAATCTATCTTCATCTGACCACTCTGTGTAACGCTTTTTATATTCAGACATAATTTTTTAATCTTTAAAAAAGTTCAACATTGATATTAACTCCAAACTGTTCATTTACTTCATCAAGAATCTTAACTGTATCAACTTTGCAGTCACTTGCAATTGAAGTCAATAACTCAAATGATTCACTGTTTACGTGTAAACATTTCAACACAAACACCTGTAACGTAAATTCGATTTCGCTTAATGTGTTATCTGAAGCATGTTTGATGTTGTGATAAACAGTATTAGCAGTTGCTTGTCTGTCATTAAACTGCTTTTCGTCAATCGTTGTGTATCCGGGGAACGTCATCCAATTCCGGGCAACTGCAATCTCAACTTGATCTGAGATCGGAATTGACATGAACAACCCTATAATATTTGCAATTCTGAAGCCTCTTGGAGCTTTAAATTGATTGAGTGATACTTCACGTGCTATGTTGCCAAGAAGATCGTTTGTGAACTTTAATTCTGCTTCCTGTACAGGTTTGCTTTTTGTTGATACTTTTTCAGTAAGTGATTCGAGTTCTGCGTCGTATTCTTTTTTTTGTTCGTCGGAAAGAATGTCAACATAACGGCCAACTTTACCAAAGC
>FQKF010062359.1_pt1 | contig 10868 bp, 5 predicted proteins | sample 1504521 | NCBI WGS metagenome assembly FQKF01 (sample SAMEA4475357, study PRJEB15587) | soil metagenome | biome: Soil; feature: Field | place: India | collected 2015-03-11 | depth 0 m
CCAGCTTCCCGCAACAACTCTGGGTCACGGGCATCGCCGCGCAGCACCCGCACCCCCTGCGCGGTTAAGGCTTCGACATAGCGCTGCGGCGTTTCAACGTTGCAGATAACCGTGAGCGGCGGGCGCGGGTCGCGCCGGTTGAGCAAGCGTACCACCTGTGTGCCCACTTTGCCTAAACCGCAGACAATCAGGCCACCACTTCGTTTCACAGGCCGCGGACGGTTAGCCCATTGCGCCGCTTCGAGCGCCGGCAGCGGGCCAACCAGCGCGATCTCTTCGCTGGGCAAGATAGGTAAATGGGCATTGGGGCCGGGCAAGCGGCGCACGCCGAAGCGAGCTTCGAGATCGGCAACCGGCCCGATCAGCGGACTGTCATCGCTGACGGTGATATAGGCTACTCCCAGCAAGCCGGCGCGCAGATCGAGCACGTAGCGCACAGTCGAGCTGAGCAAGGCAGCGGCTAAGGTAGGCGCAGCGAGGGCTGCCGGGCTAAAGGCCGAATTACGGCCAAAGGTGCGTTCAATGCGGGCATCGAGGGCGCGGCTAAAGATACGCTGCACGGTCGGCAATTCGGGCCGGATGCGGCGCGCAGCTAGGGCAATCTCCAAATTCTTCAGATCATCATCAATGGTGGCGATCAAGCCCTGCGCCCGCTTGAGACCGGCCCGCGCCAACACCGCCGGGTCACGGGCATCGCCGCGTACCACCGGCACCCCTAAACCGGTCAACGTCGGGATAAACTCGCAGTTCGGATTGAGCTCGATGGCCACCACCTCGCGTCGGCAATCGAGCAATTGCAGCACGGCCCGGTAGCCAACTCTGCCCAACCCACACACGATTATGTGGCCGCGATAGGTCGCCGCCAGCGACTCTTGCCAGCGATCAGGCCGCGCCCGTTTGTCAACCAGCAGCCGGCCCACATCAACGGCGCTTTGCAGCAAAAAGAAGAGACCGAGCAGCGGGGTGAGAAAAAAGAGCGCGCGCCCGAACGGTTCATTGGGAAGGTCGAGATCGGTTTGGAAAAGGAGCAGCTTCAGCGTCTCAAACAGGGCAAAAGCGGTATCGGGTTCGTAGTCGAGACGCTCTGGCAAATAAAACCAACGCAAGTAGAGGGTACAGCTCGCCAAGACCAACAGCAGCGCGGTGATCGGGAACCACGCCTCACGCACGATGCGCAGATCATCGATGATATTGGCAAGAAGCAGCCGCCAGAGCGCAAACCGGCGCCGGCGCAGACGGGTGAGTCGGATGTCTTGGGCCATAAGAATGGTGATTCAAACACGAAGGAGCAACGACAGTCACGCCTCACCGCGACTTACTGCGATCATGCGATTGAGCCGTTCGAGCGCCCGTCCGTTATCGATGCTGGCCCGCGCCATCTTGACGCCGGTGGCCAGATCGGGCGTGAGGTCGCCGGCCACCAGAGCTGCCGCGGCGTTCAACAACACCACATCACGGCGCGGCCCCTGCTCTTCACCGCTAAGGATGGCGCGCACAATTGCCACGTTGTAGGCGACATCGCCACCGCGCAACGCCTCGCGCGGCGCGCGCGCCAAGCCGACATCTTCCGGCGTAACCATCATTTGGCGCAGCGCATGCCCGGCCCGCACCTCGAAGATTAGGTTGGGGCCGGAAAGGGTCAATTCATCAACCCCGCCGTCACCATGCACGACCAGCGCGTGGACGGTTTCGAGCCGGCTGAGAGCATTGGCCAGCTTTTCGGCCAGCGCCGCGCTCGCCACTCCCAACACTTGATAGCGGGCGCGGGCCGGATTGGTCAGCGGGCCAAGAATGTTGAACACGGTACGAATGCCGATCTCGCGCCGCACTGGCCCGGCAAAGCGCATCGCCGGATGGAACTTGGGCGCGAACATAAAGCCGATGCCGGCATCGCGCAAGCAGCGCGACACCCCTTCGGCATCCAGCTCGATCTGCACTCCTAGCCCTTCCAGCACATCGGCGCTACCGCACACACTCGACATCGCCCGATTGCCGTGCTTGGCCACCGTCAACCCAGCGCCAGCCGCGACAAACGCCGCGGTGGTGCTGATGTTAAAGGTATGCGCGCCATCGCCGCCGGTGCCGCAGGTGTCGATCACCGGCCCATCGAAATAGACGTGAGTCGCCTTTTCGCGCATCACTGCCGCCATGCCGGCAATCTCGGCATCAGTCTCACCCTTGATATGCAACGCAGTGAGGAATGCGCCGATCTGAGCCGGCGTCGCTGTGCCGCTCATAATCTCTTCCATCACGCTGGCCGCTTCGGCTTGAGTCAGATCGCGCCGTGCGACCACCGCAGCAATCGCCTCGCGAATGTTCATTGCATGCTCCTTAGAGATGCAGGAGACACACTGCCGTGCGCCGTACCACGACGCACTGCTTGCGTCTGTCCTTGGGAGACGCACGGCAGTGCGTCTGTCCATGTTGCGGTTGTATTGTAACGAGGCGGCGCGTTGCGGTCAATGGCAAAGGGCCGCACGAGTGTGCGGCCCTGCCGAGGCTTACCCGCTCATTAGCATTCGCTATAGCCGCACGAATGGCACTTGCGGCAACCCTCTTCGTTCAGCAGCGTCGCGTTTTGGCATTCGGGGCAGATTTCGCCCGCCTCGATCGCGCCGTGACCCGGCTCCACGTGCAGATGCGTGACCGGCGCCGGCTTAGGCGCAGGCGGCTCGGCGACACCGTTGCTGTCTTCGCTGCCGAAGGCATACTCGCCGTTGTAATAGCCGTTGCCATTACCATTACCATCCCCATTGCCATTGCCGTTCCCGTTGCCCTTCACGTAGTGCTCGAGCAGCACCTTGCCGATCGCATCGGGCACCGAGCGCACCCGATCCGGGCCAAAGCCCGCCGAGCGCGAACCGCCGATCCCGCGCAGTTGCTCGGCGATCAGTTTGACCGGCACGCCACAGCGCAGCGCCAGCGAGATCAGCCGCCCGATCGCCTCGGTGAAGGCGGTGACATCACTGCCGGCCCGACCAATGATAGCAAAGACCTCAAACGGCTTGCCCTCCAGTTCGGTGACGAACAGGCGCAGCTTGCCGAGCGGCGTCACCACCGGGAAGGAGTGGCTCGGCAGACCCTCGGCAGGCACCGGGCGCGGGGTGAGTTCCACCGGCGCTGTAGCGGCGGCTGGCTGCTCAGTCGGCTTGCGCTCGCTCTTGCCAGTCGAGCCGGTTGACAACACCTGATTCGCCCGCGAGCCGTCGCGGTAGACCGTAATCCCCTTGCAGCCAAGGCGGAAGGCCAGCTCGTACGCTTCGCGCACCTGATCAGGCGTCGCTTCGTGAGGGAAATTGATGGTCTTGGACAGGGCGCTATCGGTATACTCTTGAAACGCTGCTTGCATGCGCACGTGCCATTCGGGCGCGATGTCGTGGGCCGTCACCCACACGCGCTGCACGCCAGCGGGCACTTCGGGGTGGTGGATGTGGCCGGTGTCGGCGATCCGCTCCATCAACTCGGCGCTATACCACCCTTCGCGCTTGGCTTGGGCCACAAAGTCTTGGTTGATGTCGAGCATGCGGGTATCGGCCTGATAGCGCCAGAAGGCAATGGCAAACAGCGGCTCGATGCCCGACGAGCAGCCGGCGATGATGCTAATCGTGCCGGTGGGAGCAACGGTGGTCACGTTGCAGTTACGCAAGAGGCGCTGCGGTCGGACGCGCGAGCCATCGGGCCGGCGAGCGCAGGTTGCGTCCGGCCCCCAGATGCTGTACTCCCATTCGGGGAAGGGGCCGCGCTCGCGGGCCAACTGCTCGGACGCGACTTTGCTCTCTTCATCGAGGAAGTGCATCACCTTGCGCGCCAACTCGATCGCCTCGTGCGAATTGTAAGGCACGCCCAGCTTCACCAGCATATCGGCCCAACCCATCACCCCCAACCCAATCCGGCGGATGCGCTGGCTCAGTTGGGCAATCTGCTCAAGCGGGTAATGGTTGGCGTCGATCACATTGTCGAGGAAGCGGGTGCTCTCATGCACCACCTCGCGCAGATGCTCCCAATCGATCCGCTTATCGGGGGTCACAAACTTGCCCAGATTGACTGAGCCAAGGTTACAGACATCGTAGGCCAGCAACGGTTGCTCGCCGCACTGCCCGGTTACGAGCCCGTTAAAGATAACCGTATTGTGATCAGGCTGGGTCGTATCGTATACCGGTTCTTGCCCCTCATAGACAATCGCTATCACCTTGGTGGTGAAGGATTGGGTCTTGGGCAACGCGCGCTCGGCCGCCCAGCGCGCATACTTCTCATTCTTGGCCGCCGTCAGGAAGCCGATCTCGCGCATAAACCGATCGCGCGATGCGCCATCCATGATCAGCTCATAATCAGCTTGGCTGTGGTATAGCTTGCGATTGCCGCGCCCATCAGGCAAGAGACGCTGACCAGCCTCGCTCCGGAGCCGCACGCTGGCAAAGATGCCAAAATTCGCCAACAATTGCTGCACATCGCGCAACAGCTCGACCGAGTTAGCGGCAAGCCGAACCGAGCAGGTCTGGCTCGTCTCGGAAACATTGACCGTCCCATCGGTCTGGAACAAACCACGGAGGTAGCCTACGACACACTCGCGCCGGCCCCACCAGACCACTTCCGGCACGCGCAGCTTAGTAGCGGCAGTAAAGCCATACTCTTCGAGCACCCGCGCTAACCGCACCGAACGGATCGTGGTGAGATCACGCTCCGGAACCCGCACCGGCGTAACTTCATACTCTTTGCGATAGCCAAGCGCAGTACCGGCAACCAACTGATTAATATAGGCCACGAGACTCGCTGCCAGTTGCTGGTCTTCACCCCACAGATTCACCACTGCGCCGCCTTCGGCAGTAAAGGCGACATCGCCGGTGATCAGACCCAACAACAGGCCCAACTGATAATCACCCTCTTGGCCCCACAGCCCTTCCGCCGATTGCACCAGCAGCTCATCGCCGATCTGCAACTCGCGCAACTTCACCTTGCCGCGGGTGGTGTAGAAATCATGCCACTCAGTCGCCCGAATCTCGTAGCCGTCTTCGGTCACAACTCGGAAAACATCGGCGCTCTCGGCAGTCATAAAGACTGGCACTGCGTCGCGCACCGCCACGCCTTCACCCTCACCCAGCGCGCGCGTATCAACTGCCACCCGCAGCGGCGTCTTGCGCTCAAACAATTCCCGCACTTGCACCAGACCATACTGAGTATGGAGACGGGTATCACCAGTGACGCACGGGTTGGTCGCCTCATACGCGCCAAGATGGGGCACCGGATTATACTCGTTGGCGCGGTCGATGAAGAACAGGCCGGGTTCGCCGGTAGCGTGAGCGCACTGCACAATCAGGTCAAAGACCATACGGGCGCGGAGCCGCATCGGCTGGCCGGGTTGCACCAGCACCTCGCCGGTCAGCGGATGCTTCAGCCCTTCGCGGGAAGCGATATGCACTTGGCCGGTGCGCGGATTGATCAGATCGTACTCCTCGTCACGATCCACCGCGCGCATAAAGGCATCGGTAATCGCCACCGAGATATTGAAATTGGTGATCTTGGTGGTATCGAGCTTGCAGGTAATAAACTCGAGAATATCGGGATGATCGCAGCGCAAAATGCCCATATTCGCGCCGCGGCGGGTGCCGCCTTGCTTAATTGCCTCGGTCGAATGGTTATAAACATCCATAAAGCTGACCGGGCCGCTGGCCACCCCCATCGTGCTGCGCACCACATCATTACGCGGGCGCAGGCGCGAGAAGCTAAAACCGGTGCCGCCGCCGCTCTGGTGAATGAGGGCCTGATGCTTAAGCGTCTCGTAAATGCTGTTGAGGTTATCCTCAATTGGCAACACAAAACAGGCGCTCAATTGGCCGAGCGGGCGACCGGCGTTCATCAGGGTCGGGCTATTCGGCTCAAAATACCCCTGCGTCATAAGGTGGTAAAATCGCTCGGCCCGCCCTTCGACCTGCTCGGACGAAGCGCCATAGCGAGCATCAACAGCGGCGATCGTCTCGGCCACCCGCCAAAACATCGTCTCTGGCGTCTCGATCACATCACCGTGCTCGTTTTTCAGCAGGTAGCGCTTCTTCAACACCGTGCGGGCGATATCGGTCAAATCGGCAGGGGCAAGCTCTCGTTTCATCATTGCTAGAATGCTCCTCTGTTAGACAAACCGTCGGCACGCGGAGAAATCGGGATAGTACACCCAAAAGTGTAAAGAATTATTTTCACTTTCATCACGACGCGGAAAACCAGCACTAGAGGTAGATACTACATCTAGTGTGTACGATGAGTGGTAGGGTGCATATCTTGGTATTCTCGCACGCGCCGCTAGTGTATCACAGCGCTTAGGCTTGTGTCAAGCGGGGAAATGGTTACAAAATCATTTACAAGTTGACGATAATGCGACAACGCTTTGTCCGCACGTCAACAAATCTGGTATCATATCGGCAAGATTTCCGTGCGAAGGGGCATGCCTATGGCGACACTTGCTGCATCGAATGCTGAAACCGCGGTGGCCGGACTGCGCACCAGTTTTCGCCGCGCCGGTCAAGGCCCGCCGTTGCTGTTACTGCACGGTTGGGGCGGTTCGTCACGCCTATGGCACTACACCCTACGCGATCTAGCCGATCGCTACACCCTGATCGCACCCGATCTGCCCGGTTTCGGCTCGTCGCCGCCGTTGGCGGGGAAGCTCTCGCTTGAACGGCTGGCCGATTGGGTGATCGCGTTTGCCGACTCGCTGGGGATCGAGCGGTTTGCGATTAATGGCCACTCGCTCTGCGCAGCGGTCGCCGTACATGTAGCCGCCCGTTACCCTGACCGGGTGACGCGCCTTATCTTGACTAGCTTCAGCACCTTCCGCGACGAACGCGAGCGGCGGGTAGTGGCGTCGATTCACCATCTGATGGCGCTGTGGCTGGCGCTGCGCCGCCCATGGATGCTCGACGTACAGCCGATTATGCATCTGGTCGGCAATCGCTTCTTCTACCGGCTCCCCGCCGATCACGGCATCCTCCGCGAGACGTTTGCCGATTTTCTCGCCATGGAGCAGCGCACGGCGCTGGAAACGGCGCGCGGCGCTGGCAGCCCGACGATCAGCGGCGCGATGGCCGCTGTGCGCGCACCGAGCTTGATCATCGCCTGCCGCCACGACCAGATTATGCCGCCGCCGGGAGCGCCGGTAGCCGCCTCACGCATCCCGTGCTGCCGGCTGGTCTGGATCGAACAGTGCGGCCATCTCCCGATGCTCGAACGCCCACAAGAGTATCACGCTATTCTGACCGAATTTCTTGAGGAATCACCCGCATGACGATCGATGTTGCCGCTTATCGCGCCGAGTTTCCGATCACCGAACGCTACGCCTTCCTCAGCCACGCCGCTGTCTCGCCGCTGAGCCGGCGGGTGCAGGCTGCCGTGCAAGCCTACCTCGACTATGCCGCCCGCGAGCCGTTTCTGGCCGTCTTTCCGCAGGTGATGGCCCAGTTTGCCGAGCTCAAGCAGCGGCTGGCCCGCCTGATCAACGCCGCCTCGCCCGACGAGATCGTGCTGATGCCCAACACTGCCGCCGGCATCAATACCGCCGCTGTCAGTTTGCCGCTGCGGCCCGGCGATAATGTGCTGGTGCTTGATGGCGATTATCCGGCGAATGTCTATCCGTGGCAGCAGTTGGCGTACCGGGGTGTGCTGGTGAAGGTGGTGCCGCAACACAAAGGCGGCCTTGACCTTGACCTCCTCGCGCGCCGGATCGACCACCGCACCCGCGTGATTGCCCTCAGCACGGCAATGTTTGCCACCGGCTTTCGCAATGATCTAGCCGCGGTGGGCCAAATTTGCCGCGAACGCGGGATCTATTTCGTGGTGGATGCGATCCAGACCCTCGGCGCCTTCCCGCTCGATGTGCAGGCGTGGCACATCGATATGCTGGCCTGCGGTTCGCAGAAATGGCTGCTGTCAACGCCGGGGAGCGGCTTTCTCTACGTGCGCCGCGAACTGATCCGCGATCTGGCGCCGGGGGCGTATGTTGGCGCGGCCAGCAGCGTGAGCGGGCAGAATTATCTCGATTACAACCTGACCCTGCCTGAAACCGCCGAGCGATTTACGCTGGGTACGCCGAATGTGGCCAATAACCTCGCGCTGTTGGCAGCAGTGAAGATGCTGCAAGAAGTGGGGATCGAGCGGATTGAGCGCCAGATTAACACACTGGTAGCGGCGCTGATCGACGATCTGCGCGAACGCGGCTACCAACTGGCCGCCAATACCGCCCCCGAACACCGCAGCGGAATTGTGGTGGCACTGGTCGAGAATCCCAACGCCGTTTCCCACCGGCTCAACGAGGCGGGGATCGTGGTGACGCCGCGCGGCGCTGGCGTGCGCATCGCGCCCCACTTCTACAATACTCTCGATGAAGTGTTGCGAGTGGGAGAGGCGCTCGACGCCGCTACCAAGTGACGGGCGCAGAGGGAACAGAGACGCAGAGGAGGAAATAAACGCAAAGGCGCAAAGAACGCGAAGGTTTTTGGGACAGGCGTTAGCACGTTCGTGATCCATTTCCAAAAACTCGTAGCGTCCTGTGCGTCTACCTACGACGATAAGCATTCAAATGCAAACACAGCAGCGCGAGTACCGCATCGCATCTTGCGGCATTGTATTGCCGCACTCCATCAAAAGCGCAAAGAACGCACAGGACACGAAAGTTTTTGGGACAGGCGTTAGCACGCTCGTGGCCTATTTCCAAAAACTCGTAGCCTCCTGTGCGCCTACCTACGACAATAAGCGTTCAAATGCAGACGCAGCAGCGCTAGCACTGCATCGTGCGGCAGTGTCTTGCCACACGCCATAACTACGGGACAAGACGCCGCGTCAAGCGCTAGCGGAACAGATGCAGGTTATCGCGGATCCACCCCACCATGCGCTCAATGCCCTCGTAGACCGAAACGCGCGGTTCCCAGCCCAATTCCTGCTTGGCCAGCGCAATATCGCTGATATAAACTGGCTGGTCGCCGGGCCGCCACTCGCTATAGCGCACCGGGATCTCGCGGCCAACCAACTGGCTCAGCACCGGGCCGAACTCGGCCCAAATCGACAAAGCGTTGTGGGGACCGCCGCCGATATTGTAGATATGGCCGCTCACCTGATCAATCCGCTCGAGCGCTGCCATATACGCCGCGATCAGATCATCGACGTACAGCATATCGCGCACCTGCTTGCCGTCGCCATAGATCGTGATCGGGCGTTCGAGCAAGGCCGCGATCGCAAAGTGCGCCGCCCAACCCTGATCCTCAACCCCAAACTGGCGCGAGCCATAGATGCATGACTGGCGGAAGACCACCGTCTTGAGGCCGTAGATGCGGGCATAATCGCGCACATACTGGTCAGCGGCGCCTTTGCTGCACCCGTAGGGCGAATGGAAATCGAGCAACTGGTGCTCAGGTACGCCGTTAGGCAGATCGCGGTAGCGATAGCGGGTTGCCTCCTCAACCACCGCCACCGTCTCCATTCCGCCGTAGACCTTATTGGTTGACGAGAAAAAGACAATTGGCGGTTCGGGGGCAAGGCGGGCCGCTTCAAGAATATTGAGCGTACCGAGAGCATTAATCTCGAAATCGCTGCGCGGATCTTTCACCGAGGTGGTGACGGCGACTTGGCCGGCAAGATGATAGACGATGCGATGGCCGGGAATCATCGCCTGCATGGCCGCAGCGTCACGAATATCGGCCTGCACAAAGCGCAGCCGGTCGCCATACCGTTCTTGCAGCCATGCCAGATTGAGCGGCGTGCGGGGACGGCTCAGATTATCAACAATGGTCACCTGTTCGCCTTGGCGGAGCAAGTAATCGGCTAGATTGCAGCCGATAAACCCTGCGCCGCCGGTGATAAGATGGGTCATGGATGTGCCCTCACGAGTCAATACAGAATAGTTTCCGGCCAATTATAGCATAGTGAACAACATAGCGAACGTCGGCGTGCCGATGTAGGGCCGCCGGTGTTCGCTTGACGACAGTATCACTCAACTAACGGGCAATGTACGGCGTGAACGTACGATACACCACCGCAACTTTCCGGACCGTAACGTTAATTGTGACTACCGGCAAATTAGGCGTACTGACAGTCAACGTGACGGGGTAAACACCGTTCGCAACGCTAGCCGCATTCACCGTTATCACGACCTTGCTCGGCGTGGTGCCGCTCACTGTTGAGCTGCTCAGCGTGGCCGAGATAATATTCCGGCTATCGCCGCTCTCGCTCAAACTAAGATTGAGCGACGAACCATCACGCGAGCTCAACGCGATTTCATACGTCTCCGGCGTCGAACCATCGGTCAGTACGAGCAACTCAGTCGTTGCCGCCTGTAAACCGGGAACTCTGAGGATGCCATCATTTGTAGCCGATCGACGGAATTGCGGCCATGGCGCGCTGTAAGCGGGCGCCGTCTGGTAACCGGATGGCGGTGTTTGGGCCGGAAAGACCTCAGCCAGATTCGTCCACGCATAGAGATGGGCTGTAATCGGCGGCGCCGCGCTAGAGCCATTGACAAATTTATGACCGCCGCCGATCACGACCTCCAGCACCCCATCGCCATTGATATCACCTACCGCCGGTGTCGCTTTTACGGTATACCATGCATAGAGCGATGGCTGAGAGCCGCATGCCGGTGAGAGATAGCAGGTCATCTGCTGGCCGTCGTAACCGCGTAACACGACCACACTCCAGAGATTAGCCGTTAATACCTCAACGATTCCATCGCCATTAATATCAGCGATGACTGGCGACTGCAAATTGCCGCCGTTCGGATCGTTAAAGCGTTCGTTTGGATCAGCCGAATAGTTAGCACTATACGGAATCGTGCGCCATTTCGGCGTGGGGTTTTCAGGATCCCACGCGATCGTCTCGCTGTGAGGAATGCC
>FQKF010082192.1_pt1 | contig 10852 bp, 6 predicted proteins | sample 1504521 | NCBI WGS metagenome assembly FQKF01 (sample SAMEA4475357, study PRJEB15587) | soil metagenome | biome: Soil; feature: Field | place: India | collected 2015-03-11 | depth 0 m
CATGCTGATACGCTGGCCGTCAATTTATTTATCGCTTCTCAGCTCAATTGGCCGAATAAGGGTATTGTTTTAACTCAGCAAACTAAGTTTCCCTATGAACCCAAAACTCAGCTTAAGCTTAAAATTGAAAAAAACAATAAATTAATTCTAAAAATACGTAAACCCGAGTGGATTAACGCTGACTATTTATTGGTTAAACTAAATAACAAAGCATCTAAACCATATTCCATGAAGAATGGATATGTAGTAATTGACTCAAAATGGAAAAATGGTGATTCCTTAACTATTGAATTACCCATGCATATAACCACCAAATACTTGCCCGATAAATCGCCATGGGTTTCAATACTATACGGGCCAATTGTATTGGCTTCGGCATGCGATAGCAGTAACTTAATTGGCTTATTTGCCGACGACTCAAGAATGGGTCATGTTGCTCACGGACCTTCATTTCCAATCGAAAAAGTACCATTTCTTTTAGCAAATAATCTAAATAATTTTCAACCCAAAATACAATGTATCGATGCAAATTCTTTAACCTTCCAGATGGAAGCACATCAATTACCTGACATTGTAAAAACAATAGAGCTTCGTCCTTTTTTCGACATTCATGAAACACGTTATAGCATTTACTTTCCTGTATACACCAAGACTAAAATACAAGAACTTAAAACCGAATTAGAAACAAAAGCCCGATTGTTACAAGAATTAGAAAATAAAACAATTGATCAGATTGCACCAGGCGAACAGCAATCGGAAGTGGGTCATAGTTTTCAGGGCGAAGAAACAGAATGGGGAGTTAACGACAATCGGTTCTGGCGTCACTCACGAAAATGGTTCAGTTATGAACTTTACGATCCTGAAAAACAAGGTCGAATCATTCAAATTACATACTTTGGCCTTGATGCAGGACGTACGTTTGATATTTTGGTAAACAACCAGATAATTGCAACTGAAACACTTTCTGGTAATAAAGGAGCCACCTTTTACACAGTCGACTATACCCTACCCGATGCTATTTTTAAAAACCACAGTGGCACATTAAAAATTCAATTTGTGGCTAAACCTGGTTCTCTGGCAGGAGGAATATATTATATTCGTTTATTAAAATAAGCTTTTGAGCAGCAATTTCAAATTGTCAAAAATACATTTACTTCAATATGATTAATGTTAACGATGATAAATTAACCTGTTGAAATTAAAATTAACAATTAATAAATTACTTAAAAAAACCAAGAAAATTCAAAATTTTTATTTTTGTATGGTTAATCAGACTGTTTTGCTAATACATTCTTTTTCATGAAACACTATATTTTTCTATTTCTCTCGCTAATTTCATTTTCAGTTATATTTTCTCAAAATGCAGGTGAAATAAGAATTAGTGGTTCATATCAAAAAAAGCCTTTAACGTTTTTCTTCGAAGATGTTGAAAAACAAACTAATATTAAGTTTTTTTATAAACCCGAATGGTTTAAAAACGACACAATAAATGAAAATTATAATGCTGTTTTACTAACCGATGTTTTAAATAAAATAACCGAGCATACTTCATATACCTATAGAATTTTACAAAATAACTACATCGTTTTTTTGCCCAAAGAAGATGTATTATCACTATTAGGTCGTTTAAATAATTTTGCCAATCTGAACAACGAAATAGGTAATGTTATTACTGTTGGATCTGCATCGGAAATTGGCAAAGAAAAGCAAGCTGTAATTAAAGGTAAAATAATTGACGGACGCAATAATGAACCCATTGCTGGAGCATTTATAGTAGTAGATAAAACAAACATAGCTACTCAAAGTAATTCCAATGGGCAATTTAATCTAAATCTGTCGCCGGGCATATACACTTTAAACATTAGCAGTGTAGGCTATGAAAGTACAAAGTACAATGTAAAAGTTTTAAGTAGTGGCAGCATAAATTTCGAATTATTCGAAAAAAGCACCAAAATAGAGGAAGTTACCATTTATGCCCAACGACCCGATAAAAACGTTCGAAGCAACCAGATGAGCATGATTGAATTAGATTCAAAATCGATAAAGCAATTACCATCTTTAACAGGCTCGAAAGATATTTTGAAAAGTTTTACGTTAATGCCGGGTGTAAAATCGGTTGGAGAATTTGGTTCAGGAATAAATATCAGAGGAGGCGGAGAAGATCAAAATTTGTATCTCATTGAAGGAACTCCGATATTTAATACCTCTCATGTACTTGGGTTAATGTCGGTGCTAAATCCCGATGCAGTAACAGGAGTTACACTCTATAAAGGCCAGATTCCCGCATACTATGGAGAGCGCATAGCCTCGGTGGTTGATATACAACTTCGTGATAATTCAATTGACCAAAATACAACCAAAGGTGGAATTGGTATTTATGATGCACGATTAATGAATCAGGGTAAAATAAATGAAAACTTCACTTATAAACTGGGGGGACGAAGTAGTTATTCTAATTGGTTACTGCGTCAAATACCAGATATGAATATTCAAAATAGCCGTGCTTCATTTTACGATGCAAACCTATTATTAAACTACCGTCGTAAAAATGATCGCTTCATCCTTTTTTACTACCAGAGTCATAATTGGTTTAACTATAACAATTTGCTGGCTTATAAGTATAACAATTATCTGGCATCGATTAACTGGATGCATTACTTCAATGAAAACTTAAGCTCGTCGTTATTACTTTCACAAAGTATTTATCATGCAAGCAAAGACAATTTTGAATCGGAGTATGAAAAATTTTCTTTTCAAACGCAGGTAAACTATACAACAGCCAGATATAACGTACATTCAACTAAGTTAAGCAATCATACTTTCGACGCAGGCATTAACCTGATTAATTATGTAATACACCCTGGTAAAATTAATCCATACGATACCGTTTCACTTATCTCACCTGCTAACCTAAAAAATGAACAAGGTATTGAAGCTGCTATATATATTAACGATTTGTGGAATATTACTGAAAACTGGTCAATAAGTCCAGGAATTCGAATATCGGGCTTTGGTAAATTGGGAAACAAAACGATATATCGATACAACGAGTTATTACCCCGAAATCCTGCCAGTATAATCGATTCAATTGAATTTCGAACTAATCAATTCGAAAAGAAATATTATGGTATCGAACCACGAATTTCTGTTCGTTATCAGTTAAATTCACAAACATCATTTAAGGCCAGTTATAATAGAAATATACAATACATCTCACAACTTTCGTATTCGTCAATTCCTGCTCCAACCGACATATGGAAATTATCCGATTATTATATTAAACCCGCTATTGCCAATCAGTTTGCTATTGGATTGTTCCGAAACAACCAAACCAATACCATTGAATCGTCAATTGAACTATACTATAAAAAAATAGAGAACCTGGTTGAAATAAAAAACAATACGGTAGTTGAAATGAACAATACTATCGAACAAGATATTGTCAATACGAATGGCACTAATTATGGTGTAGAATTTATGCTAAAGAAAAATAAAGGTAAAATTGATGGCTGGATAAGCTATACTTACTCCCGATCATTACGAAAATCGAACGATGATGAAAAATCGAAAATTAATAACGGAAGCTGGTACCCTTCATCCTATGATAAACCCCATGATTTATCGATTTATGCAACATATCATATAAATAAAAGATGGCGAATATCTGCAAACTTTAACTATTCAACGGGTCGACCCATTTCATTGCCAGAATATTCTTATCAGATAGATAGTAAAAATCAAGTAGTTGTTTTTTCTGACCGAAATAAATATCGTTTACCGGATTATCATCGGCTCGACTTAGCAATAAGTATGGACGAAAGTTTATATAAACGAAAAAAATGGAAGGGAAGCTGGACATTATCGGTTTTAAATGTGTATGGCCGAAAAAATACCTATTCGGTTTATTATAAAAAGGATAAACCCGATGCCAGCAATAATTACAATGTATACTCATTGTACAAACTTTACCTGATAGGTATCCCCTTCCCTACCTTAACCTATAACTTTGTTTTTTAACATAATGGCTAATAAAAATTCAGATATAAATGATTAGAATTGAACTAAATAATAAATATTCAATAATACAAAATGGTAAACCTAAACTGAATTTTTCTTTTACAGGAATAAAATTGTTTTTACTTATCATCTGGCTAACATCATGTCAGGAACCATATAATATAAGCGAAATCAATATTTCAAATAAAATACCTGTTGTTGAGGGGTCAATTAGTAACGAGCCCGGGCCCTATAAAGTAAAATTATATTGGGCAAAAGGTTATGGACAGCTTGCTTCTAATCCAATTAAAAATGCCTCCGTTATTTTATTCGATGATGCCGGAAACCTTGAAAAACTTAAAGAAGTTTCGTCAGGCAATTACTTAACCGATGTTAATGGTATACAAGGTACAATTGGCAGGAGCTACCACCTGGAAATTACTATACCTGAATTTGGAATTCTTCAAACCATACCTGCAAAATTAGAAACTCCATGCGTTGTAGATTCATTTTACGGCGAAGCAGGAACCATGGAATATTTAGAAAAGAATATTAATAACGATTACTTCAAAAGAAGTTTAGAAGGAATAAATCTTTACATTGATATCAAGGAAAAAGAACAAAATTCAATTTTTTTCTATTTTTCAACTGCCATCATTTGGCAACATACTCGTATTTACTCTCCACCCGGCGATATGCCCTATGTAATTTTTTATCGCTCTGTTTCTTTCCCTTACGATATGCCACAAATTAAAGCAACAATAAATCAAGATGAATATCAGGTAATAAAAAAATATAAATTGTTATTTATTCCGTACATTATTGATTTAAGTAGTGGTATTGATTCGTTGAACTTATCACCATATACTCATGCAGGTTGGGTCGTATCTGTTTATAGTTATCGTATTTCAAAAGAGGCATATAATTATTATTATCAGGCAAATAAACAAATGCAAGCAGGTTCGCAAATTTTTGATCCTTTACCCCACGATATTATTGGGAATGTGAGATGTATCTCAGATTCTTCTAAAATAGTACTTGGATTATTTAACGTATATTCAATTGCAGTTAAGCATAAAGGTTTTGCTTATATATCGAATCAAAAACGAGTGATTACAGAAGATGTTTCTGATCCCGGTCCCCTGGTTAGCGATACTTTTCACCGAAAACCTCCACCTTATTGGGTAAAATTTGTAAATTGATAAAACTATGCTGTCAAAAACACATATATTTTTTCTATTTCCGTTACTTTTAATTGTTGTAATTACAAATAAATTAAGTGCTTCTGAATTATATATAAAAAATAATTCAGATAAGTCTATTTTTGCTAATAGTGAAAAAGTATTTGTAAAACTTGACAATTGTGTTTATAGCTCAGGCGAGTTTTTATATTATACGGCTTTTATTGTTGATGCTTCATCGCTCAAAAAAGAAATACAAAGTAGTAAAATTTATTTTGAATTACTCAACCACCAGGGAAAACGCTATTTAATTTGGAAAGCCGATGCAACTAGTGGTTTTTCAGCTGGTAAAATGAAACTACCCGACAGTATATCAACAGGTATTTATGTGCTGCGAGCCTATACAAATTGGATGAGAAATTTTGGGCAGGAATTTTATTATAAAACCAATATTCTAATTACCAAATTATCAGATGAACCAACCAATTATTTAAATGTAAACTATCCTTATTCTACCGTTCCAGATAATATAGAAGTTGTTGTGGATGGAAATCATTTGATTGCCAATGAGGAATGTACAATAGGTATACGTTGCAATAAGCTAAGTCCTGATTTGCAAATAACAGAAGGAAAACTTGTGAATCAATATGATAGCATGATAACTTTTTTCCGGACCGACGCATACGGTTTAGCTCAAATCAGATTTACGCCTCGTATCAATGATGTATACTCATTAATAATTGATGGAAAAAAAATCAACCTCCCAGTTCCTACTGAAAGTGGATTAAAAGTACATATTGCAAAATCAAATAAAGGCATTGATGTAAGTTTACGAAATATAAAGAATGGTTATGCATATAACCATATGCGTTTCATTGCATATGTAAGAGGCAAAACAATTATCGATTCGGTGATTTTTTTAAACAACTCGTCATTAATTAATCTTCCTGAAAATTGTTTATCGACCGGTATCATTTATTTTAAAATACTTAATAATTATAGCGAAACCGTTTACGAAAAATTATTCTATTATTCCAGTGAAAAATCCAATACAATTTCTATACAAGCCTTAGACTCAATATCCTTAAGTCAGAAAGTTGCAGCATTTAATGTAAATTATAATTCTGATATTCCAAGCGACTCCGCCTTTATTTCCATTTTAGTGCGAAAAAAATGTCCTTTCTGGTTTGTAGATAATTTTCAATCGGCCGTACCATATCTTACTTTTTTTAGTGAACTGAGTATTATCCATAATCTTCCTTCTGTTTCGAATACCTTTTCCGACGATTGGGCTAATCAATTATTATTAACAACCCCAATTAAAAGCTATTTTTGGTGGCAATCTGAGAAAAAAAATACTGTCAATATTAAGTATTTACCTGAAAACAATTTTCAATACATTACTGGCAGCATATCAAATATTCATAATTCAAAAAAAATAACTAATCGAACCATTTTGCTATCATATCCCGATACAGTTCCCTCATTAAAATATATATTCACTGATTCATTGGGACAGTTTACTTTTCCTTTAACTTCGAGATATGATAATAAAACACTTCACTTTATATTATTGCCTGAAAAAAATGACACCCTTTTAGTTAACTGGCAAATTGATGCAAAAAATGATATTGCTAATTTAACACATTATGGACGAATTAGTTTATCATCGAGTGAACAAACCTGGCTAAACAACTTTCGTGAATTAAAGCTGGTGGAACGCATTTATTCCAATACCACAGAGATTGAGTCTTCACTTCTTCAAAAAAACTCAATTGAATACTCTGGTTTTCAACTGGTTGCCGATTATACAATACATCCAGCTGATTATAGCAGCCTTGATGATTTTAAAGATATGGTTGACAACATTTTAATAGGAATCCGATATAAAAGTAATTCCGACAATATTTATTTCTATGCTTTTGAACCCAAATCGGGTTCAGTCTGGACTCAGCCCTGCCTTATTTTTTTAAATGGTATTCCAGTTTTTGACCATGATTATATTTCTTCACTATCATCAAAAGATATCTATAAAATAGAAGTTTCATTATGGCGAGTATTTTATGGTAATTTAACTTTCGATGGAATAATTTCAATAATTACCAACGACCTTAAGACACCAAATACATTTATGAGTTCGAATAATTTAACCATTCAAAATCAAATTTTAAGTAATTTGCCGATTGAAAAAATAATACCCGAAAGTGTAATTTCTCAGGAAAATTATAAAATTCCTGTTTTTAATAATGTTTTGTATCTTAATCAGTTATGCTCATTACATAAACAATCCAATAAAAATTTTAAATTTTTAGTGCCCGATATTGCTGGTGAATATTTCATCGATATTCAAGGTATAACAAAAAATGAAACTATTATTTCAAAAAGAAAAAACTTTGTGATTTATTGATTGGGTTAGAATTCAATGCAACCAGTATGTTAAATTTATTGTATTTACATAAAAATATCCCGATGAAATGGATGTACCTGTCAGTTATTCTAATCGTGCTTGAACAATCTGTTCCTGCTCAGGATAAAGCTTTTCAAACCGATAATAATTATTTAGAAGCATATTTATTTATAAATCCATTGGTTGGAGTTAATCAACAATATTATAACCGCTGGGCTAAAGGTACTGTTGAACTGGAAAATGGTGTTCAAATATCGGATGTATTTATTGCTTACAACCAGTATATCGATGAATTGTTATGGCTAAGAGAATATGATTTTCAAATTGGTGTAGTGTATAAAAAATTAGTGAAATCATTTACCATTACTACCATTACCGGTAGTTCAACTAAATTTGTAAAAACAAAATTGAAAGATTGGTATAAATTCGACACGTCGGTTGTATATCTTCAAGAATTGGTCAGCGGAAAAGTATCGTTATATGCTCAGCGTAAATTGGTCAAAATTTCGAGTACATCGAATGAATTTGATCAGAAAGATAGATACTTTTTAAAAATAGATGAAAATTATTTTTCGTTTAAACCTCGAAGGTCTGAGCTATTTCGTATCTTAAAATCGGACAAATCGCAATTACTGTCGATTATTAGAGAAAATCATTTACGAGTTAGAAAAGAAAATGATTTAATCAAAGCCATTTCATTATATAATCAATGGATAAGTAACAAAAATTAAAAAGCGCTTCCATTTCTATATGAATGAAGCGCTCTGTAATTTAGCATAAATATTAAGTTTATTCAAGCTCTGTTTTCTCCTGATTTGGATTCATCATTTTTCCAATAAAAATTATTCCTCCTGTCGATTTTTCAATAATCGCATACATAAATGGCCTGTCGGCTATAAAATAGTTAATTTTTTCATGGGGTTCATCAGGATTTGCTGTAGTTTTAATAATTTCAATAGCAGTAACTGCAGCGGCTTCGGTACCCTTTTCATTCAGCTCAATATATGTTTTATGAATCACCCTAGAAATGCACAAGTCTGATACTGGGTTTATATTCGAAAAATCGGCCCTATCGCAATCAAAAGCATCGACCATTCCCAGATTATATAAAGGTTTGTTTAAAAGACTTTTAAATTCGAACTTAAACTTAGGAATTTTTACTACAGTTTTACCTATGACCATTTTTTGTTGAATTTGTCCCCAACTTTCAGGGGTTAAAGTTTCTATAAAACTATTTATACCATTTACCGGCAATATGAATATCATAGCAAAACTACCATTCCCGTATGGTAATTCAACAGCCGACAATTGTGAATCGCTGTAATACCGCAAATTAGCTTCCATGGCTATTTGCATATAATCAACATTTTCGCCATTTTCAAGATAAAATTTGGCTTCAGTAGTTTTCGATTCATCAAATGCATACTGCCATGTGCCTAAAAAATAAATGGCATTAATTAAATACATGACAGCATTATCCGGAATTCGATCAATTATAGTGGGTATTTTTCCATGCGTTTTTTCTTTACACCAGTCATTAATTAAATTTACTGTATTCGGTTCACGGAAATCGACCTTATTAATCGAAGCATCAAAATAATTTACGTTAATATCGATAAATGATGGCAAAACTTCGAATAATTGGTCATACCATATGGAATTAGCTACTTCGAACGTTACATTTTTATCGGCTTCAATAAGAGCTCGGGTCAACGACTGGTTGTAACCGTTAATTTCTTCCGAATTATATTTTTCAAATCCTAATACTTTAGCCATTTGTAATTGTGTATTTTCAGCAGCTCCATTATATGCCATTGAAAGAGCCTGTAAGGCACTAAAGGGCGAGATAAAAAAATTATCATCAGGCATCAAACTATCGATTTGTTGGAACAGATGTAAACCAAAAGAATTGGATGCATTAATCAGTGTACCCGATTTAATTTTCGATTTTACGGTCGACGTGCTTTCTGGTTCCTTACTACAAGAAAAAAATGCAATTATCAGGCTTAACAGTATTAATAATATTCTTTTCATCGCTTTATAATTTTAGATTTTTACAAATAAATAATTTTTAATTTGCGATATTATGAGATTTCATGTTAGTTATTTATTAAGCTTTTTTGCTTTTTTGTAATCATGTTTCCTTTTCAATAAAAGATGTATTGAATATTGAAAAGTTGCGTATGAGATTCTAAAACAAAACAGGGATGAATTTGAGTATTTTTACATATTTTATCTGTGATTTAACTGAGGTGACTTTAAAAGAAAAATGTGCTCAACATATAAAGTTTAAAAACTAATTGTCGAAAATACAATTAATTAGTATTTCCACTATATTTGTTTTAAGTTTTTTTTTACTTTTACCCCCGCGTTTTTGGAAAATTGTATTTATATGTATACATATTAAAGTAATTAGTATATTTAAAACTTGAAAATTAAAACAGGCCTTAAAACTAAAACGTTAGTGAAATAAACTATGCATTTTATTAAATCATATACCTCAGCGCCCAAACATTTAGTTGCAGTTGATTGCATTGTATTTGGTTTCGACAATGAGGATTTAAAAATATTATTGGTTCGACGACCAATTGAGCCCGTAAAAGGCGAGTGGTCGTTAATGGGAGGTTTTGTTCAAGAAGGAGAAAGTTTAGATGATGCCTCTAAAAGGGTATTATATGCATTAACAGGATTACATGATGTTTATCTGGAACAACTCTATACATTTGGCGAAGTTGATCGTGATCCAGTTGATCGGGTTATTTCAGTAGCCTACTACGCCCTTATAAAAATTGCCGACTACGACCGGGAAATAGTTCGTGAAAACGGTGCCCAATGGTTTAAGGTAACCGATTATCCCAAGCTGATATTCGATCATGATCGAATGGTTCAGACCGCAATAAGCAAATTGCGTCGAAAATGTAGAACTCAGCCTATAGGGTTTGAACTATTACCAGAAAAATTTACCATACCTCAGCTCCAGAATTTATATGAAGCTATTTTAAACCAGAAACTCGATAAGCGCAACTTTCGTAAGAAGATTTTATCCATGAATCTGCTTGATAAACTGGATGAAAAAGACAAAGAGAATTCGAAAAAAGGAGCATTTTATTATAGGTTTAACAAAGAAAAATATGAATTATTAACCAGCAATGGATTTAGTTTTGAGATATAATGAGTAATTAAATATTAATAACTAACTTACTGCTTAATTATGGAAATGAGTTTTAAATTAGAATGGATAGATTATCTGGTAATGATAATCTATTTT
>FQKF010125328.1_pt1 | contig 10850 bp, 6 predicted proteins | sample 1504521 | NCBI WGS metagenome assembly FQKF01 (sample SAMEA4475357, study PRJEB15587) | soil metagenome | biome: Soil; feature: Field | place: India | collected 2015-03-11 | depth 0 m
AGCTTACTGCTTGAATTTCGCAGCGACTGTGCCACCACGGCACCCGGCTGGAACGGCAGTTATACCATTAACACATCCACACCCCCGCCAACCGATAACATTCCGCCTCAAACTACGGTTACGACACCCAACGCTTGGAAAACCACTACATTTACGGCTACCTTCACCGACCAGGACAATCCGGGTGGAAGCGGCATCCAAAACCGTTATTATCAGGTTATTGATTATGATGGAAATGAATGGCGTGCCAATGCCAACCGCGGTTTCTTTTCCGATAATTTCGACAATGCCATTCATCCCGACTGGACGCAAAAAGTTGGAACATGGACAATTCAAAGCAATGCACTGGTACAAACAGACGAAACATCATCGGCTGCCGGGAATACGAATTTGTATGCAGCTTTAAATCAAACACTCTCAAACCGTTATTTATATCATTACTTTTTCAAACTCGAAGGTAGTGGAACCAACCGCAGAGGCGGCTTCCACTTCTTCTGTGACAATGCCGACAGCAGCAATCGGAATAATTCATATTTCGTTTGGTTCCGACTTGATAATCAAAAAGTACAAATCTACAAGGTGATTAACAATTCTTTCGGAACCCCGGTGGTTGACCAAAATCATGCTTTCAATGCCGGACAATGGTATGATGTCAAAATTATATTCGACAGAGTAACCGGAAAAATCGAAGTATATTGGAACAACTCGCTATTGACCACTTGGACCGACCCTTCGCCCCACACCGTAGGTAAGTTTATTTCCTGGCGTTCCGGAAATGCCAAAATGAGCATTGATGAAATTAAAGTTTATCGTTCGCGCACTACTTCAGCCGTAGTCTCGGTGGGTTCATCCACACTGAATGAAATACGCTATCAGAACCCCTCGCCCACCCAATTTGCCGGAAAATTAAAATCCATTGTACAGGATAATGCCGGTAATCTTTCCCCCATATACTATCATGATCTTAATATTGATTGGACTCCACCTTCCCTGGTTTCTTACATCAACGACGGAAAAGCAAACGATATTAACGTTGTACCTTTGACGGACTCACTCAGTGCCAACTGGGGCGCTTCCTCCGACCCGAACTCCGGCATCAGTGTTTATTATTATGCCATTGGTACCGCGCCCGGAGCATCGAACGTTCTGGGATGGACGCCCACCTGGCCTTCCAATACGGTAACGGCACATAATTTAGTGCTCCAACACAACACTACCTATTACTTCAGTGTATTTGCCGAAAACGGAGCCGGACTTACAAGTAACGTCATGATATCCAACGGACAAACCACCGATTCTACGCTTACGTCCATGATAGATATCCTGCCTGATGCTGATTTTGATATCTATCCGAATCCGGTTAATAATGGAGTTATTCATTTCAATAAAGAAATTTGTCTTAAAGGCGCCATAATTACGGATGTTGCTGGAAGAATTCTTTATGTTCATTCAACAGAGTCCATAACGGAAAAAAAACTTTCATTACCTGAAAACATTAATAAAAGCGGTATTTATTTCTTAATTACCGGTTCAAACGGAACAAGAGTATGTAAAAAGAAATTTTTAATAAAAAATTAAATTTTATGAAAAAAACAATTGTTTTTTTAGTCGCATTCACTCAATTTTCGATTTTTTCTCAAATACACGATACATGTAAGCTGAACGTAGGAACAAATTTATCTTCGGTTTTTGACTGGGGCACCGAAATTCCCTTTGTAGACATGATGAAAATGGCACGAAAGTGGTACACTAAGGCGGTAAATGATCCCACATGGACTTTCGATACTCAACAGGCACAATATTTACAATATGACTCATGCGGCTATCCGCTCTTTATCCCTCAGGCATCGCCAAATCATTCATTAATGCAATATGTTTGTACCATTTGGGCCGTTACGGATGGTTGGGAACCCGGACAATATACACTCTTATGGGATGGTAACGGTCAATTTTCCTACACGGGAAATATTACGAACTGGACGCAGGTCGGGCCTAATACCATTACTTTTAATTTTCCAAACCCGGTCGGTTCTCAATTACAATTATGTATTGTTCAATCCAGTTCGCTTAATCCTGTAAGAAACATCCGCCTTATAATGCCCGGTCAACTCTCAACATTCAGTACCCAACCGTTTAATCCTAAATGGCTTAACCTGGTGAAAAAATTTAACTCCGTAAGATTTATGGACTGGGGTAGAACCAACGACTGGGGACAACCCAATCCCTGGACCGTTGACACAAGCAAGGTTTTTCAATGGAATGAGCGTTCCAAGGTTTGTTATTATACCTATACGCACGAAAAAGGAATACCTTATGAATATATGGTTAAGCTAATGAATGACCATGACCTTGACGGATGGGTCTGTGTTCCTCATAATGCCGGTAATCAATATATTCAGAAAATGGCTGAATTTTTCCGCGATAACCTTGAACCGGAAAGGCACCTTGTTGTTGAGTTCAGTAATGAAATTTGGAATTGGATATTTGGCCAAACTGATTACTTGTATAAGAAAAATCATTGCGGAGGAAGCAATCCATGGCCAGAATGCATCGTTCCTTCCATACAAAACAATCTGAACATCTGGACACAGGTTTTTCAGGGGCAATTGCACCGAATCACACGCACTGTTGGATTATTCACCTCCTGGTTGGATGTAAGCAAAAGAATCACTTTTAATTTAAATCCAAACACCTTCGATGCCGTTTCGCCCACTTACTATTTCGGTATCAGTTTAAAATCCGACAGTTTGATGGATGCCTTGGGACCATCCACTACCGTGCAGTATCTTACTCAAAGAGTAAGAATCGACCGTTCTCAAAACGAATTTGTTTGGATAAAACAAATGGTGGACTCTGTTGCAAAATCACTAAACAAAAAAGTTTATTTTTATGAAGGCGGACAACACATAACGGCTCATCCGTTTGGTGTGATGCCTTCCTATAGCACAGCTCTGTTAAATATTCAGCGAGACACGGCCATGTATAATCTTTATGTTCAAAATTACAACTACCTGAAAAGCATACACACCGGCTCTATTCCCTGGTGGTGCATGAATTTCTCGTTGGTTTCACCTTTAAGTGCTCAATATGGAAGCTGGGGGATTTTGGAAACATTAAATCAGGACACTACTTTAATTCCTGCTCCAAAATTATCGGCTACATTAAAATACATAAGCAAATGCAACCAAACGGTTTCAATTTCAGAAAACAATTTTTACGATAATTATGTCAGTATTTATCCCAATCCTGCTTTAAATAAAATTTATCTAAAATTAAATGATCATATTCAGACAAATGATTTATTGGTCATATATAATGTATTAGGAAAAAAATTAGACGAAGTTAAAATTGACCATACACGTGTTAATGAAATAAATCTGGAAGGATACAAACCCGGTGTATATTTCATTAATATTAAAGGCAAAAGTTATAAGTTCTTGGTTCAATAATTTTTCTGATAAACGATTTATTCCGACTATAACACGTAACTAATTAGTTTATTCGGAGGAAGAGGCAGCATACATGGCATTAAAATCCTGTATGGTTTTGGCAATTTTCTCGGGTACAAAGTTAAATTTATCCAATTCATCCCAAATCATAGTTTGGTCCTTCATATAGGGTTTAAGTTCTCTTTTGTAATGCAATTTGCTGAGTTTTTTTAGTTCTTTCTTTTCCGGGTCTTCGGAAGCAGGTTCCTGAATAAAAAACACCGACTCCTTGGCACCATCTTCCATATATTCATAAAACATCAAACGACCGCGTGCCCAAACCCTCATAAATACTTGCGTTTGAGGGTCCAAGGACACAAGCGTATAATGTTGATTCCCAAAACCATATGCTTTGGCTTTCTTAGGGGTAAAATTATTGGCTTTAGCCCCGGGCTTTGCACGGAAATTAAAACCCTGGAAATTGGCAGCCGGATTTTCCAAGTTTTGCTGAATTTCGCCTTTGACCGTATCTCCTTTTAAAGGAACATAATAACCCGGAGAAAAGTCGGCTACCATTTTGGGCGTACCTTTACCGGGCTGACCAAAAGCCATCACGAAAGGTAAAAGCAACAAACATATTTTTTTCATACGGTTAAATTTATGGTATTTTCTCTTTACTGACGAAATAATATGCCAAATTACCTCCATGAGTGTTAAAGTTTTTAAATATTTATTTTTAAAAACCGGATACGTAAATTTTCCGGATAATATTTATGCAGTAATAAAAACAGCCCCAATCCCGTAACTGAACCAATGGTTCCGTATATGACAGCACCTACTTTTCTTTTCTGGCGCGCTACCCGTTCAAAGCCCAATAAATAAGCATCGTATTGAACCAAAGCAGGATCTGAAACAGCATAATGACGTATCCTAACTTTTGTAATTCCGTTAAAAGCCATAAAAGTATAGGGAAGCAAAGGAGTCCAGAAAGTGCCGCTCATGCCGCCTATTAATCCGGAACTGAATGCACCGATTCGGGTTCCCCACGAAACAAAATGTTTTCGGGCATCACGCTCGCCTTTCATAAAAAGCCACATCTCCTCACGCGTAAACCAGTTATAAATGGTTGTATCCTGATTATAATAATACCGCTGAAATCCGTTAGAAAAACTCACTTTATATAGTTGATCCCATTCGTAATGGATTTTTTTATTGTCTTTTTTTGTATCATAAATGGTGATGGCTCCCAATAAAGTATCAATAACTTTTTCTGTAACAATATGTCCGTTCATTAAATATATGGTGTCTTTTTTATCCTGGGAGAAAACCTTGAACGTTAATAAAATAACAATAAGGATAAGAATTTTTTTCATCGGTTTGCAAACATATAAAAAAATATGTTCAAAATGTTTTTTTCTACCTTTGAAGCGGGATGAATAAGAAAATTTTGTTTGTCGCTCCCCATCGTCCGTGCCGGTCACCTTCCCAACGCTACCGCATTGAGCAATTTCTTCCATTTTTACAGGAGAAAGGAATAAATTATACATACGCGTATATTCTGAATGAACACGACGATCGGATATTTTATAAGAAAGGTAATTTTTTTTTAAAAATTTATGTTTTAATAAAAGCCCTGATACGTAGAATCCATCACTTAAAGTTATTAAAAACGCACGAGGTTGTATTTATTCAAAGAGAGAGTTATTTCCTGGGAACCCTTTTTTTTGAAAAAACAGCAGGGCGCAAAAGTAAAACCATCATATACGACGTAGATGATGCCCTATGGATACCCGACACCAGCGAAGGAAATAAATTCTGGAGATTTTTGAAAAGCAAAAAAAAGTGTTTTAAGACGGCCTCCATTGCTGATGTTGTTCTTGCCGGTAATCATTGGTTGGTTGAAAAATTCAGGCCTTACAATAAAAACGTTATTTATTTTCCCACCGTGGTTGACACAAATTATTACAAACCTGCCATTCTGAAAGAAAATCATACCATTCCGGTAATCGGTTGGATTGGCAGTTCCACTACCATAAAACATTTGTATCCGCTTTTTCCCCTATTGGAAAAAGTCTATAAAAAATCTCCTTTCAAATTCATAATTTGTTCAGGAAAAGACACACTAATTCCAAAAACAACTTTTGATTTGGAGTTTACGGAATGGGAAGCCGAAAAAGAAGTGGAAATCATCAATCGATTTGATTTAAGCGTGATGCCGCTGCCGGATGAGGAATGGGTAAACGGCAAATGTGCTTTGAAAGCGCTGGTTTGTATGGCATGCGGCGTTCCGGTCATTTCCTCCGCAAAAGGGGTAATAAAGGAAATTATTAATGACGGAATTAACGGTTATTTAGCACAAAATGATGAAGAATGGGAACAAAAACTCATTTTTCTCATGGAAAACCATCATAAAATGGATGACATCAGAAAAAATGCGCTGGAAACAATAAAAAAATACTATTCAACGGAGGTTTGGAAAAATCGTTGGTTAGAGATTTTAATGAACAATTAATTTAATGATAAATAAAAAAAAGAGGTTTTCAATTAATTTTGTACATATGAAGATAAGGTACATTATTATATTAATTTATCTTATTGTTTTAACCTCATGTTCCAATCAACATGCTTTTGTTAAAGATGAATTCATACAAAACTCGGTTAGTTATGAGGTAAAAAACCGCCAGGCCCTGCATCGGTTTAAAGACATGAAAATCGGAAATGAATTCGAAGCCAGAAAAATAAGAAGGTCGTGGACGGAATCTTATCATTTTCCGTTCATTTTTCGTTTCAGCGGGGCAAAAGAGAAATTTTCGTTTATATTCGTGAACACCGATACTTTAAATAATAAAAAATTTAAAGCCGCCGTATATTGTAAAGAAAAAATTAAGGAAAAAGAACTGCCGGCTTTCATACCCTATCCTTTTCCTTTAAAATATGAAAATAATTTTTCCGGACGTATTATCAATTTAAGCGACACCTCCGACCATGCATCATTCCTCGTAAGCGAACCACCCTACATCATGTTTCCGGAACACATCAGTGAAGGAAATTTTACTTACAAAAACCTGACTTTTAAAATTAAAGGAATTAATTCCTACAAAAAAAAGAACGGAAAACCCGGATTTACGGGTAAAATAGTGGGCTACGATGTGTATGATGCATCCGACAAACAAATCATGAATGTGAGTTGTGTGAACAAAGGTATGGTTTGGATAGATAAAAATTTAGACAATAAGATCAAACCCTTTTTAATGGCTTTGTCATCTGCCCTTATGCTGAAGAGAGATTTAAAAGAAGTACACGAGAGAACCAAAAGCGGATTTTATGTTAATTGAAGTGATTACTTACAATTTTCCAGATACAATCTTCTGACGTCGGGATTTTCCAAAACCTGAAAACTTAAATAAGGTTCGCCTATCAGCTTGCAGAACTTTTCTTTATTCAATTCCAAGGCTTTTTCCATGGCTTTTGAAAAAGTTCGGCTCATATATAAATCAAAAACCCTGCCGGCATAGCTAATATAAGAAAATAAAAATTCTTCCGGCATATTCTTAGTAAAAAGCCATGGCTCCATATTCAATGCCGCATTATAGTAATCATTCAGACGGGCAAAAACATATGATAGTTTCCAGGCATTTTCCAGATTTCCCTCCGAAACGTTATAAAATTTCTTTATGCGTTGGATGCATTCCTGCATTTTTTCCTGCATATTTTCCATAGTATCCAGCACATCCAGTGTTTTGAATTGCCATTCTAAGTTTAAGGCATTTACCAGCGAAGAGTCCAGTTTCCCATAGAGGCCATCGATCATTGCCTGAACCTGCTGCCGGTGTTCTTCTTTATGAACCATTGTATCATTTTTAAGATTGCAATAGATGGAATTATATAAATAGACCGGTTCACCGGGTTCTTTTTGAGACATCAAACGAAATGCTTCCTGCATTTCTTCATCAGCCATTTGAGTAGATTGATAGATGTGATAATAAAAGTTGTTGATTATCGGAAATAAATTGCTTTGAAATTCCGGAATCCATTTTTCAACCTCGGATGGTTTGTATCTTCCTTCCTTCATTCTTTTACCTGCAAATTCCAGTATTTTAAATGCATGATGGATATTTCCTTCCTTTAAAGCCCGTTGAAATGAAACACGCGTAAATTTTTCTTCTTTTGAACCGCTTACGTCATAGGTTACGTCCAAAATAACTTGAGCAAAACGTTCTTTGGCAAGTATAGGTTCCAATTCATTTCTGAGTTTGGAGTCGGAATTGATTTTTTCAATGGCCTTTTTTTTACCCATTTGCGTCAAATAAGCATACGGACCGTCTTCATTTTCAAGCAAAAACAATCCCCAACTGTCGCGTGTTTCGATCTGCGGTTGAATTTTATGTTCCTTCTGCATACTTTGCAAAACATTCAGAACACTTTCAGCTCTCTTGCGTTGGAGTTTGGCATTAGCTGCTGAATCGCCTTCAATGCTGGAGTAAGCATAAATATACGCTCCGTCTATGATAAAATCAGGTTCATTCAAGGCATCAATTAACGGTTGAATGTCTTGTTGTTTGAATTCATATTTATTTTTTTCGAAAGGAATTACAAAAGTAATTAACGACGATTCGTTCTTTGGTTGAAAGGGAGGTTTCAAATTAAGAGATTTCGGCATGGGAATGAGCCCTAAGGGTATGTTCCCGGATGGGTTATAATTTTCGGAATATCCGCGAATGATGGTTTTGCAGTATTTTCCATCCTGGATAACGACAAGATTAATTTCATAATCATTATCAATACCCTTTGGAAAATTTCCCATTTCAACAATTACCTTTTTTATTTTTCTTTTTTCTTTGTCCGACTTCCCCTTCCAAGCAAGATTGTTTTTTAAAATTTTCTCCTTAGTTATCATTTTATTCATATAACCCTTGTTGTTTAAATTGTAATCTAAAATTGAATAGTCCTTATTTAAAAACTGTTTTTTCTGAATAACATCAACGGCAATGCCATCATTCTTTTTTTTCAGCAACTTACGCAAATCCTTCAGGTTTGGATATTCCAGATATATTTTTCCTTTTTCAATCCATAATCCTTTTAAGAGTAAATCATATCCTTTCCAGCGTTCGGCATTTTTACATTTGTTGGGCGGTGCGGTTTTGTATTTGGATGAAACCTTATTAAAAGGAACTTCCAAATCTTTTTTGTGATTTGCTCCTGAGTTGTCAATATCATATCCTGATAAAAGAACAGATACAAAGGCCTTTTTTTCGTCTTTATCGGGTTCCGAGAAAACTCCGATTTGAGTGAATTTCGGATTTAATAAAATTTGTCTGGTTTTCACATTGTCAATCCATTTATTGGTAAGTTCTTTGGCTGATAAAATCACAGGGTAATTTTTTTTGCGCTTGATTAATGCAGTTCTGCCTGATACATGACTTGCTCTTATGGAACTGCCGGATTTTTTGAGCGCCTTCAATATTACTTTTTCGTCCACTTTTTCTTTATTGGCTGAAGCCATTTTATCGGCAATAACGGCAGCCGCAAACTGAAGTGGTTCATTGAAAGTTAAAGTATCTCTTTTATTTTGTTTTCTGAAAGCGTTGATATTATTTAAAATGGTTTTATACAGGCTGTCTTCCTCCGGAGTAAGTTCAATCTGAGAAATCAAAAGATTAGTACATGAAAGAAAAAGAGATAACAAAAAAAAACGTAAACGCATAAAATCAATTTTATTTTTTATCGTCCAATAAACGCTCCAGCATTTTTAATTCATCACGAATTCTGGCGGCTTCCATATATTCCTCCATTTTTGCAAACTTCATCATTTTTTCCCTGTAGTCCAAAATTAATTTATTTATATCATTTTTGGAAAGATATTTAATCAAAGGATCAGCGGCAATATTCAAGGTTTCCGGTTCATGATAATATTTTTCTTCTTTATCCTTAATTCCTGAAATTACCGGACTAATCAAGTTACTTTTAACCGGATTTTTCGGAATTATATTGTTTTGAATATTATAGTCCAGTTGCTTCTTTCTTCTTCTTTCGGTTTCTTCAACGGCTTTCCTTATGCTATCCGTCCATTTATCGGCATACAAAATCACCCTGCCCTCCACATTTCTGGCTGCTCGCCCGATGGTTTGAATTAAGCTGGTAATGTTTCTCAGAAAGCCTTCTTTATCTGCATCCAAAATTCCGACCAATGAAACCTCCGGCAAATCAAGTCCCTCCCGAAGCAAATTAATGCCCACCAATACATCCACTATTCCTTCCCTTAACTGACGGAGAATTTCAATGCGTTCCAGCGTATCTACATCCGAATGCAAGTAATGACAACGAATATTCAGTTTGTTCAAATATTTGCTCAGTTCTTCGGCCATGCGTTTGGTCAGGGTGGTTACCAGAACGCGCCCGCCTTTTTCTATGGTATTTCTAATTTCATGTATTAAATCATCTACCTGATTTCTGCAAGGCCTCACTACCACCTCGGGATCGGGAATGCCGGTAGGCCTGATGATTTGTTCCACAACAACTCCGCCCGTTAATTGCAATTCAAAATTTGCCGGAGTGGCCGATACGAAAATTACCTGATGTGTCATGTCCATAAACTCCTCAAATTTCAACGGACGATTATCCAACGCAGCCGGTAATCGAAAGCCATGTTCTACCAATACTTGTTTGCGGCTTAAATCACCTCCGTACATGGCACGAATTTGCGGAACGGTAACATGACTTTCATCTATAAACATCAAATAATCATCAGGAAAATAGTCCAACAAACAAAACGGGCGTTGACCGGGTTTTCGTCCGTCCAAATAACGTGAATAATTTTCAACACCGCTGCAATATCCCAATTCCCTTAGCATTTCAATGTCACGGCTTACGCGTTCTTTCAGACGTTCAGCTTCTTCGATTAAGCCGTTTTTCATAAAAAAAGCGTATTGATCCTCTAAATCTTTTTCAATTTCCAACACAGCCGATTCTATGGTTTCGGGTGAAGTAACGAATAAATTTGCAGGATAAACATCATACTCTTTAAAATCAAAGATTTTTTTTCCGTTTGAAGGATTAAAAGTATATAACTCTTCTATTTCATTGCCCCAAAAAATTACGCGTAATGCCGTATCGTCCAAATAGGGCAAGTAAATATCCACCGTATCTCCGGTAACTCTGAAAGTGGACGGGATAAATTCACCGGTACTTCTGGAATACAAGGCCTGTACCAAATTGTGCAAAAACTGATTTCTGGATATCTTAAGACCAATGTATATTGTTTGAATGTTCTTTCTGAAATTTTGCGGATTACCGATTCCGTATATACAACTGACGGAAGAAACCACAATGACGTCGCTTCGTCCCGAAAGCAAAGCTGAAGTTGCGCTAAGACGAAGTTTTTCTATTTCTTTATTAATGGAAAGGTCTTTTTCAATGTAGGTA
>FQKF010020999.1_pt1 | contig 10840 bp, 7 predicted proteins | sample 1504521 | NCBI WGS metagenome assembly FQKF01 (sample SAMEA4475357, study PRJEB15587) | soil metagenome | biome: Soil; feature: Field | place: India | collected 2015-03-11 | depth 0 m
CTGCGATCGCAGTCTTCGCTCAGATTTTCACTCCTAGTTACGACGTATTTTCATAGGTTTCCATGGCTGATTTCTCGACCACCGCTGAGGATTTTCCAGGTCAAATCATTCACCTGCCACTGGGCGATCGCTGGCAGGTTTTGCAACGCTTACAGGAACTCGATATTCCCTGCCGTTGCTTGGCAGACGGTAGCGTGCAGGTCACAATTCATACCCCCGTTGCTGCCATTCAACTCTGGAGTGTGGTTCATCGACTCACGGCTCCTCGTCAGGCACTCCTAAACTGGCTCAAACGCTGCTGGTAATGCCTGGTACTCCTGATGGAACACCAGTTTTCAAGTACGTTGTCAGCGCCACCTCAAGACACCTCCAAAGACCCCCACCATGAGCAAATCGAAACACCCATCACAGCCATTTATCCTGGAAGGGCAGTTTGTTGGGTTCCTTATCAAGGACGGCTACAAGATTAAAGGGCTAAGATTGTTGACCAAAACTGGCGAGCAGTCGATTAAGTTATCCAAGATTGCCCGCGCATCCTGCCCTACGCGCCTGACCTACGGACTCTGGTTGCAGATTTGGGGAGTCCAAAAAGGAGACGACGCAGACCAGTGCTACAAAGCGGAACGCATTCTGGTGATGCCCACACCGCCACAAGCACCATGGTCAGAGGAGCAAGATTGTCCTGCTGTTGCAGCCAGCAAATCGGCAAATTGCCAAAAGACACGGATTCTCGTTTGCAAAAAATCTGACTGCTGTAAGCGCGGAGGAACAGCAGTGACAGAGGCGCTCGAGCAGGCTTTGCGCGATCGCCAACTGACCGATCAAGTCAGCATTCAATTCACAGGCTGCATGAAGCAGTGTAAAGCTGGCCCCAATATTGTCATGCCTGACAAGACTCGCTACAGCCGAATTTCAGCCCATGAGGTGCCCGAAATTATTGATCGGCACTTCCAGAGCCAGCCAAGCAACCATCAACCTAGCGCAGAGAATGTCACTCCAAAATAGGTCTGTGTTGTCTCCTGAGCCTTGAATATTCGGCCATGAACTAATGAACACCTCGAATGATTGAGTGGGCAACCACCAGGGTGATTGCCCACTCAATCATTCATGTTCAGAGCTTGATCTGCCATTGAAGTCGGCCCCTTCAATAAAAGCACAGCCACTGTGTAGACGGAGACAGCCTTCTACACAAATTAGCAGCTTTTCTGCGATCGCCCCTCAGCAGGAAGAGCCATCAGAGGTTTTTGTTGGCCTGCCCCAGCACTTGCTCTTTGAGCGATTTGAAATCTTCACTCAATTCTTTGCGCGTCGAGGCTTTTAACAAATAGCGATACACAAACCAAAACGTGTATCCCAGACCAATCAACTCAAACGTCGGTTCGAGCAGGGGAACATCATTGACGGCATCGAGGACTGCCAGCGTCAGTTTCACGGCGATGATAGCACCGATAACCAGACCAACTGTGACAATGGGGCGCTTGTATTCACCAAAAAACTCACCCAAATATTCGGGCAAGTCTGCCAGAAACTCCGTCACCTTACTGACAGCCGCTTGAAACTGTTGACCGGTGTTCGAGTTGGCAGAGAAGGGTGTCAAGCCGCCTGCGTCTTCCGTATTCAGGAAGTCCGATGAAGTCGTTTCTTGTTTTACTTCAGGCTCCATAACCATACCTTCTATCCACCTTGTTGCTTGCTAGAGGACATCCTGACAAATGCAGGATTGTAGCAAATTACTTTGATTGGGTTTAGACCTAATTGACAGTAAATCAGTCTTTCCAGAATTGCAAGTGTAGAGCGATGATACCAATGCTACTTTGCCGAAGGAAGATCATCGGATTTTAGACTTTGGATTTCCAGTTTCAGCTTGGGCGTATGTCACGGCTGCTCCTACCCTTAAATCCCTCTCCCCAATTGGAGCGGGGCTTTGAGCAGGCTCGGCTCCCCTTCTCTTAGGTTGGGAGAAGAGGCTAGGGAATGAGGATCTGCAAAGGCGATATGCGCCCTTCGATACCTGCCATTTGAGGAGTGTCGAGTTAATAAAAAAGCCACACAGGGTGTGGCTTCAGGAGCATGATCGTTGTCCAGTGATTTGAGGAGGAAGTTTGATCGGACAATAGGCTTTATCAGGTGATCAAAAGCTATCAATCAAAAGCTATTAGATGATCAAAAGAGAGATTGAAGGCATTTGTGACTTTCAGTTCTCTGACTTTCAGTTCTCTTTAGTATGGCTGGGACACCCCCCCTCTGTAGGTGACAGCGATCCAGACTCAGACGTGATATCGATCACTGTTGGTGAGCCTTTCCAGTTTCAGAACCTTAAGGCCGCGTATTTTCAATCCACCGACCAAACCCACAAAGCATCGGTGTGGATGTCAGAGGTCAGCACGCTGGCCGCAAAAAAAGCGATCGCCCGAACAGGCAATCGCCCTTCAACTGTCAGCCCAACGAGTGGCTTCGCTCAAACTCTGGCCTAGGGCGCTAGGGCATTCCCCCGCAACAGGCTACCGATGGTCTTAGCGGTAATCTTTAACTGAGTGAGGGGGTTAGCAGGCACCACCGTCTTGTAAAGGTAGCTGTCGAAGGTCAGCTTTTGGACGTCGATGTCAGCACACATTTCCACGAAGGCTTCGCGGGTTGCATCGGAACGATAGAACACCCGTTGCAGCAGGTCCAGCACCAAGTAAGTCGATCCGTAGGTGCGATCCCAGCGTTTCAGGTAAACCTTCAGGTCATTCTCAGTGGGAATGCGATCGCCCTGGTTGGAGAGTTCCACAATCGTCTCCGCGCACATCCGACCGGACTTAGCAGCGAAGTAAATCCCTTCGCCGGAAGACTTGGTGACATAGCCAGCAGCATCGCCCACCAGCGCTACCCGACCCACCACCCGGCGAGGACGGGGGTGTTCAGGGATCGGATGCGCTTCAACCTTAATGATTTTGCCACCTTCCAGTTTCTGGGCAGCACGGGCGCGGATCCCCGCTTGCAGGTCTTTGATGATGGCCTTATTCACCTTCATCGTGCCTGTTCCCACCGCAACGTGGTCGTACTTGGGGAAGACCCAGGCGTAGAAATCGGGCGAAACATCATTCCCCACATACATTTCGGCCAATTCATGGTAATAAGCCATCTTGTCTTCCGGTAAGCGAATCCGCTCTTGGAAGGCGATCGCATAGTTGTAGTCACCTGCATCAATGGCTTTGGCAATCCGAGAGTTGGCTCCATCTGCACCAATCACCAGATCAACCTGGAGCGTCTGAGCCGTTCCTTCCACACTGCCGTTGGAGTGATCTGCGTAGTGTAGGGTGTAGGCCCCATTGGTTGTGGTGGGAATGTCCAACCCGTAAACAGTACCGTTGATCAGCTTGGCCCCCAACTTGGCAGCGCGATCGCGCATAAAGCCATCCAGCACCTCCCGGCGACACATACCAATGTACTCGTCATCCTTGAGTGTGCTGCCAATATTGACCTCAATGTTGGAGGGCGAGATCATTTTCATTTTACGGACGCGCCGATCGATGATCTCTGGCGGCAGATCAAACTCGCCCACCATGCAAAGGGGAATGGCACCCCCACAGGGCTTGGCGTTGTCTAACTTGCGTTCAATTAAATAAGTTTCGATACCTGCTTTTGCTAAAGTCTCGGCTGCAGAAGAACCCGCCGGACCCGAACCAACGACAGCAACCCGTAGTGCCAAAGTGTCGTCTCCCTATCTCTAGAAAGATTTACGAAACGCATACTACCACGGTATTTCAGCCACTTTTGCGAGTTCTCGCCAGATATAACTAAATTGATATAGACCTTAATATTCCGTTACAAGGTGCTGTTACAAGGCGCTCGATGGCTTGAGCGCACTCACCGTCTGCAAGGCAAGCTAGATTAAAACAAGTGCGCTCTTGCCCCAGTTATGCAGCCTTCAGACCAGTCCTCTGCCTACCCCGTCACACCAACCGTTGACCAAGTGGATGATTATCACGGGGTCAAGGTTGCTGACCCATACCGTTGGCTAGAAGACCCTAACTCCGATCAGACCCGGGCGTGGGTAGAGGCCCAGAACCGGGTAACGTTTGGCTATCTGGAGGGCATTGCCGAGCGCGATCGCCTCAAGCGACGCTTGACCGAATTGTGGGACTACGAGAAATACGGCATTCCCTTCAAGCAGGGGGAACAGTATTTTTTTTAACGTGAATGCCAGATACGCTGCCCCCCTTGCTGTTTCGTGCGTGTCGCGTACGGAACAGCAAGAGGGTCGGGGCACCGCGCGGTGCGCGGTGCCCTGAAATCTGCTTAACCCAAATGAAGGTGAATGAGGTTAATAAAGATACGTCAGGCTGATGGGACAGTCGATGCAATGTCCCCGCCAGTCAGAAAATTACCGACCGACCCGACTCGCGTGCAAAGTCCTGAGAGGCTAGCAGGATCAGTCCTTCAGGATTTTGGGCACCGCTCATGCCTTAGCAGTGCCCAAGCTGTTCTGAGAGCAGCTTGGGCACCGCGATCGCAGCCTAATCAGGGAAAATCGTCTGAAATCTATGAAAAAACGCGGGGGGTGTAAGTTTTATCAATTCTGGGGGAATTCTCAAAAACTGTAAGCGGCTCGTTGCAATTCTACGGAGCTCCTTCGCCCCAGATAAGTGGCGATCGCAACCTCTTCCTTCTCAGTATCATTCCCTAGCGTGAGGACAACACCCAATGGCGACTCTGATTGGAACTTCAGGTGATGATTTTCTTGTTGGTACTTCCCTCGCAAACCTGATTCTGGGTGAAGCTGGAGATGATGTTCTCCTGGGAGAGGGAGATAGCGACAGAATTGTTGGGGGTGCGGGCAACGACTTTATCAATGGTGGAGCAGGTAACGATGAAGTTGATGGCGACGATGGCGACGATACCCTCTTAGGGGGCGAGGGCAACGATATCCTGCGCGGCGGCTCAGGCAACGACTTCCTGGAGGGGGGGCTCGGCAATGATGTACTGGAAGGGGGCGATGGGGACGACTTTCTGTTTGGCGGGCCGGGACGCGACATCCTGACGGGCGGTTTTGGTAATGACAGCTTTGTTATTAGCAATGGCTCCGGTGGGCCACGACTTGGCAATGCGAATATCATCACCGACTACGTAGATGGGCAGGACAAGATCTTGCTGGCCAATGGTCTACGATTTGGTCAACTCAACATCTTTCAGGGCACTGGCGCTCAGGCCAGAAATACCATCATTCAAAACCGTCTGACGGGAGAGTTTCTGGCCATTTTGCAGGGAGTCAACCGTCGAGTCATTAACTCCGCCGATTTTGTGGCGCGCACTCTGCCTCGGCCTGACACTGCTCCCCCCCAACCCGGCAGACTGTTTATCCAAAACATCACCACTTCAGGCATTTCGGAACAGGTCTTCAGTGTCCAATTTGCTGATGCAGTGCAGTTGAATAGCAGAAGTTTCCGTAGTGGCAATGTCGCTGTCACTGGGCCAAACGGGTTTCAGCAACTGGCAGAACTAGTCAGTGTCGATCAACCCGGAAATGGTACATCGCGCACTGTAACCTACAGAATTATCGCTCCCAATGGCGACTGGAACGCAAATAATAATGGTACCTATCAGGTCACGCTCCTGGCAGGGCAGATCTTTGATACCAGTGGCAATTTTGCCAGAACCGCTGCTTTGGGTAGCTTCACGGTCAATGTTCCAATTCCCGTAGTGCCAGTTTCTATCTCTGTTTCATCCGATCAGGTGGTAGAAGACAGTGGCACCACCATGACCTTTACCTTTACCCGCGAGGAATACCTGCTTAACGCCCTTGCAGTCTCGTTTAACCTCAGCGGTTCTGCAACCGTCAACCGAGACTTTACGATCGCTGGGGCAACTTTCAATAATGGCGTGTGGACGGTGAACTTCGCCCCCAATGCAGCCACGGCAACCGTCCAAATCACTCCCCTCGCAGACAACCTACGGGAGGGGGATGAATCCATCATTGTCAGCCTGGTACCTGGTGCTGCCTATCGTCCTGGTTCCTCCGATATTGTTTCAGCAGTAATTCTGGACGATGAGAGCGACATCACCCTAACCGTCGAACCGGCCAGCGTGTTGGAGGACAGTACCGGCGCGATGGTTTATACGTTCACTCGCAGTGGCTTCGCGGAACGAAACATCACTGTCAACTTTGCCATTTCTGGCACGGCTAGTTTCGGCAGTGACTATACAGTGTCAGCCCCCACAGGCACCCTCTTCAGCTTTAATGGGACAACGGGCAGCATTAGTTTTGCGGCGGGGGAATCGAGCAAAACCCTCTTGATTAGCCCAATTGCGGACACCACCTTTGAAGACAATGAGACCGTAGCATTGCAACTCAGTGCTGGGGTAGGTTATGCGCCTGCAACAACGAGTCCCGTCGTTGGCACCATCCTAAACGATGAGGCGGCGATCGCCCTGTCCGTCTCCCCTGGCGAAGTAGCAGAAGACAGCGGCACTTCGCTGGTCTATACCTTCACCCGCACCGGCTTCACAGGCAATCCCCTCGCGGTTCGATTTACCCTCAGTGGCACGGCCAGCCCAACAGACTACACGCTTAGTGGAGCCACTATCTCTGGTAATAGCGGCATCATCTCCTTCGGCCCCGGCGACACCACCGCCACCGTTATCGTGACGCCGAATGCCGATGCCGTCCTGGAGGACAACGAAAGCCTGACACTCACCCTCGATGCCGGGACTGGCTATGTGTTGGGCAACCAGACCACGGCAACTGGAATAATTTTGAACGACGAAGGCAGTGTCAGCCTGACCGTCACGCCCGAAAGCGTCATCGAAAATAGTGGTACGTCCTTAGTTTATACCTTCACCCGCAGCGGCTTTATTGACCGGGCCATTACCGTCATCTTTGATGTGGGCGGCACGGCTACTTTTGGTGGTGCTGGCAGCGACTACACTGTGACGCCTGGGCCTGGTACCACTGCAACCTTCGGGGTCAGTGGCGGAAGCGTCAGTTTTGCGGCAGGCGAAACTGTCAAGACCTTGCGCATTAGGCCCATCGGCGATATCAACCGCGAGAGTGATGAAACTGTCAGCCTGCAACTGCGCAGCAACAATGGCTATGTTGTGACAACACCGGACCCAGTGATAGGGACGTTTATCGATGACGATGCTGCTGTTTCCCTTTCAGTCAATACTCCAGCGATTGAGGAAGACACAGGCACGATTATCTATACCTTTACTCGTGCAGGCTTCCTGGGCAATGCGCTGACGGTTCGCTTTAGTGTCGGTGGGACAGCAACCCCTGGCAGCGACTATACGGCTTCTAGTGATGCTGCCAACTTAGACTTTGCCGCTGGTGCGATTACCTTTGCCCCCGGACAGGACACTGTCCGCCTCACCCTCACGCCCACTCGCGATACCAACCTGATTGAGCAAGACGAAACGGTCTCGCTGCAATTGCTGCCTAGCACAACCTACGAAGTCAGCACCACTGGTGCTGTGACCTCAACTATCCTGAACGACGACGGCATCGTCCGAAATACGGCAGACAGTGGGGCGGGCTCTTTGCGTGAGGCCATTTTTGCTGCCCTCAATCCGCTCTCCACCAGTTCTGTGATCACCTTCGCCCCTACTGTCTCCGGGACGATCAACCTGTCTTCAGCCCTGCCCGTTCTGAGTCGCAATGTCACGATCATTGGGCCGGGGTCTGCTGTGTTGGAGGTGCGCCGCAGTTCTGGCGAGAACTTCCGTATCTTCCAGGTCAGCCGTAATGCAACGGTATCCCTTCAGGGACTGGCGATCGCCAACGGCAATGCCAGCCTAGGTGGAGGCATCTTAAATGAAGGTACGCTAACCCTAACAGATACCTTAATTACCGGAAACACTGCCACCATCGGTGGCGGCATTCACAACACGGGTGACCTGTTGCTCAGCAATGGCAACGACATTGTGAACAATACAGCAACTCTTCAGGGTGGTGGTATCTATAACAACGGCACCCTCAACATTGCGGCTCAGGATAATACTCTGGCAAACATCAACGTAATTGCTGGTAACTCCGCTATCAACTTTACGGGGGGTGGTATTTATAATGACCGGACAGCAACCATCATCAACGCTAGCTTCTCGAACAACCGAGCCAGCCTCGATGTCAGAAATAGTAGCGGTGCAATCTACAACGCGGCGTCTGCTAGTCAACTTCAGGTCGGCAATAGTTTCTTTAACCGGGGAACGCTCAACTCTCCCAACATAATTGGTGGCCCTAACGGGATTGGGGCGATCGCCTATACTGACCTAGGCGGCAATGAGTTCTAATCACGCTTTGCAAATTGCTTAGTATGGCGCTACGCGCTATGTGGATGGGGGGCAAGGGTGTATTATCTCCTTGCCCCCCATCTGTCGCTCTCGCTTTTGGCATGGTGTAACTGTCGCTTAACCCTGTCGCTTCACCGCAGTGTAGTGTGCCATGCAGCGCACCACTGTCTTTGCCAGTCAAGGTACTCTTTGCCAGCCAATACACTCCTCCTGATGATTCTGCCTGATGATCCTGGTAGCTGAGGATAGTTGAGAGGGAGCAGGCACTGCCCACTCCCTCTCAACTATCAGATGGAAAATCAACCTGACGCAACTACTCAACTAGACCAGCCTGCGCCTCTACACCCAAAACAGTAGGGGCAAAAAGCTGAGGCGAGAACTCAAAGGGATGGTCTGCTACAGTTGGCAAGGCATGACGTACCTGAGCCGCCACTTGGACTGTCTTGACATCGTAGGTCTGAGTTGCCAGCTTAGGGTAGACCCCGATTGCAATGATGGGCACCAGCAGGCAGAGAGCAATGAACGCTTCGCGGGGCTTTGCATCCGTCAGGTTAAGGTTAGCCAGATCGGGATTCTTCAAACCGTAGAAGACTTCGCGCAACATTGACAACAGATAGATTGGTGTCAAGATCACACCAACGGCAGCGAGAATCACCACAACAGTTTTGAACGAGGTGCTGTAGGCATCGCTGCTAGTCAATCCCAGAAAAACAGTGAGTTCACTAACAAATCCACTCATTCCCGGTAGAGCCAGCGAAGCCATGGAGGCCGCGGTGAACAGAGCAAATACTGTCGGCATTTGCTGACCCATGCCTCCCAACTTATCCATCATCAGGGTGTGTGTGCGTTCATAGGTAACCCCCGATAGGAAAAACAACGCTGCAGCGATCAGACCGTGGGACACCATTTGCAGCATGGCACCGCTCATGCCCAGTGTTGTAAAGGAAGCCAAGCCCAACAACACAAAACCCATGTGAGCAACCGAAGAATAAGCCATACGGCGCTTTAGGTTGGTTTGACCAAAGGCTGTCAGTGAGGCGTAAATGATATTGACAACACCCAGGACTGCCAAGGCTGGCGCAAAGGAGGTATGTGCTTCCGGGAATAGCTCGATATTGAAACGGATCAATCCATACCCGGCCATTTTCAGCAGCACACCGGCCAGAATCATGGAGACGGGAGCCGGAGCTTCACTGTGGGCATCGGGCAACCAAGTGTGTAGCGGGAAAATGGGCAGCTTCACCCCGAAAGCAATCAGCAGTGCTGTATACATCAGCAACTGGAAGCCAAAAGAGTAGTCTTTCAGACCCAGTTCCGTGATGTTGAAGGTGACCGTATCGCCGTAGAAGGCCATTGCCAAGGCTGCCACCAGAATGAAGATGGAAGCAGCAGCAGTATAAAGAATAAACTTCGTAGCAGCGTAGAGACGCTTTTGTCCACCCCAGTTGGCGATCAGAAGATAGACTGGCACCAACTCCAACTCCCACATGAGGAAGAAGAGGAGCATATCCTGCGCCGCGAATACTCCAATCTGGGCACTATACATCACCAGCATGAGGGCATAGAAGAGGCGCGGCTTGTTGGTGACCTTCCAGGAGGCCAAAATTGCCAAGGTCGTGATCAGTCCAGATAGGATGATCAGAGGCAAAGAGAGGCCATCAACGGCCAATGACCAGTTGAGGCCAATCTGAGGAATCCACGAAAAACTTTCCACCAGTTGAAAACCGGGATTCTGGAAATCGTAGAACTCTGAGAAGATGTAGAGGATTGCAGCGAACTCTGTCAGGGCAACTCCCAAGGTGTACCAGCGGACTGTTTTGCCAGACTTATCGGGCAATACCGGGAGTGGTAGTGCCGCAATCAGGGGAAAAAGAATCAGGGCAGTGAGCCAAGGAAATTGCATGCTAATCATGTGAGAGCCTACCCAAAGATGCTGTGAGAAGGGCATTGACAGGTCGTTCAGTTGTTGCAGCGAGACCCTGCTCAGTCTGTTAAGAAGCGCACCGTAACCAGTGGGGAGGCCAAAATGCTAGACGCTCAACTACAGCAGATGGAAAAAGGAAGTAGTCCAGAGACCAGAGAGCGTGTGATGCAGAGTCGCCCCCATAGACCTATTCTTGACAGACCAAGCGAAACTAATGAACCAACAAACCAGATGAACGTGTAGGGATAACTAAGGATTAGTACCTACTACAGCATAACTCCGATTGTTAAGTTTGGTAAACCTCCGCGAGAAAAATTATGACTTTTTTTGAACTAATTATTCCCACAGGTTGACTCAGAGCCATTACGGAATCTAGGGAAAGAGGCTTATCCAGGTGATTTTTTCCGGTTGAGCCTTTACTCTGTCTCTGAGGTCTTAATTCCGCAAGGGTTGTGGGTCTCAAGTCGGGCGATCGCCCTACCAGACCAGCCCTTACGAATCAGGCCACACTAAAGTAAATTGTAAAAAATTCTTAATATTTACCCTCTTGTGTATAAGTGACTGCTCACCGTTATCACGACGGCCTTGCTGAATCTAAATGACCTGAATGCCAGATAAGCTAAACCCCTTGCTGTTCCGTGCGCG
>FQKF010117097.1_pt1 | contig 10833 bp, 10 predicted proteins | sample 1504521 | NCBI WGS metagenome assembly FQKF01 (sample SAMEA4475357, study PRJEB15587) | soil metagenome | biome: Soil; feature: Field | place: India | collected 2015-03-11 | depth 0 m
CCCTCTCTTTCAAGGAGGGGAGAAGTCAATACTTAATTACTTAGTGACTTGAATCTGGCGGAGTGCAGGGTTTAGAATGCAGTTGTAACAATAATAAACAATTTTTAATCTTTCCCGATAAGTGAATGAGTTTAGTCAACACGGTTGCGGCTAAATCAACGGTATGGCGCTGGTTGCTGCCTGTCTTGGTAGTGCTGGTGGTGGGCGGCGGTTGGGGGGTTTCTCTCCTGTTGCCTCTGCGGGATCCCTACATTCAATCGGTACGGGCGGCAGCGGGCGATCCGAGTCGCGGCGAGCAAATTTTTATTCTCAACTGCGCGGGCTGTCACGGCATGGATGGCAAGGGGGAAGTCGGCCCTAGCCTCGTGCAGATTAGTCACCGTCGATCCCAAACAAAACTCATCCAGCAAATTACCAGTGGCAATACCCCTCCCATGCCCAAGTTTCAAGCCCAACCCCAAGACATGGCCGACCTATTAAGCTACTTGAAGACACTCTAAAACTTTTGACAAAAGCGCTACAGGTCGAGGCGGTATATTAGATTGTGTTATCAGCATTACCAATTTCGAGCATCCTTTGGTGGGAATGGAAGAAGCCTTTGCGGTGGGCGATCGCGTTCGCCTTGTGGAACTGCCGCCCTATGTGAAAACAGCGGAGCCAATGCCAATGTTGCGTCCCGCCAGTATCCTCACCCTCGGTGAAGAAGGAGTGATCCTCGGCCAGCAGCCGGGGAACTATTGGGTGGTGCGCCTAGAGCGGGGTGCCTTTTTGCTAGAAGCCAAATATCTCAAGCGGCTGTAGTACCTTCGCTGCCATGGCTTCACTGCTTTCCCTGTGCATGATTGTCAAAAACGAAGCCCATCAATTGCGGCGTTGCTTGCAGTCGGTACAGCCTTGGGTGGATGAAATTATTATTGTAGACACGGGTTCGACAGATGAGACGATCGCCATTGCCCGCGAATTTACCTCCCATGTCCATTCCATTGTCTGGCAAGCGGATTTTGCTGCCGCCCGCAATGCCTCCCTAGCCCACGCAAGCGGGGAGTGGGTCTTCTACATTGATGCCGATGAAGAATTGGTGGTCACGGATCCCCAGTGGCGAGACCAATTGACGGCTGAAAGTGCGAATGCCATCAATCAGTGGAGCCTGCTGCGTCGTGAACAGGCGGGCAATCGCAACTGGAGCGAGTTTTGGAATCTCCGCTTTGGCCGCCGTTTTCCTGATCTCCACTTTGTCGGAGCGCTCCACGAGCAACTGTACTATCGGGAACGGCAGGCAGTGGTGGGTCAGTTGCAGGGGGTCTATCTCATTCACCACAACCAACAAAGTCAAGACCAGTTCCTCGCAAAAATTCGCGATCGCAATATCCCCATCCTCGAAAAAATGGTGCAGCAGGGCGATCGCCGACTGCAAAACTTGGTGTGCCTTGGAGATCATTATGCTGCCTGTGGCGATCGCGATCGCGCCCAAGCATGGTATGAACAAGCCCTTGAGCAGATTGCCCCTGCCGTCGAACAGGGGATACTCCCGAGGGACACCACATGGCTGCGTCATCTCCTTTTTTGGGTGAGCTACCGCGCCTTTGAGGCCAAGGACTACGAAACGGCTCAGTATTACCTCAGCTATGGCCTACGCTTCTTTGATCGTTATCCGCCCCTGCTCTATGTGGCGGGGTTACTCATTTTTGAATTGGGCCTACATCGGGGAGCCTTGCCCTACTTTCACCGCTGTTTAGATCTCTTTGAGCAGGGAACCTACGATCGCGCCGAACCCTTCGATCGCCAGTGGCTGACCAACCAGCCTGCCTACAGTCTTGGGTTTACCTACATGACCCTTCAGGAGCGCGATCGCGCCATTGCCTATTTTCAGAAGACCCTGGAATTTAACCCTGACTATCCCCCCGCTCAGATGTACCTGCAACAATTGTTGACGGCATCGGCAAATCAAGGGTAATGCGAGTGCCCGCCCCGGCTGCTGAGCGAATCCACATCCGTCCCTGAAAGCGCTTGGTGACAAAGAACGCCTTCGTCAGCCCAAAGCCACCCCCCATTGTGCGGCGATCTTGAACGTTGGAGCCTCGGTAGCCAAAGCCAACCACCTTAGGAATTTCCTCAACGGGGATCCCACAGCCCGTATCCTCCACCACAAACTTGAGATGATCGGCCGTTTGTACCAGTCCGGCAATGATTTTGCCCCCTTGGGGAGTATATTTACGGGCATTGGCAATTAAATCTCGCATCGCATCCTCAAAGACGGGAGGCATTAAAACCGTGCGACCATTGGGGGTCTGAATATCAAAGGTAAGAAAATAATCCGAAGCTTCCTGAGCAGCAATATTGTGGAGAATGCGGTAACGCCCCTTACTATTTTTCTCAATGGCTTGGAAGACTTGTTCAAACTGAGCCTGCAATTGTTCAATGGGCACCTCGACCCAAGCGGTGGGTGCCTTTTCCCGGGCAAGGAGTTGTTGCACTCGCACCTCCACTACGTCAAAGACCGATTGGATATTGGCCACCGCCTCCTGCACATCGGGGGTCATGGCTTTGTCGGGATACTGAGCCAGTGCAGTTTCAATGTTGCCGGTGATCGCTGACCGTAGATCACTGATTTGCTGTAGATAGGCCAAAATGGTCGGGCGATCGCCCAAAGCATTCACAAGTTGTTCTAAGCTCTTCAGACTGGGCTGCAATACGTCCCAATCATCGAGTTCCAGTTCCAAAAATTGCAGTTCCCCCAGCAAGATATTGAGGGTATTCAAGATACTGTGCATATCCAACAGGGTCTCCTGCTGGCTAGAAAGGGGGGGCGCCTCAGTAATTTCTATCTCCACAGGGCAACAGGATTGCGTACTCATTTGAAACCAACCTTTTCCTTAAAGTTATCAATACTGCTTTCGGCTAGGGCTTCCTTTAGCTTAGGCCAACTTTTTGCCGTCCGCCTTATGTCGCAAGGATGCAACCCCAGGTCAGGTTAACAGTTTGTTATGATCAAAGGGCAGTTCAATCGGTCTAAGACTATGGTACTGCTGGGACAATCCGCAGCAGAACTGAAAGCATGGGTAGAAGCCCAAGGGCAGCCCGGCTATCGGGGACAACAACTCCATCAGTGGCTCTATCAAAAGGGGGTGCGATCGCTCCAAGAGATTACAGTCTTTCCCAAGCAGTGGCGTGACGCTCTCGCTGAGGTAGAAATTGGCCGCTCCCAAATTCGCTATCGCCATGATGCTCAAGATGGCACAGTGAAGCTCCTCTTGACCTTAGCCGATGGAGAAACTATTGAAACCGTGGGCATTCCCAGTGGCGATCGCCTGACGGTGTGTGTGTCTTCCCAAGTGGGTTGTCCAATGGCCTGTGATTTTTGTGCCACGGGCAAAGGGGGCTATCGCCGCAATCTGGCTAGCCATGAAATCATCGATCAGGTGCTCACCATCCAGAGTGAAATGGAGCGCCGCGTCAGCCATGTGGTGTTTATGGGCATGGGGGAACCCCTGCTGAACCTAAAGGCCGTCCTACAAGCTGTCACCTCTCTCAACCGCGACATTGGTATTGGTCAGCGGCACATCACCATTTCCACCGTGGGCATTCCCCAGCAAATTCAGCGACTGGCACAGTACCAATTGCAAACCACCCTTGCGGTCAGCCTCCATGCCCCCAACCAAGTCCTACGGGCGCAGCTCATTCCCAGTGCCAAGCACTATCCCCTCAGCCAGTTAATTGCCGATTGTCGTGCCTATGTGCAGCAAACGGGGCGCCGTGTCACCTTTGAATATACGGTTCTAGCCGAAGTTAACGATCGCCCCCAGCACGCCGAGGAGCTAGCGCAGCTATTGCGGGGCTTCCAGAGCCATGTCAACCTGATTCCCTACAATCCCATTACTGAGGCCGCCTATCAACGTCCCACCGAGCAGCGTCTGCGGCAATTTCTCAGCCAACTGCAAGCCCTAGGGGTTACTGCCAGCATTCGGCGATCGCGGGGCCTGGATCGGCAAGCCGCCTGTGGTCAACTGCGCCAAGCCCAACTCAGTGCCTAAACATTTTTTGCTATCATAATTTCTTAATTCGTGTAATTCCTATCACATTTTGAATGAAGCCAGAGCTTTGGTTCATTGCTCCCGTCAGCGCGATCGCTCTTGGTGGTATTGCCACACTGATTCAACCCCAACAACCCTTAGCGACCCTTTTAGGGAGTGGCATCGGCGCCCTTGCGGGTGCGCCCCTCATTGAAAAGAACCAACGCCGTAGCGATCGCCTGCTTCGAGACATTCACACCTTCCTCTGCTCCTCCCCAGAGACCACGGAACTCAAAGCACTTCTCCTGCGAGAACTGGAGCAACAACGCCGACAACTCGCTGACTTTGAACAGCAACTGCACCAAGCACTTCCTGAAGCCCTGGGCCCGATGCGTAAGGAGATAGCCCAGACCCTGGAAACCCTCAAGGACAATCTAAGGGACGCTGACACGGCGACGGCGCAGCAACTTGAACCGCTCATTGAAGCCATTCATGCCCAGAGCACCGCTCTGCAAACCATTCAGACACTCCTGCAAAGACCCCAATCCCCAGCAAGTGCCCTAAAAACCGCTGTCCTCTACGACATTGAAAACTTAGTCTTTAACCAAGGACAGCGACTAGATCCGGCCAGAGTCAATGAGCTTGTATCCCTCGACAAGATCCTTGAATCAATTCAAGACACCATTGATCTGGGGGAAATTGCCATCAAGCGTGCCTATGGGAACTGGCAAAATCAAATTCTCCAAGCCCTCAATGCTCAACTGGAGCGATCGCAAATCGAACGGGTAGGCGTTTATGGTCGCAATCGTGATCAGCGGAATGCAGCGGATATTCAACTTGCCCTTGACGCCATTGCCCTCATCTACGAGTATCCCGACATTAATACCTTTGTGCTCATCTCCGGGGATGGTGGCTTTGGCTCGATTGCCCTACGTCTGCGGGACTACGGTAAAACGGTGATTGGCTGTGCCTACCGTAACGCCGCCAGTGATAGCTTTCAGCGGGTGTGCCACCAATTTATCTTCCTTGAGAATCCCTTCATTCATTCCGCCCCCGCCACCAATGGCAGAAACGGTACGCCTCCCCCGCGTCAACCCAATCCAGCCAATACGACGAGTCGGGCTTCACCCTCATTGTCTTCTTACTTACCCGTTGAGCCGCTGAACTATGCTCAGATTCCCGTGGCTACTATTCCCCAACGGGAAACGGAAAAGCTCCTGGAACTTTTGGCCTACTATACAAGCGATCCGACAAAGCGTCAGGAATTAGCCAAGGGAATTATTTTTGATACCGTCTTTTTGGATATGAAATCGGTACTCCCCCAACTGGAGCCATTACGGTTTGGTTTCTTCAAACCCTCAGAGTGGGTAGCTTACCTAACAGAGCAGCATCAGTTACCTATTTGCGTTGCAGTGAATAGTCGATTGCGCAAAGCCATTCTCTGCTGGCGCGACAAGCTACCCGAGGACTGTAGAGTCCGTACCCATGAGCCCCAGAGTATCCACACCGTCTCGATTTATCGCGCGATTTTTGCCCATGAAGTGGCAGGAGATTCCCTGCTAACCGATGTGGGACGCTGGTTAATGGCTCATCGCCCCCGCAATATGGCCTCGAGAGAAATTACCAACGCCATTTATGAGCAAATTCGCAAGCAGGAGCAGCTGATTAGTAAGCCGGGAATCAATCGGGCGATCGCCAACTATGTCAAAGCGGGTATTCTGACGCGCACACTACACCCTAGTGGTGACACCCTTACCCTCAACCCTGCCATCAAGGACTTTGCCACTTTGGTGATCGAGCTACAAACCCGCTTTCGCCAAGCCGTGGAAGAGCGCCTCAGCAAAATTGGCGAGACCATCAATGAGCAGGTCTTTGCCCAAGCAGTTCCCCTCAAGCCGCTGCAACTACCCACCCAGAGTCCAGAGAAGGCATCGGAATCCCAAGCCTAGGACGCATTGGGGGGTTCAATATGACTCGGCAGCTCTAAGCAGTACCCAGCGCCATAGACCGTCTTGATGTAGCGAGGACTGCGGGGATCGGGTTCTAGTTTTGTCCGCAGGTGACGCACATGGACGCGAATGGTTTCAATATCATCATCGGGGTCATAACCCCAGACTTCCTTGAGAATTTCACTGGGGGAAACGGTTTGGCCGTGGCGTTGCAGCAGACAGTGCAGCAGTTCAAATTCAAGGCGCGTCAGCTTAATAATTTTGCCAAACCAAGAGACCTCAAATCGTTCGGGCACCAGTGTCAATGGGCCATAGCTGAGGATTTCGCGGTGTCCTGCGGTTGCCGGAATGCGATCGGCCCGTCGCAAAAGAGCACGTACCCGTGCCAGCATTTCCTCCAATTCAAAAGGCTTAGTGAGATAGTCATCGGCACCGGCATTAAACCCCTCCACCTTGTTGTGGGTTTGGCTTAGAGCCGTCAGCATCAAAATCGGAATATCTTGGGTACGCGGATCGCGCCGCAGGCGTTGGCAAATGGTGAAGCCATCCACTTGGGGCAACATCAGGTCAAGGAGAATCAGATCGGGAGAGAGTTGCACGGCGAGGGCTTGCCCTTGCATCCCATCTAAAGACTTTGTGACCTCGTAGCCCGCCATTTGCAGGTTAATTGCCAAAACATCAGCGATCGCAGGGTCATCGTCAATGATTAAGATGCGGGGCTTCATAAGATGGACGGTACTCAATCCTCAGGGGCGGCGAACTACCGCTTCTGAGAGAATTATAAACATCGCTGCAAAAACCTTAAGAGTTTGTTGAGTTTCTTTAGATTTTCTCAATATTTGACGCCAATCTAGGGGTACAGACCAATATGGGGTACATCCAGCAGATCAGAGGCTATCCTGCATCAACTTGTCCAGTGTTGAGCGTGTTCAGTCGATGGAACACTTAACGAGCTAGAATTGGCCTAGGCCACTTTCTAATCAGCACTTGGTGCAGTCTGAAACCCAGTTCTAGGCTGGCATTGCGCAGAGCAAGCTAAACTGGGAGTACGTTCATGCCGCGAGCTTTATGCGGTCTTCAGCGGATTTTCTACAAACCTAGGCTATACTTTGGGAATGCAACTTTTGGGCAGAAACGATAATCCTGTCCTCGCTTTTGCGAACTGCTCACTCAATGTAATGCTGTGGTTTGGATCGAATATGCTTGCTCCCATTCTTGTGGCACAAGCCGCTCTAGCAACTCCACCCCAACATTCATCCACCGTTGTACAGGAATATTCGCCTCGCTCGAATGTTGTTGTTCAGGCCAATGCGGTACCCATCAACGTCCCACCTCCTGAAGTCCCTTCCTCGCCCGCTGCAACGGCCTACGTCACACCCACCAATTTCGCCTATTTTCCCCAAGACATTCGTCCCCTTCCCGGCCAATTAGATGATGTGCCGGTCTTTAACAGCAATAGTCCAGAGATGGTGCGCTCTGAGGGGATTCTCCTCTCGACCTTTCCACCCCACGGGAAATGGCAACCGACGGCTCACCTCAACTATCCCCTAGAGGGACGCTTTGATGTCTTTGCCCACCACATTACCCAATCCAATCGGGCGGTGAGTACGCCAACCCTCTATTTGGGGCTGCTGGCCTATAACCCAACGGATCGCTATGTTACGGTGAGATTTCATCAAGCCGCTAGTTTTTTAAGTACGCCAGATGCTCCCTTCCGCAATTTGCCCGCCATACTCGATAACCCCACGGGCTTTGTTTTTTCAGGGCCTGGGAGTCGAGTCACCAACCAAGTGCTGCGGGGGGTACGGCAGACGTTCTTTCCCTCACAGGTGACTATTCCCCCTCGCGAAGCACGGATGCTGGCGAATTTGCCGCTGCCGTTGCCCACTCAATTTCCCAATGCGGTACTCAATCGTGTCCGCGCAGAGTTTATGCTCAATGCCGATGGTGGCGTCGGCCCCAAGTTACCCCTAATTCCGGATACGAATCCCTTTGGTGAGGTCTCCTCCTCCAATGGTCGCTCAACCCTGATGTATTTAGAAAGCAATGGGCCGATTTACTTAGCCCAAATGTCAATGTTTGCCCGCATGAACGAGCAGGGCACCGAACGGGCACCCACCCTAGGGGAATGGTGGACAATGCTCCATCGCGGTCAACTGGTGACCCCTCGTGATATTCCACCCACTCCCCCCAATGGTGACCAGTTTGGTCGCTTCTTTTATGGCCGTGTGGCCGGTGTCAGTCAAGGCTCTCGCTGGCAAGCCACGCTCACCGATGACCAAACCGATGGACAGGCTTTAACGATTCCGCCACCGGGGCGAGCCATCTCCTATGGCATTAGTACGCTCCACCGAGGCACCCTTGGCACCGGTCAAATTCAAAGTGCCCCCATGGTGGTACGCTATCCAGACACCGCCTACTACGCCCACGGCAATTATGGTGTTCACTATAGTTTGACCTTGCCTTTGGTCAACAATACCCGCCGGTTTCAGTCGGTGGTGCTAACACTGCAAACCCCTGTCAAGCAAGATCACCGCAGTGTCGTCCTCCAATTTCTGGAACCCCCTGCCCCCCAAGTGTTTTTCCGGGGAACGGTGCGTGTTCGTTTTACGGATGATTTAGGACAGATGCAAGAGCGCTATGTCCATTTGGTACAGCGGCGGGGTCAGCGGGGAGAACCGTTAGTAACATTAAATATGCGTCCAGGCGAAAAACGGGATGTTACTGTGGATTTACTCTACCCGCCTGATGCCACCCCACCCCAAGTGCTAACAGTCGCGACGTTACTTGGCCCCAGCTATGAAAACACCACTCAAGTGCCAGCCGCTGCCAATTCTTTGTCCCTCACACCCGTAACGACACCCTAGGAGTGACCACAGTGGGCGATCGCGGAGCGGGTCCAAAGGACAATCGCCTTGTTCTCATTGGGGATGTCCACGGCCACTATGAAGGCCTGTGCCGTTTACTGGATCTCATCTCACCTCGGGTGGGCGATCGCCTGTACTTCCTTGGTGACCTCGTGGATCGAGGATCGAGTAGCGCCTCCGTTGTAGAATTAGTGCGCCAGTGTGGCTATGGCGCTGTGCGGGGCAACCACGAAGACATGATGCTCCTCACCTTCGAGGGCAAACAAATCAATGCTGCGCGGCTCTTTGTCTGGTGCAATAGTGGTGGCGATCAAACCCTTGCTAGTTACACTTCTACTGACTTGCTTCGGGAACACCTCGACTGGCTGCACACAGTTCCCCTCTATCAAGATTTAGGGGATGTGTTTGTTGTCCATGCGGGTCTTAATCCCTATCTTTCCTTAGAACAGCAAGGCAGCCAAGAGTGCTGCTGGATCCGCGAACAGTTTTTATGCCACCCCAAGCCCTATTTTGCGGATAAAACAATTGTGGTGGGTCACACGCTTACATTTACGTTTCCCGGTGTGGAAGCCGGGAAAATTGTGCGCGGGGCTGCCTGGTTAGGGATTGAAACGGGTGCCTACCATCGCCGCAGTGGTTGGTTAACAGCCCTCGACTGGACCAATCAATGGGTCTATCAAGTGAACGTGCTCTACGGTGGTACCCGCCAAGGGGAACTGACTCAGTTTTTGACTGATTTAGGATTAGCTAGCGCTGGCGCCACGCCGACCACAAAAGACAGACAATGCTGATATTGATGGCAATGTCCGCCACATTAAAGACGGGAAATTGAATCAAGCGAAAATCCAAAAAGTCCACCACCTCGCCCGTGAGAAAGCGATCAATGCCATTGCCCAAGGCGCCACCCAGTAAACAGCCATAGCCCACCTGCTGCCAGCGATCTAATCTCGGACCTAGCACCGCCCAAGTGATCAGACCGAAGCTAACGATGAGAGACAGCCAGCGCAACCAGACACTGCCATTGGCAAAGAGGCTAAAGGCTGCCCCAGTATTCGTAACGTAGGTAATGTGAAAGACACCGGGGATAATGGGCGTTGTTTGCGGCGGCACTGTTAGCGCATAGGTGGCCACAATCCATGCTTTGGTCAGGCGATCGCTCATTAAGGCGAGGCCAGCTGCCCACCAAAAAAGGGGATTCTTGATCTTGAACCGCTTACTATTCATCCCACAGGGCTCAGGGCAGCCACTGAGACCCGTGCCGCCACCTGTTGGGCGATCGCCCGTAGGGCTTGAGCCGAAGCAGACTGCGGATCCGCAATCAGAATCGGTTGACCCAAATCTCCCCCTTCCCGCACGGGCAATTCCAAGGGCACCTGTCCTAAAAGGGGTACACCCATTTCCGCCGCCAAAGCTTCGCCACCGCCACTGCCAAAAATGTCATAGCGACGATTGGGTAAATCAGGGGGAATAAAGTAGCTCATGTTTTCCACTAGCCCGAGGACAGTGACCCCCAACTGCTGAAACATCCGCAATCCTCGCCGTGCATCCCCAAGGGCAACGGGTTGGGGCGTTGTGACGATTACCACACCTGCCATTGGTACCGCTTGCGCCAGTGTGAGTTGAGCATCCCCAGTGCCAGGGGGTAAATCCACAATCAGATAGTCCAGTGCGCCCCAGTCACTTTGGTAGAGAAATTGGCGAATAATGCCATTGAGCATGGGACCGCGCCAAATGACCGGCTGATCGCGATCAATCAGGAAGGCCATGGAGACTACTTTCAAGCCGTGAGCCACCGGGGGTAACAGGACATCGCCTCTCGCTTCCTTGCGCACTTCGACAATGGCATCCTCTAGCCCCAGCATCGTGGGAACATTCGGCCCATAGATATCCGCATCAATAATGCCAACGGCAGCCCCCGCTTGGGCAAGGGCAAGGGCTAAATTCACCGCAACGGTACTTTTGCCGACCCCCCCTTTACCACTGGAGACGGCAATAATGTTCTTGACC
>FQKF010038967.1_pt1 | contig 10825 bp, 8 predicted proteins | sample 1504521 | NCBI WGS metagenome assembly FQKF01 (sample SAMEA4475357, study PRJEB15587) | soil metagenome | biome: Soil; feature: Field | place: India | collected 2015-03-11 | depth 0 m
CTAGTTCTTTCTGTAGATAAACTGATGGTGGGTGCAACAACTGTTTGTGGTTTAATATAAGGAAGAGGTTGCTTTTTTATATAATGACTTAATAAAGAATTTCCTACATGAGCAGCTATAGCAGGTAACATAGCTTCACCAAATCCAATTGTGCTACCACCATCAAATGTAGGTAAAACTCCCCTAGCCTCTTTTTTCCAAGAAGCAGCATTTCTTGCAAAATTTGCTTTTTTTACCATCTCAGGAGAATAATCTTCTTTATTAGCTAATACATGCTTTGCAAATTCTTGTACAGACATTCCATGTTTTTTTGCAGCTTCAGTAAAAGTTCCCCTCTTAGAAGGTTTTATATATATACCATCTTTACCAATTGGAAGTTTATTGTCTTTAATTGGTAATCCAATCTGTTCTAATTGTTTATTTATTAATTCCTCTTTATTAACCCCATAATGTTCACGATGAGCTTCTTGTTGCTCTATAAGACTTTGCATTTCTTTGTCATAAGCAGTTTTTGCAATAGGATCAGTTATATCTCCATCTTTATTCATTCTCAGTTTATACTTTCTTTGGATAGATTTTGCTTTTTGTGCAAATGTTTGATTTTTATCATACTTTAAATTATTAGAAAAAACATAAGTCCCAAAATCTTTACTAGTATATGCTACCTCACCATTTTCAACTAATGCAACAGGTTGATTTCCACTTTTAGACACTGGGTTTCCAAGTTCATCAACAGGAATACCACCATCTGGACCTTCATGAGTTTGTCCTTGATAATTTATCAAACCACCATTCTCAAATAATTGAGGAACACTTTTAGAATTATTTACATCTCTATTAAATTCACTCATAGCAGCTGTTCTAGCTGCAATTTGTTCATTTGCAAATTGTGCTTGTTGATTTTGTCGGTTCTCTGCATCAGCAGCTTGAACACTTCCACCTAAAGCACCACCTAAAGAAGCCCCAATCTGCGTACCAATTCCAGGAGCTATTAAAGTACCCACTACACCACCAGTAATCATACCAATGGTACCAGCATTCTTTTTTAACCAACTTCCAAATCCAAGTTTTTCTAAATCGTCATAGGTTATATATGAATAATTGTTATGTTTTTTAGCCATAAGTATTTGTAATTTAATAGGTTATACAAATTTATTAATTTATATTTTTATGTTTATATAAAGTATTAATTGTTTATAGCATTTACCTATTGAATACTGGCATATAATCAATGAATATTTTTAGTATCTCTAATCTCACATCATCTTGTGAGTTAAAATATAATTCAACAGTATGAAAATAATCTATTAATCTACTTTTATCATTTCTGAAAAGATTGGCTCTCCAAGTTCTAAATCTTTTCTGTATTTCATTAGATGGAACAGTTGCAGCATCTGATTGATAATCATTTCTTATATATATAGATGTTGCTATATTCGCATAATCTTTAGGAACTGTTCTTCCTTCTATTAAAATAGCATCTATTCTATTTAATGTGCTATTTTTTGGATTATGTACAAATTTTAAATAAAACACATTTCTACTTGAATAAGAATATTCCTTTGAAAATCTTGTTTCGTAACATCTCTCCAGCCCAGCATCAAGTACATAAAATGAACTAAAATTATATCCTTGTAAATCAGTTAATACCCCAAAACAAAATTTATCTACATTAATTCCAAAATGATATTCACTGTCTAATTTAGATACAAACCTATCTAAATTTTCGTTAAACAAATATGATTTCCAGTTTATAGTAAAAAATACTTCTTTTGTATTATCATTATATAATAACCCTATGTTATCATTTACAAAAGACTCTGATTTGAACATTTTAGATATACCTTTTGTAATGGATATTATTTCAAAATTATCTCTTATTCTTATAATAGATTTTTCACTAGAGTCAATGAAATATATTCCAGAATCTGTATCTATAGCGTGATTTGGAAGTTTTATTCCATATTGTTTTGTCAAATATTCGTATCTTTCAAACACACCAGATGATCCAGTAACAATTCTGTTGTTGTTATTATCAGTTAGCATTGTTCTTTCTTCAATAGGAACTAACGACACCCCAGTTTCTTGAAATGCTGTTAATCCTATTTTATTTTCTACTAACTTGATTATTTTACCAAATTTATTATCTAAATCAATAAAATTGTTTATATTAATTTTACTCCATGTATCAGATATAGAGTTGTTATATTTTTTTGATGTATGTAATATTCTAGATCCAAATTTTGATAAAGTTGATTGTAAAGACAATTTTGGATATACATAAATTCTAGAATCATTATTAGAATAAACTGTATTATATTTATACATATCTACAGTTTGTGTTAAATATACAAGTTTATCTTGATCCACTGGATATGCGCCAGCTATTTCATGGGCTACCCAATGAGATAATTCATTTTTATATGTATTAAATACATTGACTTTGTCAGATGAATTTTTTACAGAACCAGTATCATAAAAAGAAGGTAAAAATCCTTGTTTATACCACAAATTTATCCTTGATTCTACTAATGTTTGTACTGCTATTGGTTGCCTATGATCAGCTGGTATATTTTCATCATCTGTAGCAAACATGTATTCAAATATACCAATATATGTATCACCTTCATATACATCTACATATGTTTGTGCTTTTGGAATTATATCTGAACATGGAATATATTTGGTATTTTCTTTGGCTGTTTTACTTGGACCTCCATATGGATAAATCAAAACTTTTCTAACAGCATAAGCAGGATGATCTAAATCAGAATTAGAAATAGTTCCAGAAACAGTTGAACCTTTAAATATAAAAGAAGAATGTTTTTTTCCACGAGAGTATGTTACCCAACCCTGTTTATTTGGACAACTATATGGACCTAATTTTATTCCTGGAAATGGTGTAGTTACAGGATCATCAGATATAGGTGTTGTAACAAAATAAGAAGATTGTATATTACTAACTGTATGTCTTTCACAATAAGGTATTATTGGAACTGCTATAGGACAACTTATATTAGCTTCTCCATTCGCCAATTGTTGACCACGTGTGACAATAAATTTTGGATATTTAAAAGTGGAATAAAAAACCATTTGTTCACAATGTCCTCTCCAATCTGGAAAATAGGCACTTTCTGGACTTATAAAATTTGCATAAAAATTAACATAAAAATTAACATCAACATAGCGTACTGGAAATGATAAAGCTTCATTTTCACTTATATTTATTTTATTTTTATTATTTTTAAAATTTCCTATATATAAAACAGAACTGTCCCCATCATAACTAACTAATCTACTTGCAATACCACAATCATAAACAGTACTGTTTTCCTGTGTTCTTATAGCCCTAACTATTCTATAAGCTACTACATCACTCGGGAGTTTTGAGGTGTCTACGTAAAACCTTATATAAATGGGATGGAACTTTCCAGTACAGCTTCCATTTGCCCAATAAGTCAATGGATATTCATATTGATTAGGGATCCTTATGTCATCAATCCATTTTACTGGACTCTTTTGCCCTTTTGCATTATAAAATTCTATTCCAAATCTATATATTTCATCTCTTTGATAACCAGCTTGTGCTTTTAATGGGGACTCTGAATCATTCATATCTACTTTGAAAAAATAATCATAACCAGCTTTATACTCATCTTCACCCCATGTATCTATAAGATTTATATTAGAACTAAATTTGTAAGTGCCTGTTTTTATTTCATAAGATACAACATTTCCAACTCCACCATAAATCTTATTAACATGATCTTTATAAATACATACTTTATTAGCAATATCTGATATATCAACATCAGAAAATGGAACTAAATTTAAATCATTTAATGGATTGTAAGCTTCATTTATTATATCAATATTAGTAGGTATATTAGAGCTATTATATACTTGAGAATTGTTTTTGTACAACACAATATTCCCAAACTTATTTTTTCTATATGCCCTAGTATCAATATCTACATCAAAAGTGAATTCATTTATATTTCCTAAAAACAAATAATTTTTGTGTGAAGCGATCGTTCTAGCAGACAAATTTACGTAACTAGTAGCTATTTCTTCTATAGAGATATTTCCATAGTTAGTATTACCATAATCTGTAAATACAAAACTACTACTTGTAATTTTATCTTCATAAACAATAGTACATATTGGTAAATTTACAATATCCGACCAATACATTCTAACAATTCTAGCGTATTGTCCACTTTGACCATTTATTTTTATAGTTATACTTTTTCCACAATTCTCTTCTGGATCAGATCCAAAAAATTGATTGTTTTTAACTTGGGTAGAAGATTTAGATATATTTACTGGTTGTGATGGTGTGCAAAAAGCAGATTCCGAACCATTTAATTCAAAAACTTGATATACATAACGATATTGTCCAGACTTTAAACTTCCATTTCCAATATTTTCAATAGTAGGTCTACTTATATTTTTATTTGTGAATAAATTGATAATATCTGGATTTGATAAGGTACCATATTTTTTTAAAACATTTATTTTCCTAACGGGTGCATCAGTAGTAGCACTTACAAAATATACATTATGTGTAGAGTCATTTTCTATATTTACTACTGTAGTAATTAAATCTCCAAATTGTAAGTCATCTCCTTCTAATACTTTATTGTAATTATCTATATCTTCAAATTTAAAAGGACCGTTAGGGCTATTAATTAAATCATTTATTTCATCAATAGTAAATCTATAAACATAGTGTGTTCTTCCTGTACCCATTGGAGAAAGAAAAAACACTATAGCGTTTGATACTTTAGTTATATTTACTATTTTATGTGTATCAGAATAAATTAATCTTCTTGGTCCTTTCCCTGTTACAATGTGAATATTACTGTTTGTATTATCAATTTCTAATCTAAAGTTTCTTCCATCTATATATTTAGTGTTATCTGTAAGTTCAAATGCAGTATCTGAATCTAATCCAGTAAATATATTAATTGATCTCATAACTATTAAATTTGAAATCCGCTACTATGAAAATTTCCTCTTGGTATTATTCTTATTGAATTTATTCTTATACTTTCCATTAAATCATAATCTGGAATTTTCATATAGTTTATTGCAGAACTCATGGACCACAATGATTTTTCTTCAACAAATTTCCACTTTCTTTCATTTATTCTATCTGTAAGCATCATTTTAAATGCAACTTTTTCTGCTATATAATCTACAACAGCTCTTAGTACTTTTGAATCTTCTGGTATCATTGGGGTACCATCTTCCCAAACTGGGAATCCTAAATAAGCTACTTCTAAAACAACATTATTTATATTTGTAAATATCGTTCCATTGTTAATATTATATACATAATCTGAATAATAAATGTCACTAAAAAATTCATTTATATCAAAATTTGGGATTATAAAAGAATTTATAACAGTATCATTTATCAAGACTCCATTTTCTTCTACTTTATTAAAAGCAGTCTCATAATAAGCGCCTTGACTATTTTGTTTTATATTATTGTTATAAAAAGAAGTATTCTTTCTAAGTACAACTTTAGATTTTTTATCTCTACACCCCACCATAAAATATAAATCTGCAGGTAAACTTCCTTTATAATCCTTTATTTCTACATCTTTCACATCCGAAATAAGTATTTCTGGTCTACCCATTATTCCAATAATATCCCATATATATTCTAAAACATCATTTCTATCTACTTCAAATCCGTATTCTCTATATATATGTTCCAATACATTAGAATAATGTGTGTATCTTCCACTAAACATGATTAATAATTTTAAAAATTATCATAATAATTAACTTCTTTTGATAACCTTACAAAGTCAGCTAACTTCCTTTTCCATTTTCTAATTGGTTCAAATTTATAATTTTTTTTATGTTTAAAATTAGCAGTAAATTTATACCACATAAAATCAAACACTTTACCATCTACTTTATCATTTGTATAATAAACAAATGGTTTGTTTTTTATTTCTTTTAACTCTTGAGGTGTTTTATCTGGATACATTTGTTTCCACAACTTATTAGTTTCACCCCAATTAATAATATATCGCAAAGTACCATCTTTTTTTGTGTATATAGAATTACATTTCTTCCTTATTCCTAATATTCCAAACCTTGCTGGTAAAGTAAAATCAATATTATCATAAATAATTAATTGCATTCTATATTCAAAAAAATCATGAACAACGTTCCTAAAAACTTTTTTAGAAACAGGGTTTTTAGAATTTTTTTTATAATACTCATAAAAATGTTTTAATAGATACTTACTATTACTATTTTGTTTCTTTCCCCAAAACATTTTGATTTGTACTTAAATTATTATTAGCATCATTAGTATTATCTTGAATAGGATAAAGTATAAAATTAAACTTAGATTTAACTATGGCATCAGCTAACTGAAGTATTAAATTTTCAGATATGGGATATTCATAATTCCAGTCGTAAGTATCAGGACCATTTACAAATTCATAAGCTTCGATTGGATTATTAAATACACCTTCTACATTAATATAGTCTATATTCTTGTGTATACCAGATTTACTTGTCAAGTATATATAATCATCATGTAAAAATGTATATATGCTATTTGTATTAAATTTACCACTCCCAGAATAAACTGCTGCATTTTTAGTAACAATTGTAAACGGGTAACTAATAAACTTGTTACTATATATCCTAACAATTAAAGGAATGCCAAACTTATTAATGATAAATGAGGGTATTTTATCAACTGTTTTTAATACTGTAGATTTATTATCTAAAAAAGGAATAGTCATTCCTGGAACAAGTTCAGTTCTTAAATTTGGAAGAATTTGTACAACATGGGGGTCAATAGAACTTGTATCTTTATAAGCACTTAGTAAAAGAGCTCTTATGCTTTGTATCCAACTAGCTACAAGCCTTTCATCTAATGTATCCGTAACTTTATAGTTAGCCCTATAAAGTTCTATTAATTCATAGATAATTTGATTTAAACTCCTGGTCATTTTATTTTGTAAAGAACTGTTATATTAAAATTTTTATTGAAATCATAACCAACGTTTATATTAAACTTATTCAAACCAATCCCAACAACTGGATATAATCCATTATTGTATCCACCACCTACAAAAAAATTCACATTTCTATCTTTGTTTTCTACAATTGTTTTGTTAGTAACATATTTTATATTATAACCATAAATAAATGTATCTAAAGTATTATTTTGTATTTTTTGAAAATAATAAAATTTTCCTATGCTATCCAAAGAAATAGTGTCCTTATAATAATTAGACGTTTTGTATAAAAGAATTAATTCTTTATATTTTTTTAATAACGTATCTATATTAGAAGTGTCAATTTGTAATTCTTTTATGGTGTCAATCTTTGGAACTTTAACTACATAAGGTTTAATTTTATATAATGTATCTGTTTTATGATGGACAATAGTTTTTATAACTACATTTTTCTTTTCATTATGTAATTTATATACATACCAACTTTCTATTGATAAAAGTATAAAAGCAAATATTATGACTATATTATTTTTCATGCCCAAATTGTTTTCACATTATCCTCTATATATTTAATAGCGTTAGCATGAAGTTCAGCTATCTTTTGTTGTATTTCTTTTTTAAGCATTAATTTACATTCTTTTTCATTTGTGTAAAATCCATTTTCTGTTAAAATAGCTGGACAAATAGTATTTTTAATAATATAAAAATCTTCTTCTTTATCTAGTTTTGTTTTGCTAGTTGGTCTCATTACCCAACCTAATTTTTCTAATTCTTTATAAAAAATAGGAACAATTTTATCTGATAGAGTGGTCCCTTTAGAAGTAAAAACTTCTATTCCATTAGCGTTTTTATTATCAGCAGCATTGCCATGAATAGATACTAAATATACTTTTTTATCAGTATTTGCTTTATAAACCTTATTAGCTCTAATAACTCTATCCGTTAAAGACAAATCTACAGTCTCTGGTACTAAAATAGTATAGGATATTTTGCAAGAATCAAGTATGGGAGTAATATATTTCACAATATTTCGTGTATATTCCCATTCTAATAATTGAGTTCCATCTGACCACACTGGACTTCTCTTTCCAGGTGTATTAACACCATGCCCATTATCTAATATGACCAAAGTGTTACTTTCATAAATTCTTGTTATCATCTTCCAATTCGTTTAAAGGTTCCTCCGCAGTAAACTTTACAAGACCCTTAAATAAAGCAATAAGCATATTACAAACAGCAGACCCCCATAAAGAAAATTCTGTATTAACGGGTTGTACAGTTACAAAAAATACATTAATGGCAGGTAAAAAAGTATACAATAAATAATCAGCAACTAACTTTAATTTCTTATTGCTAGGTTTATTTAAATTTTTTACACTCAAATTCATATTTTATTTTTTTAAAGATTCATCTTTTGAACCACTTTCTAAATTTATTAATTCTTCAATTTGTTGCCTTGCTCCCTCGAGAATCAAAATAGCTTCTTTTGTTTTATTTAATTCTAACTCTAAATTTCTAAAATATTCCATTTTCTCTTTAAGAGCTTTTTGCAATTCAGTGTGCTTTTCTATTAATTTTTCTTTCATATTTATTTTATCCATAATTAAAAATTTTAAGTTGTTTGCACAAATTTATAAAATATTATAAAATAACAAAATGTTATTAAAATAATTTTCCTACAAAATTAAATATTAAATAACCCCCCATAAAAACATATTCACAAAGAATCTTATCACCTGCTGCAGCAGAACTATAAATATTAGTAACATTCCCAGAATACACAACTACACTTGTATATCCAGATGGTGGGACAATAGTAAATACACCGTTGCTTATCTTATCTAATAAAATTTTTCCTTTTAATCCATCTATAGCATTTGTAAAAATAACAGTTGTGTTTCCATTTATGGTAACAACAGCATCGGTGACAGTATTTAAATCAATTGTAACGGAAGACCCAGAATAAGTTTGTACTTTATACAAATCTTTTCTAAATTCAACTGGAGATTTTACATATATTTGCTTCGCTGAACTATTTGGTGAAGAAATAAAAACTGGAATGTGTGTCACAGCATTTGTAGTGCCAGAAGCTCTTGTAAGTAAATTATTTTCTATAATAACTTGACCATTAAACTTATTACTTTTAGTATTAGATTGATATATTCCATATTCAGTTGTAACTGTACCACCAGTTGTTGAATCTTGAGCTAAATATATATCCGCAGTAAATCCTATTGTTCCAGAACCTATTTGTCTAGATATATATAACCCATAAGCTTCAGTAGTTTGAGAATTTGTAGAAAATCCATTACTATGACCATAATAAGACCTTAATCCAGCAATTCTATTTAATACGCCTGTTCCTCCATCTATAGAACTATTTCTAACTGCTTGAGCAGATACAGCAGTAATCCACGAATTATTAGTAACACCACTTCCAATACTTTGTTCTACCTTAAAAAAATTACTTAAATCTCTAGAAACAGTACCAGAACCTGATACAGTTGTAGTTAATGAAATTACATTAGAATAATTAGAAACAGATTGTGTAGTTCGTATATTTTGGTATAAAGTATTTGCAAAAATCATTCTTCCCTTAAAATAATTATCTTTTGTGTTGTCTTGGTATATACCATATAAATTTGTAACTGTTGCACCACCAGTTGTCTCAACACCTAAATAAATGTCATACATGTTTGTTATTGTACCAGTTACTCTATAAGGAGATATATATAATCCAATTGCATAATTTGTTTTACAGTCGTTCGTATAAACACCATTATGTCCATAAGATATACTTACCCCTCTTAACTGATTTAAAATCCCAGTACCAGAATCTATATAATTGTTTCTTAATGCATAAAACTGCCCAGATATAACATATCCACTATTAGTTATACCATTCGATATAGTTTGGTCTACTGCAAAAAAATTAGTTGTATAATAAGATCCATCTGTTGTTATTGAATTTGTATATATATTGTATATTGGATAATTATAAGTGAGAGCTGGAGTATTAGATGTGTTATTTATTGAAATACCTTTAGTGTACTGACTGGTGGAAGTTGCACTTATACTCACCTTATCAAATATTACACTACTTGTGGTTGCTATACTTTGTGGCAATGACAATTTAATATCATCAGTATTAAATGTGACGTTAATTTGATCTGTTGTTCCTAACAAATTCCTAAAAATGCCACTTCCAGAACTATTAGTAGTAAATATTTGATTATTTCCAGCAGTACTTACACCAGTACCACCTTTAGATATAGGAAGTGTTCCAGTTAAATCATTAACTGTATGGGTATGTGATATTGTTGAATATAAAGTGTCAAAATAAGATTTTAACGTCGATTTAATATTACTCCATAATGTTTTTTTCTTGCTATAACTATTTTCACTATCCTCAATTAAAATTACATCGTTATCTACTGGAGTTGATTTTGCCGTGAAAGTAGTAAAATCATTTGAGGCTCTCTTTAATTGTGCATCATTAGTAACATTTGCTAATCCAACTTCTGAAGGTATATGTGTGTGGGAAAGTAGTGCATATTGATTCGTATCTAAACTAAAAGAATTTGTTCCTGTCATTTTAACAAAACCAGTACTGGAATATATAAGTGAATTTAGACCATTTGGTCCAACTAAATTCAATGCATTAACCCAAGATGGTGTGTACGGACTACTTCCAGTAACAAATAGTTGATACTGGGATGTGCCATTTAAACTACTTAAACTAAACCGTTCTGTCCAATTACTGTTACTGGTACCATTTATTAAAGCATAAAATTTTTTAGTTTCTGAAACATATACTTCTAATCCCT
>FQKF010120808.1_pt1 | contig 10820 bp, 11 predicted proteins | sample 1504521 | NCBI WGS metagenome assembly FQKF01 (sample SAMEA4475357, study PRJEB15587) | soil metagenome | biome: Soil; feature: Field | place: India | collected 2015-03-11 | depth 0 m
GGTTTTGGATTTTGGGTTTTGGATTTTGGAGTCTGGGTTTTGGATTCTTCTCTTGGCAGCGCTTCTAGCGACCGACGGTTTCTTGAATGAGCTTGGCAAGCTGTTCGGCGCTGTCGGCGATCGCCAGTCGTCCAGCGGCTTTGGCCATGTCTGCCCGTTGGGGCGATCGCATCAGATCTAGCACCTCGGCCGTGAGCATTTCGGACGTGAGATCCTTTTGCTGAAACACTTTGGCCGCACCCGCCCGGACGAAAGCGGCGGCGTTGACGGTCTGGTGGTCTTCGGCTGCGAAGGGATAGGGAATCAGAATAGCGGGCAGATGGGCGATCGCCAGTTCCGTCAGCGTGCCCGCGCCAGAGCGACTAATAGCCAGCGTCGCCCGGTGAAATAACGCCGCCATGTTGTCATAAAAGGGCAGCGCCAGGTATTGCGGATGGCTGAGGCTCTTTGCCTCTGGGTCAGCGTCGCCCGTCAGGTGGACGAGCCAAAAGCCCGCGTCGAACCAGGCAGGCGCACACTCGCGCACTAGCCGATTCACTGCTACTGCGCCCTGGCTGCCGCCGACGACCACGATCAGCGGCACATCATCGGGAATGGGGAGTTGCAGCGGCGGCAGGGCCGAGGGCGCGAGTCGAAAAGCGTCGCGCACGGGCGTTCCGACGTGAACCGCCTTGGCGCGGGGCAGCCGCTGGATCGTCTCCTCAAAGCCCACTGCCACGACGCTGCACCAGGGACTCAGCAGCCGCGTCACTTTGCCAGGTAGGGCGTTGGATTCGTGCAGAACTGTGGGCAACCCAAGCGATCGCGCCGCCAGGATGGCCGGAGCCGCAATGTAGCCGCCCGTGGTAAACACGCCCTGAAAGTTGCCCTTTTGCAAGAGCGATCGCACCTGCACCACCGACCCCAACAGCCGCGCCAGGGTCTTCAGCGTGCCCAGGCCCGGCTTCCCCTGAAAGCCCTCCACCTGAATCGTGTGCAGGGGATATTTTCCTGGCACTAGCTGCGTCTCTAGACGGTTGGGCACGCCCAGCCATTCGATGTCGTAGGGAGTCTGGTGACGGGAGAGTTGCTCAGCGGTGGCGATCGCCGGAAACAGGTGTCCGCCCGTGCCGCTGGCCGCGATCAGGAGCTTCATGGGGGGTGAGAGGGTGAGGGACGGGGGGAGGGGTGTGGGAAACCCTGGAAGATGAGAGAAGCTTCCGGATTCCGTGACGAAGCAGGCGGATAGCGTCTACACTGTGTCTTGTCCTAGCCTTGTTTTGGGCCTTGCCCTAGTCTGCATTTAGTCTGTATCTAGCCTGTATCTTGACGTGTTTTGTCTGGCACTGCGGTTTCTGAGATGGCTATATCTATGGCTATAACTGGCTATAACGGAGCGTGTATTTCCAGCAATGGCAGCGTTTGAAATGGCTGCATCCAGCGTCAAGGTTTCCAGAGGGCTGGATCTCTAGCCATACTGAATCCGCACTTAATGCAGACTTGCAGCCCAAACGTCTCCCAAACGTCTTAGTATCCTACCCCATCCTTATGCAGAAACCCCCTGAATTTCCGTTGCCCCAGATGAATCGCCTAAATGGGCTATCGGTGCGCCCCGTCGGGCGGGCAGTCGCTTTGCGGCTGGGCATGACGCGCCGAGACTGGCGGCGGGCAAATTTGGTGATTCCAGCAGTGGCACTGGGGGTGATGCTAAGCTGGGCGGGTCGCGTGGGGGCCCAGACTCCGCCTGCGCCTGCGGAACCGACTGCACCTGCGCCCGCCGTGCAAGCCGCTCCGGAAGAACTGACAGAGGCGATCGCCCGCTTGGATGCCGCCGCCAGCAGCCGCAACCTGCGAGACGTGATGCGCCTCTTCAGCCGCAACTTTACCCATGCCGACGGGCTGACCTATGACACACTCAGCACTGCGCTCCAGCGGTTTTGGCAGCCCTACCGCAGCCTGACTTATCAAACCGTGCTGGATTCCTGGGAGCGAGATGGCAGTGCGCTGGTTGCCAACACCACCACGACGATTACGGGCACTCGCGATATCAACGGACGCATCGTGACGCTGAATTCCGTGCTGTCTACGCGGCAGCGCTATGAAAACGGACGCATTGTGTCTCAATCAGTGCTATCCGAGCGTACCGAAGTCTCCAGTGGAGATTTTCCGCCCAGCGTGCAGGTTCAACTTCCGGCGCAGGTGCTTGTGGGGCAAAGCTTTGATTTTGACGTGATCGTGCAGGAGCCGCTGGGCGATCGCCTCTTGCTGGGCGCAGCCATTGAGGAACCTGTGAATGCTCAGGGCTATCTCAGCGCCGCGCCGTTGAACTTGGAACTGCTGTCGGCAGGGGGTTTGTTCAAAACGGGGCAGGCTCCTGCGCTACCGAGCGATCGCTGGATTACGGGTGTGCTGGTGCGTGAAGACGGCATTGTGCAGCATACTCGTCGTCTGCAAGTCGTGGATGATCCGTCCCTGATTACCACGCCAACGCCTGCGCCGCGCCGCCGCCTGCCTCGCCTGCGATAGGCAATTCTCTGAGCTTTGAACCGGGAGCTTTGAACCGGAAGCTTTGAACCGATTCATTGCGCTGGCAGAGGCTCTGCCTCCCGCAGAACCCTCCTGCGTTCCAAGCCTGATTACGCCCGAAGCGCTCATCATCCAAAATTCTTATGGAACCTCTAGGGAAAACGAGTTGCCCGGTCACGGTTTTCACAGACTGGAGGCGATAGAATTTGGAGAGCTTAGGTTAAGCTTCTTTGCAAGCTGCCCTGCCCGCTTTTCTGCTGCAAGCCAAAATCGCGAAACTATCGAAACCCAAAATCGAAAGCCGATGCTCACCATTTCCGACTCACTGCCGCTGGTTCCCCTGCTCTATGTCGCGCTGGCAGGTGCTTATCTGCTGGTGCTGCCGCTGCTGACGATGCTATATCTCAAGCAGCGGTGGTATACGGCTGGCTCCATTGAGCGGCTATTGCTCTATTTCCTGGTGTTTTTCCTGTTTCCGGGATTGCTGCTGATCAGCCCGTTCCTCAATTTTCGTCCCGAAAAGCGACAGTTGGAAACTTGATAGAAATCTGAGCTGGATGCCTAAGGGGAAATCAGCGGCTTTGGCAACACAGATAAGCTGAGGGGCTGCTGGGTAACTTTTTAGCCTGTCTGATAAGCTCCAAAAGTAATGCTGGGTCGGTTGAGATAAGGAAGAGCGATCGCCAGTGAGTGAAAGGGCGATCGCTCTAAGTGCAGCTAGATTGGTTCAGTTGGGAGAGAGTCGCTAGGCAGACCCAGTTGAGAGATCCTGAGAGGGAGCCAGTGAAGCTTTAGAGGGCGATCGCCGCTGCGTTGCTGAAGATGGGAGCCGCTTCGGGGTGATACTGTGCGCCGCGATAGGTGAGGTTGACGAAGGGCTGAACCGGCAGTTCAGAAGAGTAGCGCATCGTCATCTCAGCGCCGCGATAGCATCCGTAGAATGATTGGCTGGTAGCAGGCAGTTCGGTGCAGGGGGTATATTCGGTGCCGCGATAGGTCAGTTGCATGGTTGTGTCTCCTGGAGGGTGAAGCGGGGTGTGCCTCGTTTGATGTCTCTGTTATACGGCGATCGCCTCTGGCAGCGCGATACTGAAAAGTTATGGACTTATCGCCCCTACGACTCCTTAACTTTTCCGATCGCCTGATGGAACAGCGCTAACCCCTCTTTTTAGCTGAGCCTCTTTGCCTGAGCCGCTTTAGCTGAACCTCTTTGCCTGAGAAATAACTAAGCAATGCCTGAGCAATGGACGCAACCTACAAAACCTTTCGGATTCGAGACTGGCAGCCGGATGACCGCGCCGTTGCTGCCGAGCTAATTTACACGGTGCTGGCGGAGTATGGACTCGGCGGCGAACCCGACGGAGCCGACCAGGACGTGCTTCAGGTGGAAACGGCGTACTGGGCGACGGGCGGCGAATTTTGGGTGGTGGAGCAAGCGGGCAGCCTCGTCGGCACGGCGGGCTACTACCCCATTCGCCGGGGTGAAAATGCCGTCGAGATTCGCAAAATGTACCTGCACCCCAGCGTGCGCGGCCAGGGCTTGGGCAAGTTTTTGCTGATGGAACTGGAGGGGGCGATCGCCCGCAGCGGCTATACGCAAATCTGGATCGAAACCGCTAGTGTCCTGAAAGAAGCCGTCCTGCTCTACGAGCGACAGGGCTACGAACCCGCCAGTGGGGTAGAAACCGCAAGGTGCGATCGCGTCTATGTGAAATATCTCGCTTGAGATTGCAGGCGCATCATCCTTGCAGGCGGATTGCGTTTGGCAAACCACACCAAACCACGCGCTTAACCTTCCAGCATTTGCAGCCGATACAAACTGGCATACAACCCGTTTTGTGCCAGCAGTTCCTCATGGCTGCCCGATTCCACCAGTTGTCCTCGCTTCAGCACCAGAATCCGATCCACGCTGCGAATCGTCGAGAGGCGATGCGCGATGATAATGGCGGTACGCCCTTCTAGCAGAGTTTCCAACGCTTCCTGAATCAGGGATTCCGTACCCACGTCCAGGTTCGCAGTCGCCTCATCCAGCACTAGGATCGGCGGATTGCGGATGGCAGCCCGCGCAAAGGCAAGAAGCTGCTTTTGCCCGCCCGACAGGTTTGTGCCGCGCTGCCGCAGTTCCGTGTTATAGCCCTGAGGCAACTGCTCGATAAATTTCGCCACGTTTGTCTGCTCTGCCGCCCGCTGGATGTCCGCCATTGAGTAGTTTTCGCCCAGCGCAATATTGCCCTTCACATCGCCCGCAAACAAAAATCCGTCTTGCAAAATTACCGCCATCCGCCGCCGCAGTTCCGCCTGGGGCATGTCGCGAATGTCTACGCCATCCAGCAGAATGCGCCCGCTCGTCACTTCATACAGCCGACACAGCAGGCGAATGATCGAGCTTTTGCCCGCGCCCGTCGGCCCCACCAGCGCCACCTTCTCGCCCGGAGCAATGGTGAAGTCCAGATCGCGCAGCACCAGTTCATCCGCTTTGTAGCCGAAAGAGACGCGATCGAATCGGATTTCTCCGGGGGTTTGGGTAGAAGCAGGGAAAACAGACGGGACTCCTTGACCCCCGACTTCCGGATCGCGGATTTCGATCGGCTCGACCAGGATATCGCTGACTCGCTCCAGGGCAGTAAAGCCCGCCTGGATAGCGGTGAACTGTTCGGCAAATTCGCGCAGGGGATCGAAGAGGCGCTGGGCAAAGAGGATGAAGGATGCTAGGGTGCCAAACAGGAGGGCCTGTTGCAGCACCAGCACGCCCCCCAGCCAAAGCACAGCGGCGATCGCCACGAGCGAGATCCATTCCAGCGTCGCCGACACCAGCGAGTCGAATACAATCGTGCGATCGACCTCTTTGATGTAGCGCTGGTTGATGGTGCGAAAGAGTTCGGCATTAAACGCCTCCCGCCGAAAGAGTTGCACCACATTGATGCCGACAATGTTCTCTTGCAGCGTGGCATTGAGCGACGACAGCTCTTCGCGGGCCCGATAGTTGGCCTGCCGATATTTCCGCTGAAAGTAGATTGTGAGGATGGTAATGGGAATCAGCATGGCAATCAGCATGGATGCTAGCCGCCATTCCAACGTGAACATCGTCAGCGCAATCACGATGATTGAAAAAAGATTGCCAACGATGCCGATTGCTCCCGTAGAAAACACGTCACCCAGCGCGTCCACATCGCTGGTCAGGCGCGTAATCAGCTTGCCTACGGGCGTACGATCGAAAAAGCGAGTGGCCAGCGACGTGACGTGTAAAAACAAGTCATTGCGAATGTCAGCGGTAATGCGCTGGCCCACCTTTTGCACTAGAAAACTCTGCAACCCATCGAACGTCAGCCGCACCACAATAGTGATTAGCAACAGCACCACCAGCAGATTCAGCCCTTGCGACAGGGTCAATCCCCGCAAAAAGCCCAGCACTGGCTCATTGCGAATCAGCGAAATCGCCTGCCCCACCAAGATCGGCTGCACCGCATCCCCAATCGCCGTCGGAATCAACATGATTAGCGAAATCAGCAGCAGCCGCTGATGCCGCGTGGCATAGGGCAGAAGCATCTTGAGCAGTCGCCAGTCCGTCGGGCGCTGGGGGCGACGGGTCGGGCTTCGCTCCCATTCGGAAGGATCTGCGGAGGATGGGGTCATGGATTGGGGCAAGGTGAGAAATGCACAAGCTTAACTGTAGCGTAGTGTAGGGAGGGAATGATGGGTAGAGTGGGGAGGCATGGGGATGATGAGATAGCGCCCCGCCTGTCCATTACCGTTCCCAGGAACGGTATCAGTAGCGCTACGGATTCAGTGGCAGATGAAGTGGACGGAAGCGCCACAAACGCTCGGCGGTCAATCCAAAATCGCAAATCCAAAACAAAATCCAAAATCGAGAATCAACATTCTCCCTCCTAATCCCCGGCTCTATACCCCAACCAACCTCTTCCTCTCCTCTCTATGCTGCTCAAACGGTTTCCTGCGCTGGTGCTGCTGGTCTTTATCCCGATTTCGCTGCTGGCGCACGGGCAAGACTGGGGCGATGGGGCGGTGTTTGTGACTTCGGCGCTGGCGATCGCCCCGCTGGCCATCTTCCTCAGCCGCGCTACTGAGGAGCTAGCCCTAGCGCTGGGGCCGACGGTGGGCGGGCTAATGAATGCCGTGTTTGGCAATGCGACGGAACTGATCATTTCGCTGGCGGCCCTGCGGCGTGGGCTGGTGGATCTGGTCAAGGCGAGCATTACGGGCAGCATTTTGGGCGACTTGCTGCTGGTGCTGGGGCTGGCGATGCTGCTGGGCGGGCTGAAGTATAAAGAGCAATCGTTTGAGCCGATTGTGGTGCGGGTGAACGGTTCATCCATGACGCTGGCGGTGACGGCGATCGCCCTGCCCACGATTGTCATCAACACGTCCCATGTGGTCGATGCTCAGGATATCACCAGCCTGTCGATCTTTGTGGCGGTGGTGCTGATGCTGGTTTACGGACTGACGCTGGTGTTTTCGCTGAAGACCCACAGCTATCTCTACGACGTGTGCAAGGCCAAACAAGACCCGCTGCTGCTGACAGATGAGGGGGACGGGCGATCGCCGCTGTGGGTGTGGGTCGGAGTGCTGCTGCTGGCGACGGTGGGCGTTGCCGTCGAGTCGGAACTGTTTGTGGGCGTGGTGGAGGAGGTAATTGCCGACTGGGCGCTCACGCCGCTGTTTACGGGCGTGGTGCTGCTGCCGCTGCTGGGCGACGTGTCGGGCTATGTGACGGCGGTGCGCGTAGCGATGAAAAACAACATGGATTTGCCCGTGTCGGTGGCGATGGGGTCGAGCCTGCTGGTGGCGCTGTTTGTCGCGCCAGTGCTGGTGCTGGTGGGGCAGGCGATGGGCCAGCCAATGGATCTGGACTTCAACCCGTTTGAGGTCATCACTGTGGCGATCGCCGTGTTTATCGTCAACCTGATCAGCCTGAACGGGCGATCGAACTGGCTGGACGGGACGCTGCTGCTGGCGACCTACGCGATTCTGGCGGCAGCGTTTTACTACCATCCGGCGTAGAGCCGTCCAGCATTCGATGACGCTATTCTCAAGCCACCCGGCATTCTTCGATCAAGTCCACTCAAGCGTTTACCCAGAAGTTCACCCAGACATTTACTCAGGCGTTTACTAAAACGTTCACTCATTAGACTATCGGTTCGAGAGAGATTCACTCGGCATGAACTCAGACAACTCCTGCTGCACGATGATCCCAATGCTCAGCGCCTCAGTCAAAAACTGTCCATATTCATTCGCCTTTGCATTCTCCTGGAGCGTTTGCAGCATGGCCAGATTTTGGGCGATCGCCTCTGCAAGTTCTGCGCGTTTGGCAATCATCTTCTGATGCTTTCGCACAATCCTTTCGGTGGTCAGGGCGCAGATCAGGCTGGAGCGAGTCGCATCCATAGCCTGAAAAATTTCCTGTCGATCCACAGGTTCGTGATTGTTCGCCCGCACGGAATCCAACTCTTCCATCAGGGCGATCGCATCAATGATTTCGTTGTGTCGATCGACTTGATCAAGCAAATGCGAAAGCTGGCTCAACTGCTTTCCCCGCCGCCAGAGATAGCCATTCCACAGCGCAAACAAGCCTACGGCAATTCCCAGAGAAATCGCCAGGAATTTACCCAGATCTTCTCCGGTGAACCCCGGCAGATTTCGAGCAATCACCAAACTGACAGGCAGGCAAAAAATAATGAATAGTCCCAGCGTTAGCACTTCGCTCATCAAGAGCGATCGCAGCCGTCGCCGCGACCACAGCACCGACGGACGAATCGCCCGCCCCATAAACGTGTCGCTAATATCCAGCCCCGTCAGGCGTTCGAGTTCATCCTCGGTAATCCGGAGGTTTGTCAGAGAAGGCATAGTGTCAGGGGCCGAGGTTTAATGCAAGCATTGAGCCAGAAGCCACGCGCTAGAAGCCGAGAAAATTAAGAATTATGTTAAAGACTGCGCTGTAAAAGTTGCCCTCGATCTGGCGGAACAACTGAAACGCTTGACCCGGTGCGCCAAAGAAGGGTCGGAGTGTCCAGCCCAACTGACTGCCCACCAATGCATACAACACCAGCCAGAAGCGGAGCAACTTTAGGCGTGTGTTGAGCAGGTCGCTGTTATTTTTGGTGGCCAGGCTGCCGTGTTTGGCAGGAACCCGCACATCATCCGGCGGCGCAAAGTCTCGGAATTGGGCAGGGCGATCGCCCACTTCGTCCAGTTCGTCTATCTTATCTAATTCATCTGATTTGTAATAGGAATCATAATCGGGCAGTTCGCCCTTGGGCAGCCCCTCCGGCTGGAGTCTAATCGCATCCTGCTCTGCGAGCGATCGCATCCCGTGATAGAACAGCCGTATCCCTACCAGCCCGGTCAGCCCAAAGATGCCAACATTCAGCAGTTGGAAAAAGATATAGTCATGAACCGAAATCAAGAAAAATAGCGTAATCGGCGCAAAGCTAAACAGCAGCACGCTGATGGTCGCCATTGCCGTCATCAACAGCGCCACGTACTGGCTAAATTTCAGCCGCGAACCAAACAGCACATCAAAGAAAAACAGCGTTGGCAGACAGATAGCCAGCGTCAGCAAATACAGCGCGGGCAGTTTGATCGCCGATGCAATCATCTGCATCCAACTGCTGGAGGAGCCGATAATGGCACCATAAATTGCGAAAAAGAAGCAGCTCGAAATCAGCAGCGATACGCTTTTGCGCTCGACTTTGAAATTGCGGCGAATATCGTCGATAAAATCCGGGCGATCGCGCAACAGGGACAGCAACACGGCAAAATGCTTCATCTCAGGAGCCTCCAGCGGCAAATCGCCAAGTTCAGAGTTTTTGGTCAAGAGATAGATGCTTCATGCTGGAAATCGAGCCAGAAAGCACTACGGGGATTAATACGCATCAGGCAACAGGGATTCCGGAGAACCCGCCCATGCCCCTCAAGTCTTTATGGACTCCTCCCGACCCTCCGCAGAAACTGACCTGAAATCTTTTACCCCTGGCTACTATTAGAACTTACGCAATTGAAGGATTTCTCGCGGGCGCGGCCTGCTAGAAATCCTTCAAAGCCCAGAAAACGTATCGCAAGTGCGTAAGTCCTGTACTAATTGGGATGATCTTTTTCATGAATCAAATCTGACCTGAGCTAGAGCCTAGCGACAGGTCACTTCACTACGCTGAATAGTGTCAGATAAAGTCTTGAGCTTAAGGAAATCTCTTCTCTGGATCGGCTTATTCGGAGCGATATCGTCAGTTAAGGTTGGCGAGCAGGTTCCCCTTTGCGAGCCGCTCTTAATTTTAAGTTCTGAGCCACTCGAAATTGATCAGAAGCTGATTAGAGTTGATCAATACTGATCAGATCTGATCAAATCAAGATTTGAGCTTTGGATTTAGGATTTGAGGTTGCAATTTGCCGAGTGCTAGAGGTGTGTTTCTTCATCTGTAGTTTGTCGCTGTTTCCAAAGTGCGAAAGTTCAGTTGGACGAACACCAGCTAAGGCTAGAGGTTTCTTTTCTGCTTTCCTTAGCACTTTACTGACAGCCTTCTATCAATTAGATTCACGGAGGATTCTATGAATATCAGATCATCAAACTGGTTCAAGAAATTAACTGAGCGTCTTACCCTGGCTCAGGCTCAGAAGAGTTTAATTGCACTATTTATATCTTTTCTGCTGTTCAGCAGCACTGCTTGTGCAGGAAGCACCTCAGCCAGAGAAATTCCCCACGCCTCCAGCCCAAGCGCGGGGTCTCAGCCCGGTTCCTCTGCCCGTGCTTCAGAGCGAGAAGTAATCACCAAGCGCGGAATCTACGGCACGAATCAGCCCAGTCAGGGTGGCATGAATGGCTATGCGGATGATCCTCAGTATGACCGGGGTGCGGCAGATGCAAAGGCCAGAAAGTTAATCGATCGCGCTGAGAAAAATCTGCAAAATCGGGCAACGACCCCACAGGAGCTAATTGATAACATTACCCACGAAAATGTTTTGCCAGAGCAGGCTCGCCAGGTTTCAAAAAGTCTGAACGACTCGATTGAGCAAACGAGGAAAGATCTGGTGGAAGGAACGGAGCAAGGCAGTCGCAATCTAAAGAACAATCTTGAACGGGCGAAAGATGAAGCTCCGTCTGTTTTTGACCGGGCTATTGAAAATGCAAAAGGTGCAACCCAGGAGATTCAGCAGGGTGCAGAAGACTTGGGCAAGGGTGCCCAGCGCGTGATGAACAGAGCCGCCGAAGAAATTACAAACTAAGCTTGCCTTCAGGGTGGGTTTAGCAGAATACCTTGGCGCTTAAACCAATTTCTCTAAGAGGGTGTTTGAAAAGGTATCGC
>FQKF010223708.1_pt1 | contig 10820 bp, 7 predicted proteins | sample 1504521 | NCBI WGS metagenome assembly FQKF01 (sample SAMEA4475357, study PRJEB15587) | soil metagenome | biome: Soil; feature: Field | place: India | collected 2015-03-11 | depth 0 m
ATGGGCTTCAAGACCTTCGGCTTCGGCGGCGGCCGCGAAGATGCCTGGGAGCCCGACGAAAGCATCTATTGGGGCTCCGAAACGAAATGGCTGGCCGACAACCGCCGCTACTCCGGCGAGCGTCAGCTGCAGAACCCATTAGCAGCCGTGCAAATGGGCCTTATTTACGTTAACCCGGAAGGCCCGGGCGGAAATCCCGATCCTGTCGCTGCCGCCAAAGACATCCGCGAAACTTTCACGCGCATGGGCATGAACGACGAGGAAACTGTGGCCCTCATCGCTGGCGGCCATTCTTTCGGTAAAGCTCATGGTATGGGCGATCCTTCGCTATTAGGCCCCGAGCCCGAAGCCGCGCCCATCGAAGAAATGGGTTTTGGCTGGACGAGTCGCTACAAATCGGGCAAAGGCCCCGACACCCTCACCGGTGGCCCGGAGGTAACGTGGACGCGCACACCAACCGAATGGAGCCACGACTTCTTTAGGCATCTCTTCGAATACGAGTGGGAATTGACCAAAAGCCCCGCTGGCGCCTACCAGTGGGTGGCCAAAAGTGCCGAGCCGGTCATCCCGGATGCTTTCGACCCAACAAAGAAGCATTTGCCTACGATGCTGACCACCGACCTGTCGCTGCGCTTCGACCCAGTGTACGAAAAAATCTCGCGCCACTTCTACGAAAACCCTGGCGCCTTCGCTGACGCTTTTGCTCGCGCGTGGTTCAAACTGACCCACCGCGACATGGGACCCAAAACCCGCTACCTCGGCCCAGAGGTACCTGCCGAAGACCTTATTTGGCAAGACCCGCTACCCCGGGTAGACCACCCGCTGGTAAACGCCAACGATGTGGCCGAACTTAAAAAGCGCGTCCTCGCCTCCGGGCTCACCATCACTGAACTGGCACTGACGGCTTGGGCTTCAGCCTCCACCTACCGCGACTCTGATAAACGCGGCGGTGCCAATGGTGCACGCATCCGCTTAGAGCCGCAGCGAAACTGGGAGGCTAACAACCCGAAACAACTGGCCAAAGTGCTTTCGGTGCTCGAGCAAATCCGGGCAGAGTTTAATGCCGCCCAAAAAGACGGCAAAAAAATCTCCCTGGCTGACCTAATCGTGCTGAGTGGCTGCGCTGCCGTGGAGCAAGCCGCTCGAAATGCCGGCTTCGATATAGAGGTGCCCTTCACGCCAGGCCGCACTGATGCCTCGCAAGAGCAGACGGACGTTCATTCCTTTGCTTACCTGGAGCCCTTCGCCGACGGCTTCCGCAATTACCTAAAGGAGCCCTCTGACATGCCTTCGGAGCACTTCTTAGTGGACAAAGCCCAGCTCCTGACGCTCACCGTGCCCGAAATGACCGTCCTCGTCGGCGGCATGCGCGCACTGGGCGCCAACTACGACGGCTCCGACTACGGAATCCTCACGCACCGCCCCGGCGCCCTGACCAATGACTTCTTTGTCAACCTCTTGGACATGAGCACCGCCTGGGCGCCCGCCGACGAAACGAAGGAAACCTTCGTGGGCCGCGACCGTAAAACCGGACAACCCAAATGGCGTGCCACCCGCGCTGACCTCATCTTCGGCGCCAACTCCGAACTGCGCGCCGTGGCCGAAGTCTATGCCAGCAATGGCAACGAGGAAAAATTCGTCCGCGATTTCGCAGCCGCCTGGGCTAAAGTGATGAACCTCGACCGCTTTGACCTCTTGGACTGACTACGCCAGCGCGGCCTTTAGCTGCACGCCAATACCCGTGACATAAGAGGTTCTCGACGACATACGGGAATTTTTCAAGCCGGGCCTGCCCGATAGAGGGCAGGCCCTCGGTTTTTTATACTCCTCCAAAGACGACACCTCCCTGGCAGCAGACGTCAACTCGAGACTCGAAAGCGACTACCGAGTTAGGGCTGCTTTGCGGTAGTTGTTCCGGTTCGAGAGCGTCTGCCACAGCCAGCTGATGACCATGACTAAGCCGCAGCCCAAGGGGTTGTACCACAGATAGGCGTCGCGATCTACGCCGAAGAAGAGCACCAAGATGACGGCCTGGGAAATCACAGCCGCCCAGAAAACCGCCGTACCTCTGACTCTTGGTAGGAAGAAAGCTGTGAAAAAGATGCCCAAGATGGTTCCGTAAAACACCGAGCCGATCATATTAACTGCCTGAATGAGGTTCTCGAACAAGTCGGCATAGCTGGCGAACACGACGATGAAGATGCCCCAGCCCACCGTGAACCAGCGCGAAGCACGGAAATAGTGCGTATCGTCGCGGTCGGTAACGATGGATCGGCGATAGATGTCGGACACCGATGTAGCCGTCAGGGCGCTGAGTTCGGAGGCGGTGGTGCTCCAAGAGGCGCAAAAGATCATAGCCAGCATCAGTCCCGTCAGGCCGATGGGCACGTAGCGGAGTATGAAATGGATGAATACGAAGTCTTTGTCTTTAGGGTCAGTGCCCGGGCGTGCCTGTTTGACGATGGCTTCGGCCTGTTGGCGCAGGGCTTTGCGCTCGGCGTCCCACTGCTGCAGTTGGTGGCGAATGGGCTGGGGCAGTTGTCCGTTGCTTTGGTGTAGGTTGGTTGTGGCCTCGCGGAGCGCTACTTGCTTAAGGCGAGCAATACTGTCGTTGCGGGCCTCTAACTGCCGGAAGGCGGCCTCGTAGGAGGTATTTCGCACGGCTTTCCGATTGGCTTCGTGGAAATACAGCGGCGCGGGGTTGAACTGAAAAAAGACGTACACCATGACACCCACCCCCAGCACCAGCAGCTGCATAGGGATCTTGACAAAGCCATTGAACAGCAGCCCAACGCGGCTTTCACGCAGGGACTTGCCCGACAGATAGCGGCCCACCTGGCTCTGGTCGGTGCCGAAATAGGAGAGGAACAAAAACGTGGCTCCCAGAACACCCGACCAGATGTTGTAGCGGTCGTGCATGTCGAACGACCAGTCCACCACCTGTGTCTTGCCTGTGGCACCAGCTACGGCCCAGGCTTCGGGCAACCCAACGCCATCGGGTAGGCTCCTCAGGGCAATGACGAAGGCCAGAACGAGGCCGCCCAGCATGATGCTCATTTGCAGCTCCTGTGTGCGGCTCACGGCCGCACTGCCGCCCGAGGTGGTGTAAATGATGACAAATAAGGCCATGAGCGCGTTGGTCAGGGCCAGATTCCAGCCAAAGACGGCGCTCAGGATGATGCTCGGCGCATAAATGCTGATAGCGGCCGCTACCCCGCGCTGAATAAGAAACAGCAGGGCCGTCAGCGTGCGCATCCGCCGGTCGAAGCGGTGCTCTAAGTATTCATAGGCCGTCGTTACCCGAAGCCGGTAGTACACCGGCAGCACAAACGCCACCAGAATGAGCATGGCAATGGGCATGCCGAAGTAAAACTGAGCGAACTCCATGCCGTCGGCAAACCCTTGTCCGGGCGTGCTCAGAAACGTAATGGCGCTGGCCTGCGTAGCCATGATGCTCAGCCCAATCGTCCACCACGGGAGGTCGCGTCTGCCGGCCAGGAAGTCCTTGCTACTACCAATGTGGCGGCTTTTCCAAATGCCGTAAATCACCACCCCCGCCAGTGCCAACACCAGCACGGCCCAATCTATTGACGTCATTTTGAAAAGGATAAGTAAAGGATAATGAAAATAACCACGGCCAAAAGCAGCCAGCTGCCGAATCCAATGCTGTTCTCTCGCCAGATATTGAACATCTTTTCCATCAGGCTTCGCCAATCCAGTTCACCCCCAGAACCGCGTGTGGCCGGCTCGTGCACTAAGAAAAAGTACTTGCGCTGCCCTTTGCGCACCTGGTCGCCGTGCTTGGTCAGCACCAGAAAATCGGCGTTCAAAAAACGAAGATCGAACAGCTCGCTTCTGCCGGCCAGCTCCAGAATAAGCGAATTGCTCGTGCCCAATTGCTTCCAGGTGCCTTTGAGCACATTGCCGTCCAAAGACAGTAGATACTCTCCGCCAGCGTTAAAAATGTGCAGGATAGCCTCATGAAAGCCCTCGTCGTCGCGCACCTCTTTCCAGCGTTTGCCCAGCCAGAACCCACCCTCGCGCAGGTCTTCGCCATACGGGATTACCTTAGGCAGGATGAAGTCCAGATGCTGGTCCATCGTGCCCAGATCGGCCGGCAATTCCGGGCTTAGTGCACGGGAAATATCCTTGAATGTGGTCAGTTCCATCGTTTGATGCCGTTTTTCCGGGGGTAAAAATCGGTATTCACCCGGTTCCTGGGCAAAATTCTGCCCGCGCGGGCCCTCGCCCGCACGAATGAGTTTTTACCACTAAGGCACAAAGAGGTTTAGCCGCGAATGCACGTAGAGGTGTTGTCTTCGAGGCACGAGAGGGCGACACCTCCGAGAATACGAGAGGGCTAAAGGTTTTCCTCAACCGCGAGGGCGCAGAGAGAAGACTCTCTGTGCCCTCAGTGGCTTCTATTGTTTCATTGCTTAAAGTGTCGGTTCAGCCATCGGAGGCATTCCGAAAGGTCTATTGCGACCCATCGGTGCGTCCGCACTGGACAGCGTACCGCCCTACTTTTCGGCCGGCCTCGAGGCCTACCTCGCACTCGAAGCGATAGTGGATACAGCCATAGATGCGAGACTCAGAAGCCTCTTTGGCCATTGCCTGAAGGTCACTTGCGTGGTCAGGCAAGAAGTAAGCCAACACTTCGGCGGCAGCAGCCGAGAAGGTGGAGTGCCCGGAGGTATAGGCCGGAAAGTTCGGGATGCCCGTGCTGGTTTTGATGCTGCGATCGGCTTCGGTTGGCCGCATGATCATGTAGCGATACTTGACGTCCCAGCAGGTAACGCCGGCATCATGCAAGGCAGTGTTGACTAATGCCATAGCGCGAGCAGCGCGAATTTCGTTGAGTCGCTTTTCCTGAATGAGCTCAGCAGCGCGGCGGTTCCAGTGGCCAGGCGGTGTGTAGGAGCCTGAGCCGTCGGCCCAATAGGCGGCGATGCGGAACTGCTCACGAGTGCGGTTTTCGGTGATGCGACGCAATTCTTCCATGTCTGCCTCAAACTCCGGCGAGCCGGGCATGGGCGGCATAGGCGGGCGCAGGGCGATTTTGGTAGATTCGTCGAAGTTCCAGGTTTTCACATAGCCAAACAGCAGTAGCATGGCCGGGCGCTCTGGGATGTCCAAGCTGTGCCATTGTTCCCGAATGCCGCGGCCAGCGGCGTCGGCGCGGACGGAGTCCATTTTTGATTGGTCGCCGGCGCGGGCCATGCCGTCGTTGCGGGCATAGGTCAACACGCGGTTGGCCACGGCTTGCCCTAACACCCGTCCTGCGTGCAGGTCACTTTCTACATTAGCGCCGACCCATAAGCGGCTCTGGATGTGCTCTTCGGCCAGGCGGTCTAGGTACTCCTTTTCTGCTGGAAAAAGCATCTTGAGCAACTCGCACGAGGTAATGGCGATGACCGCATTCTCTGAGGGATAGGCCAGTAGGTCGTTTGTCGGAATGAGCGGCTCAATACTAGGGTCATACTTATAGGGAGCCAGCCGGTGGCTTGCAGGCGCCTTCGCCACCAGCCACATTCGCTTCAAAGGGCTGATACTTAAGCCAGAGCGAAAAATCTTGGAAGCCGCGTTGCCCCTGCAGGTAGCTGGCCGAACTGTGTGTCCACACATATGACAGCGCACCCAAGACATCGAACCGGCGAGAAAGCCCATAGTCAAAGCTCAGCATAGCACTTTGCGTCGTAACAACACCTAAATTAAGGTTGGAGCGCTTCGTCAGCCCTTCCCAGTAATTCTCCCAATGGGTGTGGGTGTGCCGGGTTAATAAGCACCATTCGCCTTTAGCCATCACCAGCGCATCGTTGGGTAGTTGTGCATAAATCTTTTGCAGGGCGAAAAGCAGAACACTAAGAAGCAGGTAGCGATTATTTATACGTCAGGGAGTTGGCGAGATAAACGTTGTGGTAGCCAAATGCCATTTCTGCAAAGCCGTAAGATAATAAGCAAATGCGTTGTTCACTAAAGAGAACAATAGTGTAGGGTTGATAGCGGAGTTACCAAGAGCAGATGGGTGATACTAAGTGGCTACTCGTATTCCAGTACTGCATACACTGGGAGGTGGTCCGACGGGTAGCGGCAGTTCTTGGAGTCGCTGAGCGCAGCATACTTACGCGTGCGCAGGTTGGCTGTAGTAAAAATGTAGTCAATACGCAGCTCTACGGGTTCGTGAAAACGAAAGCCATTGAAGGTGCCGTCAGGGCCAAATGGGGGCTCCTGGCTGCGCGTGCGCGTGTCGTAGAGTTCGCGCAGGAGGATTTGCACCGGCTCCGTATCCGGTCCGGCGTTGAAGTCGCCCATGACAATGGCCGGGTAGCGTGGGCGGTTCATTTCCCACAGCCGCATGAGCAACAGCGAAGCTGACTGGCGCCGCGCCTCGCGTCCGATATGATCGAAGTGCGTGTTGAATACCCATATGCGGCGTTTGGCCACTGTATCTTCCAGCAAGGCCCAGGTGCAGATGCGCGGCAGAGCGGCATCCCAGCCCTTTGATACCCGCTCCGGCGTGGGCGACAGCCAGAACGTACCGCTCTGTTCCACCCGAAAGCGCCGCTTGCGGTAAAAAAGCGCCGAGTACTCGCCTGCCTCACGCCCGTCATCGCGCCCGACACCCACCCAGGCATAGTCAGGCAAGTGCTCTTGCAAAAAGTCCAACTGGTGCTTCAATCCCTCCTGCACCCCAAAGATATCGGGTGCGTAAAAGCGCAGCAGGTTGGCCAACCAATATCGCCGCTCTGACCAGGCGTTTTCCCCATCAGCAGGGTTGTCGTAGCGAATGTTGTAGGTCAAAACTGAAAGGGATGGCTGCGAATGCATCGCCATAGCTCCAAAGCATAGACCTAAGACCCAAATCAGACGACCGTTGCTAAACATAGCAAACAAAGGTACTACCTAAACTAAAAACGGAGGTGGCCGCTTTTTGCCTGACGAAAAACCGCGCAGCTCCTAGTCCTTAGGAGCTGCGCAGTCTCGTTATTTTTCAAGGCAGAAGGCCTCAAGCCTTCACTTGCTTAGTAGCAGGTCGTGCCGCTGTGGCAGGCTTTTGTTCGACTGTCTTGCCGCTCAGCACGCGCTCACGCGTCAGGTCAACGACCAGCGAAGAAGCGACGAAGACCGAAGAATACGTACCAAAAAGGATGCCCACCGACATACCGAAAGCAAAGCCCTTGGTGGCGTCGCCGCCGAAAAGGAAGAGCACTAAGGCAGCGGCTAGTGTCGTACCCGAAGTGATAAGCGTGCGGCTAAGCGTGGTATTGATGGCCATATTGAACACCTCCTCTTTAGACCGCCCAATATAAGTGTTAATGAACTCACGGATACGGTCATACACGATCACAGTATCGTTGACAGAATAACCAATAACTGTCAGGATGCAGGCTATAATGGCCTGGTCAATTTCCAACGAGAATGGTACGATGCCGTGCAGGAGGGTAAAGAACGTCAGCGTGATGAGCACATCATGGAAGAGGGCCAACACGGCGCCCAGCGAGAACTGCCAGCGGCGGAAGCGGATAAGCAGGTACAAGAAGATGAGCGAGAGCGCCCAGATGGTGGCAGAGAACGAGGAGTCCCGAATGTCGTCGGCTACCGTTGGGCTAACCTGGCTGGACGAGAGGATGTACGTACCTGAGCCTGAAGTACTCTTGAAGTTCTCTAAGCTCGTAGAGAAGCCCGCTGCCGTGATGCCTTCGTGCAGTTTAGCAATGACTCTGTCCATCACATCGGGGCTGGTATCGTCAATGAGGTATGAGGTCGTGATGTTGTACGTATTTTCAGTACTGATAGCCTTCACGATCGGGTTGCCGCCAAGCGATTGGGCAAGCGCAGGGCGCAGCTTTTCTAACGCGACGGGTTGGTCGAACTTGACATTGAACGAGTAGCCCCCCTTGAAGTCCACGCCCAATTCAAAGCCACGCAGGAAGAAAGAGGCGATGCCGATAAGAATAACAGTGCCGGAGAGGATGTAGGCGTATTTGCGCTTACTAATCCAGTCCACATTGACGCCTACGAGCCAATTTTCCGACCAGGGGTAGCTATACGTCATTTCCTTGCCGCGATTGAGCCACCATTCCGTCATGAGCCGGCTGACGAGCACAGCGGTGAACATCGTGCTAAAGATACCGACCATGAGCACCGTACCAAAGCCCTTGATAGGGCCAAGGCCGAAATAAATGAGCACAAAGGCAGTAAGCAGAGTCGTTACGTTGGCGTCAATGATGGCCGGGAGCGCCCGGCTGAACCCGGTGGCAATGGCTTTGATGCCCTCCATACCACCCCGTATTTCCTCGCGGATGCGCTCGTAAATGATCACGTTGGCGTCTACGGCGGTGGCCAGCGTCAGCACGATACCGGCAATGCCGGGCAGTGTGAGCACGGTACCCATCGAGGCCAGCGTGCCGATAATGAAGAATAGGTTGGCCAGCAGGGCAATGACGGCCACCACACCGCCACGGGCGTAGTAGGCGATCATGAATACACACAGCAGCACCACCGACAGGATCATGGCGATGAGCGACTTGCGAATGTTGTCGGCGCCCAGTGAGGGACCGACCTGGCTTTCTTGCACGATGCGCGTGCCAGCGGGCAGTTTACCCACTTCAAGGATGTTAGCCAAATCTTTGGCTTCTTCGAGCGTGAAGCCGCCCGTAATGGACGAGTTGCCACCCTCGATAGGGTTGATGACGCGCGGAGCACTGACAACCTCGTCGTCGAGGACAATGGCGATTTCGCGGTTACCGCCCTCGTAGGCCTGACGCGTCATTTCGGCCCAGATGCGGGCACCTTCGTTGTTCATCGCCAAGCTTACCGTTACCTCGCCCGTGTTGGGATCGGGCTGCTCGCTGGCGCGCGTAACGACGCTGCCGTCTAGGCGCGGCTTATCTTGATTGCGCCACTTTTTGAGGGCGTACAGCTCATATTTATTGGCCACGGAGGAGTTGCCGTCGCGCTCAGGCACGGGTTTGAGGCTCCAACGGAACAGCAGGTCCACCGGGAACAGCGCTTTGATGTCAGGCCGCTCGAGCATCTCGGTGATGGCCTTCATCTTGTTCTTGTCGGCGTATCCAATAACTACGCTGCGCGGGTCGTTGGCACGCGTCAGCAGGCGGAACAGCGGCCCATCCCCCTGCGGGGTGGCCGGTTTATCCACAACTTTCATCTCCGGCGTTGCCGACGAGTCCGGCTTGCCGTCGGGGCCGGTAGGATAGGTATAGATGGTATCTTTGACGGTAACCAGCAGACTGGTGTCGCCCGCCAGGAGAGCTTTCAGGCGGTTGTCGGCGTTTTCGAGTGCCTGCGAAATATTTTCATCTCCAAAGCGATAGGTGTCCCAGAATTCCAGCTTGGCGCTCTTTTGCAGCATGTTGCGCGCGCGCTGGGGGTTGTCAATGCCCGGCAGTTCGACCAATATGAGGTCGCGCGCAGCATCTAAGCTGACGTTGGGCTGCACCACACCGAGTTTGTCAATGCGCTGCTTGAGGCGCTTATACGTCTCATCCACCGTGGTGTTGGCCAGCTGGCGGATCACGCGCACCACCTCAGCATCGGGTGACTCGAAGTTGATTTGCCCGCGCAGGGTCTCGTTGCGGGCGAAGATGGAGGCCAGCGATTTGCCGCTGCCCACTTCTTTCCACGCATTCGCAAAGAGGGTGATGAAATCCGTTTGCTGCGTTTTCTGCATCGTCGCCGCCTTTTCTAGCGCTTCTAAGAAGGCAGGGTCAGTGCTGTTGCCCGACAGGTTCTTAACGAAGTCTTTCAAGTCCACCTGGAGCAGCACGCTCATACCCCCCTTCAGGTCGAGGCCTAGGGCCAGCTGGCTCTTTTTGAGGTCGGCGTAGGTAAATTTTTTGATAAGCGGAATAGAAAAGACCGTTTCGCTGGACAGCGAGTCCAAATAAGCGCTGTAATGCGTCTGCCACGAAACGGCAGGATTTTGCGCATGGCGCTCATCGGCGTAGCGCGCGGCAGCGCTTTCGATATTGCTGGTAGGGATAACGAGCAAGTACTGATACAGGCAAACAACCGTCAGCGCAATGAGGAAGAAGCGTACGACACCTTTAATCTGCATACCGTATAGTTCAGGTGAAAAGAAATGAGCGGATTCCAAAAAAGCGCGCAAATATAGGCAGTCGGCGCAACGTACGCCCAAAATGAAAAAACGCATGCTCCGCCACCGATGCGGAGCATGCGTTTAAACGCCTGTTCAGGGCTTTTCTCAGGCTTTTCCGCCCTCTTGTTTAAGCGCGCTGCGTTTTTTGAAGTATTTCATCGGTACGATGAGCAGCCCGAACGACTCACAGCCGTCCTTAGTGGTTTTGGCGTGGTGAGCGCCGTGAGCCCGCAGGATGGCGCGCGAGTACCAGCCATCGAGCTGGCGAAACCACCTAAAGCGCTGATGGATATACACATCGTGGATGAGGAAGTACGTCAGGCCATACAGCGAAATGCCGATGCCGATAAACAAGGCCCACGTGTGCTCCGTCAGCCCGCCAATGAGGTAGAAGATCATGCTGGGTATGGCAAAAACCAGAAAGAAACGGTCGTTCTTTTCAAAGAACCCGTGCTTTTCATGGCGCGGCTTGTGGTGGTCTTCGTGCCAACTCCACAACAGACCGTGCATTAGGTACTTGTGTGTAAACCACGCCATAAATTCCATTCCGAAGTAAGCACCTAACGTAATGAGCAGGTACAGCAGCCAATCAGCCATATTCCTTGTTTTTATGAAAAAATCTTTCCGCTCGGCAAAACGCTATTTTGCCTGCAAAGTTCGCCACCGTGACGCCAAGCTGGTAGGCCCTGTATTTTTTTTT